>Ga0326761_1000167_pt1 | contig 16194 bp, 19 predicted proteins | sample GCREP_P_FD_207739 | JGI IMG/M metagenome (GOLD analysis project Ga0326761, IMG submission 207739) | Hot spring water microbial communities from Geyser Creek Basin, Yellowstone National Park, WY, United States - GCR.EP_P | ecosystem: Environmental > Aquatic > Thermal springs > Unclassified... | reverse complement strand
ATGAAACCTCTTCACCTGGTCTCTAGCAAGGGCCTTGGTGGGGTATAGGATTATTGCACGGGGATTAGGCTTATTCTCTTCAATGACCTTCTTAGCTATAGGTATAAAGAAGGCCTCCGTTTTACCCGTACCAGTTCCAGCCACGATGACGACATTGTAGCCGTTGAGGATCCTCCTATATGCCTCATACTGGAATTTATATAGCCTTTTAATACCCCTCTTCTCGAGCACCACTAATAGTAACTCAGGTAAATCAAGTTCATGTATACTTGGCCCTGGCTCCGGCTCACTTGTTTCCTCGACTCTCTCATATAAGACACTCACATTGCTTTCTCTAAATCTACGTAGGAGATAGTCATTTAACGCTATTGTCACGGGGTCTTTGAAAAAGGCTTTCAAGTTATCCTCCACTTGGATAACCACATAGTAAAGCAATCAATCTAAATGCCTTAACTCGAGTACTTCTCCACTCCTCAACTTATAAGTACCTGTAGTGGTCTCTACTATGAGCTCCCCGCTCTCCGTAATAGACCTTGCTATTCCAATAATCTCGCCACTTAGTGTAACAGCTTTAACTCTTCTCCCAATAGTCTCCAGTAGATCAATGTACTCTGCCTGAACTCGCCCTGGATCCCTTGAGTAGTCGTCGACCCTGGTTAAATAACCCGCTATATAGCCTAGTAGGCTATTTCTAGGTATCATTTTACCTAGTATCTGCTTAATGCCCGTGGCTGTCTCCAATGGTGGGTCATTGTTGACGTTTATGCCTATACCGATATATACAAGTGCCCTATTCCCAAGGAGCTCGCCTTCTATCAAGAAGCCGGCTAATTTCTTTTCCCTATATATAATGTCATTAGGCCACTTGATCCCAATATTTAATCTGAATTTTTCACGTAGAAACCTACAAATAAATATTGGGATCATCATTGAGAGTAATTGAGTTGTTCTCGGCTCGACCTCTATTTTAGCAGTCATCCATAAGCCTCCAAGATTTGAAATCCAGTGTTTGCCATGTCTTCCATACCCGCTCGCCTGGTACTCTGAGACTATTAGAGACCATGGTGAGTGATATCTCGCTGAAACCATTGTTGAGCCTATGAAAGGCCTATATATATAATTCCAGCCCCATGGCTTGATCTTTGATGGATTATCTCCATGAAACCAAGATATCTTGTCTTTCTCGTAAGTTAACATATAATTCTTCTTTAAATCCTCTAGTATATTCAAAACTGTGAACTCGTCTATTCCAAGCTCACTTGCAACATCCCTTATGGTGGCGTTCTCTCTCCCCGAGAGAATTTTTAAGAATTCTAATTTAAGAACCAGCCCTGGCTCCATGATCAACGAGTTCTGAGCCAAGTTCTCACCCTTGAGCTAACTTTATCAACACCTAGAACACTGGGTAAATCCGGATAATACTTCCTCAAAAACTCATATAAGTTTACTACTATACTCCCATGTTTACTGGGCTTTAAATCTACTATATCGTCACGCCACAGCTTGGAGAGTAGTCTAAGGAGGAGTGATCTAGCGTTCTCCGCTTCAACAGCGGCTACGTATCCATCTTTATAGTAGTGGATGAGGATTTTCTCCATGGGGCCGCCATACATAGCCTCAATCCTCTCCAATGCCCCTCTATCTCTCTTAACCACAGGGCAGGCAAGGCTAAGTCCATGCTCTGTGGTAGCCATTATATATCTGTTTTCCTCGTCAATGTGGTATTTAACGTGTCTTGGAATATATGGGAAGCTCCTGCATATATAGGGCTTGTAAACATAGTGGATCCCACAGAGATTTCCACGTAGAAAAGGACACTTACCATTCTCTAAGTGCAGTACATAGCTAAAAGCTAAATTAACTCCATTAACTGCTTCATATACAGTGTATCCATGGGTAGTCTTAACTTCGAAGCCCATGTATTCCCCAAGCATACGCAGTACTACCTCCTCGTGTGGTAAAAGAGAAATCGGCGACATCGTACAGCAGGAACCACACATTCTGCACTTAAAGACGGGGAAGTCGCTGACTCCGCTCATTGCACTCTCCAGTTCACTATGCTGTGGCGTAGTAACCGGGGAGTTTCTCACTATAGAGCATTTTTACTCGTTTTACTCCGTTTATTTCATCAATGAGCGTGGAAACTGGCGGTGGAACAAGCTCTCTCCACTCCTCTCGATCCTCGCTCATAAGCCTCCTAATGTAGGAACCTCTATACTTCTCCCTATTAAATTCTGGTGGTTCAATTATCTCGTAGCCCTCTTCGATGAATATGGATTTTATAACTGGGTTAAGTGTTATGACAGCATCGAATCTAGGGCTATATAGCTTCACATAGTGAACAGCTGTTCTATTCACTTCTAGTGTGGGGAGTGTTACAGTTATGATCTTTGATAAGTCAACGCCTCTCCACCTAAGACTACGCCTAATCATCTCGAGTCTCTCACCTGCGGTGAATGGATTCTCGGGGGTGTGGCTTTGACTAGCCATTCCAACAACTACCACAAGTTCTTCGAATAGGTTTAAGCAGTGCTCAATGGTGTATAGGTGCCCGTAATGAAATGGTTGAAATCTAGCGATCATTAGGCACCTTTTCAACTAAATCCCCTATTTGTAATGCTGAATTGGCAAATATAGAGTCTTAAACCTCTTTACCCACTACCTTTAATTCTGTTAATATGGTCTTCTAGTGTAGATATGACTTCTTTAATTCTCTCCCTCTCCATACTGACTAGGCATTGTTCAAGTAGTTCCTTTTTATACCTCTTATACTCATTCTGGCTGATTTCACCCCTAGAGATCATCGATTCCACTATTGAGGCGCACTCGCGGTCGATCCCCCTCTTCGTTGCGACCATTGCGAACACGTATGGGTATTTCTCATCCACGGGCCTAATCTCGATGAGCTTCAAAATCTCGGATTTTACAGCTAGATCCCTCACTTTCTCTAGCTCGGTTGACTCGAAGATAAAGCAACCGTATTTTTTCAATGCTTTAATTATTCTCTCAGCTAACTCCACATACCCGCTCATTTCTCATCGCCTAGTTTTGTCGACTTATATGGTATTTTAAGGGAGTCTAAGAGATACCTTACGAGCCACGCGTATACTGGATTACCCATGCTCTTCACTACGAATCCATTAGTGTACTTGGCTCTATACACTACTTCGCCTTTGTAGTTATAAATGATGATCAAGCCCTTAACAACTCTTTTGAAGTTACGTAGAAACCTTACATAGATTATAAAGTCCCCTTGCTCGATCCTTAGCTTAACTAGTTTAGCCTCACCTATGGCGTAGGTTGGTTTAATTGGCTCTTGGGATACTGTGAAACTCGTATATGGGGTTAACCCCTGATTCTTCTTGTAGACGTAGATTGTGGAGTTCAATACATGCTTTCCACTATTACTCCTCGACTTCTCTACCCTAAGCCCCATCAACTCGTAGTACGTAGACATACCTAGACCACTCATCCATAGATATAAACCAATCCCCCTTCTTTGAAGTCTATTCTTGGTTTATCTGCATCTACTAGTAGAGCCGTGTAATCGTGGAATAATTGACGGCTGACGCGGATTTCAGGTGCTTTTATTACTAGTTGCTTAACGTGTTGAATGCTTCTCTTGTCAACAAGTTTCCCATCGACGTCGTAAACATATACTTCTACATCATACTCCTCGAATTTAGGCTTCAGGTATACAATGACCTTAGGCATTCAAATCACTCTAGGCAGTTATTCTATACTTTGAGTAGTCCCTACTCATATACTCTGAATAAACATTCTTAATTACTCTTTCAGCGGCGCTCAGATCTATGCCGAGAGCGTTCTCGACTGCAGTGCTTAGTAGACTAGTCATTTTGAACTCTAACTCTCCCGAATACTTACTTCTTGGGACATAAGCCCTGACGAGGATCTTTAATGGAAGCTCCTCCATTAGTAAATTAAATTCCTCTGATACAACTATTTCGCCGCCAACTCTCTTACCAATAAGTAGTGTGGGTACTTTCGCCGGATCCTCTCCACCAGGATAAATAGTTGATTTTGGCAGTGGAGTAATGTCTAGGATGTCTATCCATAGCTCCTCCCTACTAAATCCCCACTGCTTCAATTTATCAAATACATACTCCTCAATCCCCGTTACTACTCTACGCCTATAGTCATGATCAAGTATTAATCTAAGTGTTTTCTCTAACTCATCTAGGCCTTTCGAAGAAGAAACAACTACCTCTCTACCCACTCTCCTCCACTCGGGCTTCCGCTCAACTAGTAGTCTACGACAGAGGTAGCCAAGCCTTGTATCTTCACTAAGTGCTTTATGCATCATCACTCCATACATATATGCATCCGTGAGCTCTAAGTAGTCTTTTAAACGACCCTCCTTCAACCCCAAAACTCTACTAGTTAACCCCAGTTCCTCGTCGAGTAGTGAGAGTGCTTCGTATAGTAATTTATCGAAAGATCTACACACGCTGTGGTAGTAGACATGCTCATACATATTGGCTTTAGCGTACATATACTGCTTGAACTCTCCCAGGGCAATTCTATCGAGTACAACTTGTGCTTTATCGCCCTCAATCAATGGATAAGTGTTTTTATAAAGCCTTTCATAGAGGATAGAGCCATACTCAATGGTCCCCGCGTAGTAACTATCCCTCCTGAGGAAGTCGATAACATCTGCTGGGTAATAGCCTTCTCTAACAATCCACCTTAAAACCCTGAGAAAGCCCTTTGGCTCCTCTTCACCCAGTATACTGTAAACGAGTGTCTTTAGTCCTGGCAACTCCTTATCTGCTCTATCAAGTAATTCATCGAGTAGGTGTTTAATGAGGAATAAACCGATCTTCTCGTGGTTTGAGAGCTCTCGGGGTATATTTCTCCTCCACAGTATTCCATGCTCAAATGCATGGCTAAAAGCTGTGTGTCCAGCGTCGTGTAGTAGGCCTGCAAGTCTAGAGGCCTCAATTAATACATGTGGATCATATCCCCCCAGCGCCTCCCTCCCATAAAACAATATTGTTTTTGAAACCATATCCTCAGCCATTAAACCAGTCAAGTGCATTGTACCTATACTGTGTTGAAACCTCGTGTGTACAGCACCGGGGTACACTAAGTGTGCTGTTTGAAGTTGCATTATGTACCTCAACCTCTGGATTAACACATTATTAATTACGGGTTCTTCAAACTCCGCATTGAAGTAGGCATATCCATAGAGGGGGTCACTAATCATCTTCCACGTGAGTTGACGGCTAGTTTTTAACACTAAACCACCTCTTAAAGGTGAAATTCTAAGTATAGGGAAAATGTATAAAAATGCATTAGTATAAAGACGAAGACTCTAATATACTAGTCCACTACTTCTTCGCGATCCAGCCCTCCTCAACGCGCTCGACTTTACCCTCCTTTCTGAGGTCGTGGAGTCTAGCTCTTACAGTATTGTAGTTTATGCCACTTAGCTTCGCGATCTCCTTTGGCATGAGTGGCTTTGACTGTTGCTTTAAAAACTCCAATAGCCTCTCCTTTACAGTCTTTGCCTCACTCAACTCGGATCCCCCTCATATAGGATCTCTTATGCGGGGTTTATAAATTAATCGTTTAAATACTCTTGTTTATCAAAATTAAGAGCCATAGAGTGTTATTTATCCAGAGGATATGTAATCGGTGGGAGCCGTGGCAGTAGCCATTATAACACACACCGATATGGATGGCGCCGGTGCTGCGGGATTATACATATACCTCTCCGGTATTCAAAACTATAAATTGTTCTTTACTGAACCATATCTACTCAATAAGACCCTAGCAAGGGTTCTCAACGCAAACTACGAGAGGCTAGTTCTCCTTGATATTGGCATAAATCCATCGGTATACAGTGAAGTAGTAGATTATATTAGTCGATTAAGAAAAAGGGGTGTTTCTATTGCTTGGTTTGACCACCACATATGGAGTGAAGAATGGCTTAGAGAGTTAAGGGATCTAGGAATGGATATATTCAACGACAAGTCGACGTGTGCTACAGGTGTAGTGGCTAAATACGTTGAGCCCCGTAGAAATCCAGTAGATTTAGTATTTGTGAGTGAATTAGTAAAAGGGGTTTGTGCAGGAGACTTGTGGAGATTCGACCACTGGATGGGGGGCTACTACCTGAGGCTTGTTAGGAGAGTAGATAGCAATACGTGGAGGAGGAACGTTGTTAAAACAATAGCGGAGGGTAGGTTGTGGAGTAGTGAATTTGATGAAAAGATCCTTACACACGTTGAATCGGAGTTAAAAGTGCTATCTTGTGGTTTGAGCACTCTAGATAAGTACGTAAATGGCCTTAAAATCGTAGTTGCAGAGAACAATGAGGAAGTTGAGAATAGCTTTATCGCCGCTTTTCTAATAGGACGATACAGTGCAGACATCGCAGTCCTCGCCTCAATTGATGGTAAACTGAGTTTTAGAAGTAGGAGTGTGAACGTCCGCGAGATAGCAGTACGCATGGGTGGGGGAGGTCACGTATACGCTTCAGGGGCTAAAATAGAGGTTCCATTAATGGTGAGGCTACTAGGTAGGATCGAGAGGAAGACTGTACTGAGCTATGTATTAAATAGAGTCGCAGATGTTGTAGCGAATATCCCGAGAGACCTACTTGTAGCTACTCAATAGCAAATTCTAGGTAGAAGATAGATCTCTCCATCTACATCTTTAATAACAAATGCTTTATTCCAATAGTAAAAAACACCTACAAGGCCGGCAACAATACCGCACTCTTCATCCCTTGTTAATTTACCCGGTATGTTTATACCCAGCGCCTTTGATAAAGCACCTAGACTTCCACATCCACTAGATTTAAGAGATGAAGCTGGGTGAGTTTCAATGACGTCTAAACCAGCTCTTCTCAACTCATCTGCGATCTTGACGGCCCTATCTACGAGCATATTCATTCCCCTCCAAGTTAGTGGCAGTACTTTAAACCCCATGCTCTTAGCTCTAAGATCTACTCTCCTATAGTGTCCACTAGTTTTTGGCCTCGTTAGTGGAGCATCTATAGACACTATTGAGGCTTTATGATGTAAAATAAAATTAGTGATTTCTAGATCTCCATACAGGCTTCCAGCGAATAATAGAGCAATTCTATTATCTTCTCCCACCTCTAAAATTGATACTCCACTAGGTCTTCTCTCACTCGCTGACAGGTCTAGTCCTGCACAAACTACCATTTAACCAGACTTCCCCTTTCAAAACCTATTCTCTCCGCGAATTCACTATACAATGCGTCAACACTTTTCATCCACGTGTATATCTCACTAGGGGATTTTGGATACTTAGATGTATATAGTTCTCGTGCTTTATTCATATAGCTCCTCACTAGTCTAAGCTCATTGAGGAGACTTGGTCTTCCCAGTAGCTTAATTAAAGTAGATACACCGTGAATTATCTTCTCGGCTAAGTCTCCCTTGGTGCCTAGGTCGTATACCATGGCGCCGTCAACTATTCTATTCTCCATGATCCACTCGTAGTCGCTATTGCTTAGCTTCTGCATATACATTCTAAGAATATCGAGACTCGCTTGCTTCGCGCCATACGCCTGGTTGTAGTCTATGTTAGCACCCCAAAGGGAGTACTCGTTTAAAACCCCGGATTCTAGTGCGTTTGACAAGTACTTAGCCACAATGTGTGAAGATAGCATAGATGACCCTATCCCTCCTCCATGAACAGGGTTAACAGTGTATGCAGCGTCACCTACAGAGGCTACATTTCTCCATACAAGAGTTGGCAGAGGCCTCCTAGTTGGTACAACTCCTCCACCAGCATGTAGTACCACACCGTTAAACAATGGCCTTAAATACTTATCATACTGCATCCTGGGGTTGTATAGTCCATTATTAATCACCCCTAAACCAACATTGACGACGCTGCCTTCACTATTTTTCGGAAAGAGCCACCAATAGCCACCCGGAGCTACTTCGAGGTCTAAGAATATCAATGCATAGTGTACTTCTCCGCTGTCAACTGTTCTATTGACCTTTACGATTTCTCTATACGCTATATTATAGTCTGTTACGTAAGGCTTCTCCGATATAGGCCACTCCGGAGGTAACTTACTCCTCACAGCTGGTCTATAGCCAGATGCGTCTATAAATGCATGAGCCTCGATCTCGTATAATCCACCGCCCACTTTCTTTACTTTTATTGCTTTTAAATAATTATCCCCCATTACAATGTCTACGACTACGTGTTGATCTAATAGAGTAACTCCTTTATCAAGACTCTGCTTCAACAACCACTGTCCAAACTTTAATCTATTAATACTAACCCCCTCCCCTGGGACAACAATGCTGTGCCTCCTACTAGGACTATAGATCTTTACACCTCTATACCTATGGTCTATGGTGTAATCAGGTACTTTAAGTTCTAACTCCTCAAAGTGGTGTATGCCAATAGCATCTCCACACACTCTATCACCGATCCTACCAGCTGGTTTACTCTCCACTAGAGCTACTCTCCAACCCATAGAAGCCAGGATGTAGGATGCGTAGAGACCTGCAACACCGGCACCAATGACGACTACGTCGTATTTCCCAGTAGTCATCATTAAACACCTAGTTACCCAACGATAGGTATTAACCGCGATGAGTTTAAATACTAGAATTCCTCGAGATTTCGAGATTGATGGATTACAACTGAAAGCTCCGCCTTTCAAGGCGGGGATGGATAGGAAAGCTTATAAATTTTCTCATTTTGATTATTCCTGGTGATGAGTTAATTGTTAGCTGTGGTTGCCCCTAAGCCCATGTGGGATGCGGGGTTTGCAACCACAGGGCAAATACACTATATGGGGGGATCTCTGGCCACCCCGACTGCCCCGCAGAGGACAGATGTAAACCCGAATAGATGCGGGGAACCAGTGAACCGCCCAAGGGGAACCCTCGCCCCTTAAGGGCGGGGAGGAGGTCAGTTAAAGGCATAAACTCTGATGTGAAGTGTAATGGGTTTTAAATAAATCCCCTTCTCTAAAGCGAGGAGGCATGATCACGGTAGAGTCTTCACTAACATACCTTCAACTATTATTGGTCTATACTCGTTTAGCAGGGTTATTGCTTCATCTAGTCTTGTCTCACTATTACTGTAGAGAGTGAGTAAGGGGTCTCCCTTGTTAACTCTATATCCTACCTTAGCGTGGAATTCTACCCCCGCGCCTTTATCTATTGGTGCACCAAGAGCTCTAGCGATTAAAGTTACTGCCGCGTTGTCGATGTGGGTAACGGCCCCTTCAATGGGTGATTTCAGTGTATATGTGTATCTTCCAACTGGGATATCGTTAGGGCTTACTCCTGGATTACCTCCCTGAGCTTCTATAATCTCCTTGAACTTCTCATATGCTTTTCCACTAAGGAAGATCTCTCTGGCGGCATCCGCTCCTGCACCGGGTTGAACCTTACCAGACATTTCCATTATTAAGCCAGCGAGCATTATGGCTTTATCCACAAGGCTCCTACTACCTCTCTTCTCAATGTGTGCTTTTAATGCTTCTCTAGCCTCAAGTGCCGGGCCAACACTGGTGCCTATTGGCTGTCCTCCATATGTTAGTGCGACTTTAATGGATATGTTTAAGAGCGAGCCTTGTCTAAGGAATAAGGATGCTAATTGCTCACCTCTAGGCATTTCCTGCACTTTGGCCCCTCTCCCCACCGGTATATCTATTACTAATTTCTCAACTCCCATAGCAAGCTTCTTGGACAATATACTGGCGATCATTTGTTGATCTGGGTCTATTGCAAGCTTTCTCTCAATATTAACAAAGATGTCGTCGGCGGGGGCTAGGTTTAGTCTACCTCCCCATGCTAGAACACCCTTTGTTTTCCTCACTATCTCAACTATCTCGCTTACCGTTAAATCAACTCTCGCCAATACCTCCATGGTATCAGCCGTTCCAGAGGGGCTTGTAATAGCCCTACTACTAGTTTTTGGTATGAGTAATCCAGCTGCTGAAACAATAGGGACCGATAATAAAGCGACCTTACTATTGCCAGGTACTCCTCCAATACTGTGTATACCATATGTTGTCTCCTCAAACTTCACTTTTACACCTGTTTCAACCATAGCTTTTATTAAGTACGAGAGTTCCTGGTCTGTCAATGGGTTGTATAACTGTGAGACTAGAAATGCAGCGATCTCTGCTTCGCCATAAACACCGTCAACGATGTCTCTTAAAAGCACCATGAACTCGGCTTCACTAAGTTTCTCGCCGCGGATCCTCTTCATCAATGAATTAAAACTAGGCGGTAGCCCAATTGGTTTAATTCCTATATAGTCCCCCTCTGAGACTCCAAGTCTACTGGCTAAATCACGCGGGATAAGGCACTCGCCCGGATTAGTCATAGTGCTCGTAGTTAAAACTACTGCGGAGTGGTGTTTATCTCCAATGGTGAGTAGTACTATACTGCCATTACCAACTCCAAGTATAGATGCATCTTGCTCGCTTAGAATAACAGTAGACTGAGTAAATGATAAATCCACGAATCTAGCTCTAAGAGTCCGCGCAGTCTTTTTACTCAAAACCAACCACCATCCGTTAAGGCAAAAACCAGTTATTAATGCAACCCCTTATAAATAGTACTCTATTGAAAGGCCCATCTCTACTTCTTAATCCTCTTCTTTACCTCCTCAATACGCTTCAATAACTCGTCACTAGTAAGCTCTGCCTTCTCCTCCATCAACATGTTTTCAATTACCCTACGAGCTAATTCACGAGTACCCGGGTCGAGGTCTCTCAAAGCATCTTCAATGAGTTTTCTCTTATCACGACCCGGCCTGTAAATAGCCATATATGCCCCTGTATCTAACTCCTTGAAGTAACAGCTATTATACTAACCAATAGTCATCTCCAGTATTCTACCACTATGTCTCTTAGTCGCTTTAGCGATAATAGTGTTCACAGTGTCAACGATCCTGCCGAGTCTCTCCCTTGAACGAGCCTCTGCATAAACCCTAATTTTCGGCTCAGTCCCGCTTTTCCTAACGAGAACCCATGAGTAGTCCCCATATTCATATCTATAACCATCAATATCTATTACCCTAATTGGCTCCCCGAGAGCACTATATAGCTCCGATACTAAATCCCCAAATACCTTGTCCCGTATAATGGGTGGATCTAGTACAAAGCTCCTCCTATCCCACGGATAATCCGGGATCCCCTCATCCATTAGGATCTTTGGGAAAGACTTACCAGTCTCCACAATAGCTTTAGTTACTATAGCTGCTTGAATTATGCCGTCAACCCATGCCCCCCAAGAAGTGTATATTAACTTCCAGGGCTCCCCAGCCATTACTACATTGCCCACCCCCAGCTCTTTAACCCTCTCATGGGTCTTACCTAGATTATACCTCTCGAGACTACCCCCCATTGCCTCAACAACTTCGTCTATAACAAAACCGGTATCTATGGAGACGACTACATGTCCCTTCTTCTCCTCGAGGATCTTCTTCGCGAAGAACGCTAGAACCCTATCTTGACGTATAAAGCCCTCAACGGGGTCAAGTACTGCGAGTCGATCGGCGTCTCCATCATGTGCGAGTACAACGACAGGGTTTGCTGAGCTATATATACCCATTAGTTTTTCAAGTATATCTCTCCTCGGCTCGGGAGGTCTAATAGTGAAGAAGCCTTCAGGGTTGCAGTTGAAAGTAAATGGTTTACCGCCAAGTGCTCTTACAATTGCTGGAGTTAGATAGTAGGATGCACCATTTGCGCAATCCACAGCTACGACTGGATTCCACCTTGCTCTCACCTCTCCAATGAACTCTAAAAGTCTCTCATAGTATTCTTCACCGGGGTTTTCTACGCCCGTGAAGACCCCTACTCTACTCCAATCAATACACTCTGGTTTCTCAACCATCGACTCAATTCTAGATTCAAGATCCCTGGTGAACTCGTATCCCATAGTGTCGTAGAATTTTAATCCATTGTATTCAGGTGGATTGTGGCTCGCTGTAACACTAACTCCCAACGCCTTCTCCTTCATGGCTTTAAAAGCCGCAACTGGGGTTGGCTCTAAGCCACCATAGACAACATCTACTCCAGTAGACATTAATCCAGCAGCCAATAAAAACGACACGAGAGGGCTGGTGGTCCTTGTATCGTGAACTATGTATGCTCTACTAGAGAGGCCGAGTCTACCCAGAGCATTGCCTATTTTAAAGACGAGTTCTGGTGTCAACTCCTCTGGGTACTTTAATCTAATACCAGCTGTACCAAAGAGCTTCAATCAACCTCACACTTGTCTACAACATTAATTGTATGCATTACTAAAACTATATTGATAACCCAGAATATTTATCTTAGGATAGGTGGAGTGCACTTGGAGGTTTATGTTGGGACCTCTGGCTGGCTGTATGATTGGAATGAGGGTGCAAGCCTAGACTGGTATATTGAAGAGAGTGGTTTAAATGCAATTGAATTAAACGCTAGTTTCTACCGTTTTCCATTTAGAAACCAAGTCGCTAGTTGGAGTAGGAAGGGTATTGGTTTAAGGTGGAGTATTAAGGTGCATAGATCAATTACGCACACGAGGAAGATGAGTGAGAAGGCTCTTGACACATGGTTTAAATTCCACGATTTATTCAAAGTAATGGATAACATCATAGACTACTACTTGTTTCAGCTACCTCCAAACTACTCATGTAGAGGGGAAAACCTGGCTAGAATAGTGGAGTTTAATGAAAACGTGAAGCTCGGTAATAGAATGGCTATTGAGTTCAGGCATGAATCCTGCTTTAATGAAACAGCACGTAGGTGGGCTGAGGAAAACAACATCGTAGTCGTCTCCATAGATGCCCCGATAGCTAAGTGGATAGTGTCAGTTAATGGATTTATCTATTTGAGAATGCATGGTAGGGAAGCCTGGTATGGATATGAATATAGTGAGAGCGAATTAATGGAGGTAGCTGATAGAATCAAGGCTCTAAACCCAAGGAGAGTGCATGTATTTTTCAACAATAACCACTGGATGCTGGAAAACGCGAGATTCATGAAGAGAGTGCTCGAGGAGAAATAGTAATTGATAGTCGACCTAGGGGAGATCTATAGAGATATATATGTTGAGGCCTCACGTACAGCACTAGAATTATCCAAGAAGTATGGTTACTTACCCTACATGGTGCAGAGATATATAGATATGCTAGGGGAGGAAGAAGCTTTAAAGCTACTTGAATCACTTGAAAAACCTGTTAAGCCCGTAGTTAGAGCAAACAATGTCTTAATCGAGCCAATTAAATTAAGGAGAAGACTCGAAAACATTGGATTTAAACTAGAAGAGATACCCTGGTCTCCTATATCATTTTGGATTGTAGGAGCGCCAAGTACACCGTCAATAGGTGCAACACATGAATACCTGAAGGGGTACTACTACCTACATAGAGATGCTACAAGCCTGATCCCCGTAGAGCTATTAATGCATGAGTATAATGGAAACGTCCTAGACGCCTGTGCAGCACCTGGTGGTAAAGCTACATATATAGGGCAGATCTTATGGGGCTCCAACAGCTTCGTTTTAGCCAACGACCTCGTTTTATACAGACTTAGAGCGCTAGTTGGACACGTAACTAGAATGAAGTTAAACAACATAGTTGTAACTTGGTGCGATGCCCGTAAACTTAGAGATAAGATCAATATGAGATTTCAGAGAATACTACTGGACTCACCTTGTAGTGGTGAGGGTAGAATATCGGTGGATCCGGGGAGGAAGACGAGGACTAGTATACTAGACCTCGCGATTATGGTTAAACGAGAGATTGAGCTATTGTATAGCGTAGTCGACTTAGCCGAGAAGGATGGATTAATAGCTTACGTAACATGTAGTATTGCACCTGAGGAAAACGAATACGTTGTAAATAAAGTACTAGATCGACGCGGGGATTTAGAGGTAGTGGAGTCCCCAGTGCGGTTATTTAAGTATAGTAGGGGCTTGACTCAGTATAGAACACTGAGGTTTAGGAGGGAGCTAGAGAACTGTATAAGAATATGGCCGCATATACACGGGCTATTTGGGTATACCATATGCCTTCTGAGAAAAAGAAGTTGAGATTTAGAAAAGGCGTATTGCCCCAGCACTTAAGGAGAAGATTTGTAAGGCTAATTATAGAGCTATATGGCGAGGACGTAGTATCCATGATTCCCGCATCGCTACGATACACGTGCTTCGAGCCGGGTTTATGTATAGTCTTCGAAGGCGATGGTAAATTAAACGGCTCCCTAACCATACTGTATGAAGGACCGTGGATAGCCTTTATTCTTGGGAAGCGTATAGTGCCGTCGATACCATTCGTTTCAAGAATATTCAGGGAAAAAGGAGTTAAAGCAGCGGTCTTGGTCAAGGAGCAGGGCATAAAGGCGTTTCTATATGGAAACGATATTTTACCAGAGAGCGTGATTAAGGTAATTCCACCGTTGAAGGGAGTATATGCTGTAGTAGATCCACTAGATGAGGAGGTAGTTGGATTTGTAGAGTGGAGTAACATAAAGAATGTATATGTAAATATATACGATGCCGGCGTCTTCCTTAGAAAACTAGGTTAGTAAACTAAGAACTCTACATTACTGAGTAGGCGTTTAAAGTACTCTAATACCTCATGAGGGACTAGAACATATACTTCTCCATCCTCGAAGTTCTCAATGTACTGTACTACTCTTACTAAAACATCACTAATACTACTAAAGCGCTCACTCAGCAATTTACTTGCTTCAATGAGCCTAGCCGTGCCGCTGGCTGGGAGAGCCTTTTTAATTATATCCAAGTCTCCGGCGTCTAGCACATCGGTGTTTAACTCTTCAAGTTCTTTTAGTATCGAAGCCACAGTATCAGGATTTCCAAGCGATTGTATGGCTAAGCCCATGTAATGCATAGTTTTCTCTAAAGCCTCCTGGTATTCGAGGTAATCCCGTTCACTCAGCTCTCGGTTTTTAATATCCCTCAGTAATCTATAGTATTTTACAAGCTGTACTAGGATACTTGAGTGTGATATAGCGCTATCTATATCGCTACTAAGGCCTCTATCTACTATATACCTAGTTACCTTTAGGAAAAGCCTTGTATCTTGATCACAATTATTTACTACAAAGTATGTAATGTTCCAGTAATTAATATTACCGAGCCTACTCTTCATACTCATAAACTTACTCGGGGTTTCATCACCCATGTATGAAATGCAAACAACTAAAACTCTAAACTTCTCTTTCATCGAGCTCTACACCACTATTTTATACACTGCACTCGCCCACTCTCTCAACCACAGTCCTCTCTAATTGTAGTTGAAATAGCTTATCATCAAAGACTAGTATGCTACCTCTACAACCAGTCTTTAATGCCCCAGCGGCAACGGCGTATCTTAAGGCCTCACCTGGATCTTTTGACTCTAAGTACCTAGCGTTGAAGAATGCATTAAAGGCGTCTCCCGCACCTGTGGTATCTATGGGTTTCCTAATTGGCTGTGTAAACCCCTTATAGCAGTTCCCGTCGGATTCAATAATTGTTGCTCCTCTAGCGCCTTGCTTTATAATAAGGATTTGTAAGCCATATTTAAAGAGATTATTTGTTTTCAATTTACTCTTGATTATTGAGAATTCCTTTTCATTAACAAATAATATATTGATGTATTTAAACAAGTCTAACCTAGAGGCGGCTTCAAGGGTAAAGCCTCCGGGGTCGTATGTTAACAGTATGGGGTATCCTTTAGCCCTATCATATGCTTCATCAACGAGCATTGGATGAGTAGAAGCTAGGTGTAATACATGGGCTTCTCTAAGTAACTCTCTGGGGACGTCGGATCCCCTTAACTCAATATTTGCACCTAGGTACCTAATCATTCTCCTCTCTCCACCGGGTTGTATTATGATCAACACTACTCCAGGTGCTTGATCAACCTTCTTAACATAGTCAACTCTAACTCCCAGTTGCTCTAGGTAACTTAAAGCATTTTGAGCTAACTCGTGTTTGGAGACGGAGGCGATTAAGTAAGCAGTGTGTCCATATTGAGATACTGCTGCAGCGTAGTTTGATGCAGCACCCCCGGGTCTAATATCCAAGTCTGTGGCAAATGTGCTTTCATCGGGTCCAGGTATGTTGTCCGTGTATATGGCTATATCGATGTTTAAATTCCCTAGAACTACGTGGGTGTAGCTTTGCCTCAATACTATCTCCAAGTTAATCTACGGATTAT
>Ga0326761_1000165_pt1 | contig 16257 bp, 16 predicted proteins | sample GCREP_P_FD_207739 | JGI IMG/M metagenome (GOLD analysis project Ga0326761, IMG submission 207739) | Hot spring water microbial communities from Geyser Creek Basin, Yellowstone National Park, WY, United States - GCR.EP_P | ecosystem: Environmental > Aquatic > Thermal springs > Unclassified... | reverse complement strand
TGGAATTAAAGTTGAAAATCTAGTTGACGTTAAAAGAGTGTTCACAGCACCTCTCTCACTACATCGCAGTAGAAACGCTGTAGCTGTGTGCTTTAAGCCTAGTGCTTTTAGTAGTTTTGAGCCAAGTTGGGTTGAACCAGGCTCCTTTAAACACGACTCTAGTGCGTGGCGTAGTTTTAAGCAGGGTGAGGGAGATACACTAGCACTTGAAGCTTTGAGGAAGATTAGTGGACAGAGACTAGTACACTCTAGACTAGGTCTCACTGAGCAAGCTCAGAGGAGAAGACCAGCCACAATAACACGGACTACTATTGGGAAAATAGGCAGGTTTCAAGTAATGGGGTTGCTGCAAGCCGCGAGATACTATCTTCTACACGGTGACTTGGAGAAAGCTAAGAGCTTTGGATTAAACCGCGCAATATTCTACGCCTGGGCTAAGCACTATGGTAGAGGATACGTGCCGAGGAGTTCTAGGCGCCTCAACGTAGACTTAGTTGTACTAGGCGAAGAGAGTACAGGTGAAATCAGTGATCAGTCGAAGAGGCGTGTTGAAGTAATGGAAGAGGAAGTATTTATTTCACCACGTGGCTTCTTCGTCATCGGTGATAAAGAGCAGCTCCCAGAGGACTATGATAAGAACATTGCTAGTAAAATAGAGAGTGTAATACCACACGATTTAGCTTGGGAGGCAGCGCTGAAATATCTAAGTAGGTTTTCACGTCAAGTTCTAGAAGACCCAGTCAAATTCTACGAGAAGGCCTATGAGCCCGTACGAGATCACTTCATAGATCTAGTTGTGAGAGAACTAGCAGACGAGGAGACTCGAGAAGAGCCTGTTGAAACACGGCGAGAAATGCGGCGAGAACCTCGTGTTAAATCAGCTGGGGAGAAGAAGTATGGACTATTCAAGTGGATGAAAACACCCCAAGCGTAGCAACAAGTAAAAGGTGGATCACTGTAGTGAATTGTTAGTTTATCTCCTTGTAGTCTTTTATTAGCCTCTTAAAAACCTCGGCATCTGAGTAGTTTAATACGTGAATTTCAACTCTCCTATTGGGAACCAGTCTCCTGGCTTCATGTAGTACTTGAAGTCTATCCACACTGTCTGGTATCTCTATTAACACGTCTATGTCACTGGCAGCTATGTACTCTCCTTTAATATAAGAGCCAAAAACGTATGCTTTACCACCATACCTTTCAGCTAAATCCCGTAGTGCTTTAAGATACTTCTCTAAGTTCTCCGCGAGGTTTTTCTGAGTTCTCTTCAAGTACTCGTAATACCTGTGCACTTAAACACCTCTTCTACAAATTTCCTCGCAGCATTAAACTCCCTTATACTATATCTCCTAATGAGATACCTACCACCAATATACGCGTCTTCTAAGATGTCAATAACATACCAGTACTCGTCGACTAGTCTTCTCAAGCACTCGTTTTCACATAGCTCTACAAGATCCTTAATAGAGTGAATTCTTGGGTAGTCTCCTAGCGTTTTTAGTAAGTGTGCTTTTAGAGCTAATTGCACTGCTTGCTCAAGGTGAAATAGTGCTATGTCGTAGCGTCCACTACTCGCGTCAAAATCACTAACCTTGTAGAAGTGGACTGCTCTCTTAACTAGCTCCTCGTAAAGCCGAGTGCTCAGCTTCCGACACCTACTGTAGTTTACGATCTAGGATGATCTAGTAAAGGGGTTTAAAACAGTAAGGGGTGTTTAGTCTCTTAAGTTAATTTTACTATAATATACTCGTTGCCTGAGAGCTTGCTAATAAGGGTGTGTGTTTTCTCTAGTATTTTAATTAAAGTGTCACTCCTAGTAACTATTAGCTCTCTCTGCTTAACTAGTGCTTCAACATCACTATTACTGAGAATATCCTTTAACTCGCTTAGTGGTATTGAGCCAATCTCATTACACGTGGTTATCCCAGTTATGAAGTGCCTTGAAAATACAGTCTCGTATTCTGAGTACTTGCAGAAGTATATTGTAACACGCACACTACTCCGCCTTGTAGATTTTCATTTCCCGTTTCTTTGAGACAATTCCCTTAATTGAGGCTACAGCGTAGAGGAGGGCTTCAGGCCTAATAGGGCAGCCTGGAACGTAGTAGACTGCGTCAACTACAATACCCCTCTCCTTTAAGATTTCTAATAGCTTGTTGACGCCGCCAATAGTTGAGTATGTGTCGTGCCATATTCCTCCCCCGCACCCACAGGATCCTAGCGCGATTATCATCCTGGGTCTAGGCATAGCCTCAATAGCGTTTATAACCTTCGGTAAAGCCTCAGCTGTCACTGGCCCAGTTAACAACATAGCGTCGGCGTGTCGCGGTGAGACGACTAGTTTAACTCCAAATCTCTCAGCGTCGTGAAAGGGTGTTAAGGCGTCGAGTATCTCTATGTCACAAGCATTACAGCTACCAGTGTTTAAGTGGAAAACCCAGATGCTTCTCTTGAGTATGCTACTCTTTATGCTCACTTATCCCCACCCTCCTCGCTGAGACAGTCTCCGCGAGTAGGCGCTTTCTGCAATCTGGGCAAATACTCGCGTACTCCTCGGTTACCGGTGATTTCTCCGCTATGTATCTCTGCATTCTAGTAGTCTCAAATGGCTTACCACATATCTCGCAAGTAGTCCTCGTGTGTACCACTAGCGTGTACAGGTCTGTGTGCTTATCTGTAGCTAGCTCAAAGTTCCTAGTGCCCTTAATGGCATTAACGGGGCAGACGTCAATACACCTCCAACAGAAGATGCAACGGCCGACAAAATACCTTAAAATGACCTCTTTCTCAGATTCGAGGAGCTCTAGTGCGTTTGGTGGACACGCCTTAACGCAAGCACCGCATCCAATACACTTAGCTGGGTCTATTTCAATTTCTCCTCTAAACTCTGGTGTTATAAGGGGCTCTTGATACGGGTATTTAACCGTTACTCTGCCCTTACTGCCAGCGATTATTATTAATTTAAGCGGTTTGTGGCTCATGCTACTTCACCAGCTGTGTGAGCTTAATCTCCTCAATTCTCCCATCTCTAACAACTACAACCCTGTCTGTACAGGAGAAGCAGGGGTCTATGCTGGCTATTGTAATAGGTGCATCTGCTAGTGGCTGATCTCTAAGCATGACTCTGAGAGCTGGTATATTAGCGTATGTTGGTGCTCTCACTCTCCACCTGTAAGGTGCACCTTTACCAGTAACCACGTAGTGTATATCTCCTCCACGCGGAGCCTCTACTACCTGTACACCAACTCTACCCTCAGGTATCTCGAAGTCCGTTAACAGTATGGACCCTCCGGGGAGCTTGTCTAAGAGCTGCTCTATAATAGATATCGACTCAAAGACCTCGTCTACTCTAACAAGCACTCTGGCTAAGTTATCTCCCTCAGTGTAAACTGGGACTTTAAATGACACGTACTTGTACGCCGCGTATGGTAGGTCTCTCCTAGCGTCTTTATTCACACCCGAAGCCCTGGCTACGGGGCCCTCAACTGAGAGCTTTACAGCCTCTTCTCTTGGGAGGACTCCGGAGCGTGTAAGCCTCTTTTTAACTTGCGGTACACTAATAGCCACTTCAATGAAGTTCTTAAACTCTCTTCCTAGTTCTCTTAGTGCTTCTAGGGTCTTCTGCTTTTTCTCCTCATTTACGTCTCTACGAACTCCGCCCACTAGGTTTATGCCATATGTCTTCCTGCTTCCCGTTAATAGCTCAGCTAGTTGCATAACTCTCTCTCTTATACGCCAAATGTGCATAAAGCCAGCGTCGTAGCCTAATAGGTGAAATGCTACGCCTAGTAGTAGGAGGTGACTGTGTATTCTCTCAACCTCTAGGACTATGCTCCTTATAAACTGAGCTCTCTCAGGGACATCTAGTTTAGCAGCCTTTTCTACTGCTAACGCGTAGCAAGTGCTGTGCACAAAGCCGCATATGCCGCATATTCTCTCAGCGAGGAAGTTGACTTGCTGATAGCTCATGCGGGACTCTGCGAGCTTCTCTACACCCCTATGTACGTGGAAACCCCTGTACTTCACGTCTACAACTCTCTCACCCTCTACGTATAGCTCAAAGTACTCTGGCTCATGTAGTGCGGGGTGATATGGGCCTAGTGGAATAACACCGTATTCTCTACTATAGCCTAGTTTCTCGCTCTCTAATCTGGGCTCAGGCCTATAGTTATATGGTGTCTCTTTTCTAAGTGGATAGAGGTTACTTGGCCACCAGGGTGGTAGTACTAGCCTGTAAGTCTCCCTCCCAGTGAACTCAATACCCAAGAGGTCTCTAGCCTCCATTTCACACCAATCTGCAGCTGGCACGACACTTGTGATACTCGGAGCTACTGGGCTCTCTCCGCTCAAGTACGTTTTAACAGCCACGTATAAGCCAGCTTTATCATCCGTGAATAGGTGTACTAGTGAGAAGTGCCCATTTAACGGCCTCTCATCTACTCCGGCACAAACCCTGAACGAGGTGTTATATTTGTTGAAAATAGTGTCTGCTACGTCCACGAGCCTGTCAGGTGGAATTGTGATAAATACCGTGTCCCCTTCGATCTTAGCTTGCCCACCGCTCTTAGACGCCAACTCAATGTACTTGGTTGTCTCTTCTAAGTTAAGCATAGGCTTGCACCAATAACACCGTTATAGATATTAGAATCAGAGCAATATATATCTTCGCGAGTGTTAATGGCGCAACGTCTACTCTCGACCTCCCCAATATAACCGCCACAGTGGCGTAAGTAACCCAGGTAGCTGGAAGTAGTAGAAGAACTACTAGTAGCCCTGTTAAACTAAACCCATAGAGAAGTCCAACTGTTGGAGCTAAAACGAGGAGTTTTACTATGAGTCTTCTCAGAAGGAGGCTGTAAATGTTTAAAGCTAGTACAGATCCACTAAACTCCACAAATATGCCAGACGCTACTTCAGGCTCAGCCTCAGCAATGTCAAATGGAACTCTACTCGAGGCGACGTAGCTCGCTATGAAGGCTGTGAGGGCCACTAGAGCTACCGCTATAATTGTGACCCACTGAGTGCTCTTCAACACGGATCTCTGAGCCATTATAGTGTACAGTGAAATACTCGTTATTAATGCAGCCTCATTGACAACCCCTAATACTACCTCGCGTATACCCCCAATGAAGCTGTAGGGGTTTGGTACAATTAGTGGTGTGACTGTGTGTGTTGAGGTTGTAATTGCAAATAGTGCTAGAGCGTAGAACATATCCACCTGATCTCCGCGAAGAGCGTATAGTGTAATGTAATATAGCGAAGCAAGCCCAGTTACTATGGAGGATGTTAGTGACAGGTATACATATAGTATCGTGGGCTGAGTCTTAATCTCTTTAACTAGGACTAGTTTTAGTAAATCATAGATCGTCTGCGCTACTGGTGGCCCAATTCTGCTCTGTAGTGCTGCCTTTAATTTGCGCTCTACACCATCTAGTATTACTGGGATTATCGCGTAGAGCACTATTAGTGGCGTTAGAGTATACACGAGTAACTGCTCCAAGCTTCACCACGCTCTAAGCGTGAACACCAGTATTATTGTTAACGCGAGGACACCAAATAGTAGAGAGGCTATGAGCATTGACTCTATCATTGTTAACTGGAGCCTATTAATAGCCCTAGAGACAATGTCAGCTAAGTGAACTAGCCTAGGAAACACAAAGTCACCTAGCCTAGCAATATTGCTGGCAATAGCCTCTAGGCGTAGCTTACGTGCTCTCCTCGTAACCCTCCTCCTAGCATCTTCGAGTAGCGCTTCAAACCACCTAGTTGCACTAGACTTTAAAAAGCTCAACTCTCAACACCTGTAAGCCAGAACTTAGATTCCTCAGGTATAAATAGAGCCCTATAGTACTTCGTGAACACTGCGACCATGAGTACCACGGTCACTGAGTACAGTAGTGCTAAGATAAATCGGAATTCAGGCGGATATCCTAGTAGCCATAGAATTAGCACTGAGAGAGCAATACTTGAAAACCCCAGCGTGAGCTCAGAGATCACCTGGTCTCTAGGGATCTCAACATATTTAACAGGTAGTGCTCTAGGAAGTGTTGACGTGTATATACTGAGGAACTTTGCACTATACATCACTGCGAAGACGGCGTGTATAATCAGCACTACGAGGACAGGTATTAGTGCGAGGTTTTCTGCGAGAATACTCAGAGTTAACGTTAACGTAGAGACCTTCACGAAGAACCCGACTGTGGGAGGCATACCTACGAGGTTAGCTAGAATTAGAAAGCCTGAGAGAGCAGATAACTTTGATATGTAGAATATATACCCTAACCTGTAAATATCGTAAGTGTTAGCCACCTGGTATACTACACTGCTATTAGTGAATGCCTGTGCTTTTAAGACACCGTGGTAAATGGCGACTAGTAGTGCTAAGTAGAAGGCTTCTCTCAGACCTAGTAGGCTTGAGATAGCGTAAAAGACTGTAATTACACCGTAGTAGCTAATAGAGCTGTATGCTAATAAGCGCCTAACGTCTGTTTGGAGAGCAGCGGCGAAGGCGCCATAAGCTGTTGAGACTACTCCCTGTGCTAGTAACACGTAAAGAGCCACTGGGTGTATACTAAATAGCCTCGAGGCTAGTAAGTAGCCTAATAGCCCAATTTTACTCACCACGCTGCTTAATATAGCCGACACGTGTGGCGGTGACTCTCCGTAGACTACTGGTGGCCATGAGTGTAGTGGGAATTGCCCCATCTTCGCGGAGAAACCTAGGAGTAGGATTAATGAGAGAGCTAGTCCTATATCTAGTTGAGCTCCTGTGCTTGTAATGTCAAATAGGAGTGACTCGTAGAGCCCTTTATTAACTGCTATTATAGACCACAGTGTTAATAGTGCTATGTCACTTGGAGCTACACAGGTCACTAAGTACGTGGCTGCAACTCGCAGGTTTTCAAATCCCCGCTCTAGCGTGATAGCTGTAAAAGCCACTATTATGTCTAAGAGGAGCCAGTAAACTAGTAGTTCTAGCATAGTGGTGCTCGAGAATAATAATACTAGTAGTGCACACACAGCGTTTAGTACCAGCTTTGTCTGCTTAGTTGCACCATACATGTACTTGTAGTAACCTGTGCTGTGTAGTGAAGTCATAGCCGTAGTAAATCCTGCTAGTAATAGCAGTACTAGCTGGTAGTCCGGTAGAACTAGTAGTTTAGTTACCACGTATATTAAGGGTACGCCGAGAAGTCCAAGTACTCCTAGTACTCTACTTAGCCTTGGATTACTATCTGAAAGTAGAGATGACAGCGTAGAGAGCAGTGTTATGAGGGCTGTATATGAGGCTTTTACTGTGAAATTCACGTGGAGCTCACCTGTAGACCTCTTGGCTGTACTCTGGCGGCGTGAACTACGAGGTATGTTACTATAAGTGGAAGCGGTGAGAGCACAAGTGTTATTAGTGCTAGTTGACTATAGCCTAGTAGCTGGAAGAGAATTGGCGTAATACTAATGTTTGTTAAGCCGAGAATTAGTACTGTTAATTGGTGTTGCTTACTAATGCTTCTAACTACGGGGATTTGTCTACGTGGCTGAGAATAGTATAGTGTAATGTACTTTAGCCCAATAATAGCTGATAGTGCAATGTAAAATGAGAGTGAAGTAATAAGTAGAGCCAGTAGCGTGGGGGTTATTGTAGGTGTGCTTAATGCCACGTAGAGGGCACCTATTTTTAGTATAAATCCAAGTGTCCCTGGGACACCAATTAGAGATAACACTGCTAGTATTCCCCCCGCTGAGGATATAGGGAGTACTCTTACAACGCCACGTATCAAGTGAGCATATCTCATCTCGTATAGTGCTTCAAAGAGGCCTGCTTCACAGAAAAGCGTTGTCTTATATGTTGCCTGTGTGAGTACTCCGGTGAGAACTAGTACTAATGCCTCCTTTAAGCGCGTGAACAGGTATAGTGCGAAGAGTGCGAGTATAAAGCCATTTGTCATGATTGTTCCATAGGCGAGTAGTCTCTTAACATCTCTCTGAGTAAGGGCCTCTACTCCACCATAGAGTATTGAGAGTAAGCCGAGAACTATTAGTGTAATGGCTAGGTCCCACACAATATCCTCTGTACTAATGTAGTTGAGTAATCTGTATAGTCCATAGTAGCCGAGCGCTACAGTGAACCCGCTTAGCGCTGCTGATGCTGGTGATGGCGCTGTTGAGTGAGCGCTGGGTAGCCAAAAGTGTAGTGGTGTTATAGCTGCCTTCGTTAAGAAGCCTACTAGTATTAGTGGAAGCACCATGTATGGTGTGTGAAACTTTGAGGTTACTGCCTGAAATGGCTCTAGAAGCACGTGAGGACTTATTCCAAGAGCAGTGAAGCTTGTGGCTATGAAGGTGGAGACTGAGAGCTCGTATGTTGTTGTAGATGTGAGTAGAAATCCTCGAGATGAGGTTAATGGCCCCTCTAATGAGTGCTCTTCTCCAACTCTTATTAGTATAAAGCTCAATATCTCGACAATTGTCCACGCGGATACTAGTACAATTATGTTTGGCGCTATGTAGGCTACTATTAGAGAGTATAGGAATAAGTCGACCAGCGCCTCTAGAGTGCTGGGGTAGTGTAGGGACCTCGCGTAGAGCGGAGTGTAGAGGGATATTAGCAGTGAGATTACTGTGAAAAACCCCGCTAGTATGAGTGAAACTGTGTCTATAACGCCATTATTGTAGAGGATCATGATGAGGATCAATAGTAGTGAATAACCAGCTATTTTGAAGACTACCTTGTAATTGTAGCTACTCGCTCTCTTTGAGACCAATGCTAGTAGAGTAGCAAATATGAACAGTGCTATTGCCGTGACTGTAATTGTCATCATTTTGAGTTTACACCGGCTATTTAAACTCGTACTCGAAGCGTGCTCTCGCCATTGTCTCTGCTGTTCTCTTCTTTGTTAGAGTGAAGACTCCGGCTTCCTCTCCGTATAGTATTGCTCCTGTTGGGCATATCGCGCTGCAGGCTGGTTCTAGTCCCTCTTTTCTGAGGTCTCTGCATAAGTGGCATTTAACAGCTACTCTACTAGTTCTCTCTAGTTCTGGTATTCCAAATGGACACGCGTAGAGGCATGAGAGGCAGCCTATACACCTACTCTCAATCACGTATACTGCCCCGCTCTGGTCTCTAGTCATTGCCCCTGTTGGGCAAGCCTCAATGCAGGGTGCTCGTGCACAGTGCATACAGGATACTGGGACGTCGAGGCCTATAGTTGTCCTGTAGACTACTATGAAGGGCCTACCGTGGAGAAAATCACACACGGCTTCACAGGCTCCACACCCAATGCAAACTCCGAGGTCTATTACTCTTAGATACCTGGGGGCTGGGTTTTGAGGAGTGTTCACGTGTCTCACCTCTGAATCGGTATTGTTAACTTGTGTGTGGTAAACCAGTTATGCATGTATCTCGCAGCCCTCAGCCCGCTTTTAACAGCGGGCCCTATTCTACTTGGCCCGTGGACGACGTCACCCGCCGCGAAGACCTTCGGTATTCTCGTCTGCATGAGGTCGTTTACTAGTAGGCTACTGTTCTTATCTAGTTGTAGCCCTATTTTCTCAGCTACTCTAGCGGATAGTGGTGGAGTTGGTGCCTCCCCAGTAGCAAATATAACGATGTCTGCCTCAAGTACTATTTCAGCTCCTGGTATTGGGACAGGGGCTGGTCTACCGCTCTCATCTGGTGGTCCAAGCTGCATTTTCTGTAGTTTAACTCCCCGGGCTCTCTCGTTCTCCACTATGACTTCTAGAGGAGAGGCGAGCTCCATGAATTCTACACCTTCGCGTTTAAGCTTTTCGATCTCGTATATACCTGCTGGCGCCTCCTTAATGGTTCTTCGATACACCAAATACGTCTCAGCACCGCTCTTCAGGCTTCTCTCCGCAGCGTCTACCGCGCTGTATCCTCCACCAATAACGACTACTCTATTTCCTACTGGTGGCTTCTTAGTAGTGTAGCCGAGCTCAAATAGTCTCCACTCATATAGGTACTGGAGAGCTGTGTAGACCCCCTTAGCGTTGTGACCTGGTATTCTCGGAGTCTTAGAAGCCCATGTTCCTGTTGCTACTAGTACTAAGTCGTAGCTGTTTATAATATCCTCGAGTGGGAGAATCTTCTCTACGAAGTCATCTCCCTCCTCGTGAGTAGAGGCGTCACTGTGCACTTTTACCTTATTATTGAACTTCACGCTGAATTTTTCTTCAAGTTCACGTACTCCTCCGAGAACTCTCTCTGGTGGAATTCGCCAGGGTGGTATAGCGAACAGCATGAGTCCTCCTGGTAGTGGAAGCTTATCGTACACGTCAACCTCATATCCCTCACAGGCTAAAAACCCTGTAGCTGAGAGACCTGCTGGTCCCGCTCCAATCACGGCAACTCTGCTGCTTACACCTTGCTTCCTCTCTCTACACATAAATGTAAACTTCATGTAGTCTCCCATGTAAGCACACACCTAGCTCCTCTGTGAACCTAATTGCGCCCACGCACTTATATATCACTATGAGCTCTACGTGTATGTATAATTATCCCCTAATTGTCCCACTTTCTAACAGAGATCGGTTTTTAATGCTAAATAGTCCTGCTGTTTTCGGTTTTTAAAAGGCTAGTGTGCTCATAGATTCTACTTACAGAACTGGGGTTAAAGGTGATTACGCTGAGTGATCTGAGAGTGTTGTTTTTAGATGTTGATGGCACTTTAACAGTGGATAGGTATAGCTACGATTTGCACTTAGGTGCTGTTGAGGCTTTGAGGCGAGCTGTGAGAGCTGGTGTTACCGTGTCTCTTGTGTCTAGTAATGCTTTACCCATTGTGGTGGGATTATCTAGATATATTGGTTTAAATGGCCCTGCTATTGGGGAGTCTGGTGGCCTCGTTTACCACGATGAGTGGGGTTTAGTGGATCTTGGTGATAAGCCAGGTTTTGAGCCCTATAGGGCTGTGCTGCGTGAGTTTAGTGATTGCGTAGAGGATTCTTGGCAGAATAGGTTTAGATTTTACGACTTGGCTCTTAAAGTCAAGAGGACTTGTAGGAGTAGAGAGAGAAGTGTCTTTGAGGATGTTAAGAAGTTTGTTGAGTCCTATTTTCCAGGGTTCACGGCTGAGTATAGTGGTTACGCTATTCATATACACAGTGTTTCTGTGAGTAAGAGGAGGGCTGTACTCTATGTGCTTGAGAGGCTTAGTGTTAAGCCAGAGGAGGCTGGGGGTGTGGGTGATAGCCTTGTTGATGCTTCTTTTCTGAGTGTTTTAGGGTACTCAGCTGCCGTATCTAACGCTGATGAGGAGTTAAAGACGACTGTGAGATTTAATCTGAGTAGTCCTAGTGGTCTCGGTGTCGTGGAGTTTATTGAGAGAGTGCTTAGTGGTCTACTGTGAAGAGAGCTGTAATATTTGACTTAGATGGCGCGCTTATTGGCAACGAGGACTTTTATTGTCTTTTTTGAAGCTGGTAGAGTACTCGGCTTAGTCATTGATGAGAAGCTTGTGAGGTCTCTTACTGGTAGGTCTCTAGGGGATGTCGTTGAAGCTGCCTTTAAGAGCTCTGATCGTGTCGCTGTTGAGAAGTTCCTCGCGGTTAGAGAGTCACTAGTCAGAGAGAACTGGAGGAGAACGATTAAGCTCTTTTCAGACGTAGCTCCCGCTCTCAGGGCTCTTAAGAGTACGGGTTTTTCTCCTCGCTGTAGCGTCTTCTAGCCGCGTGGAGCGCACTGTGGAGTTTTTAGAGCACTTTAAAATACCGGGGTTTTCAACACTATTAAAGGCGTTGAGCTAGGTGTGCCAGGTAAACCAGACGGCTGTTTATGTTGGTGATAGAGGAGTTGACTGTGTGGCTTCTAGTAGAGTCGACGTGGACTCTATAATGGTTAATAGGCACGGTGAGTCCTCGCCGAGTGATCTCAACTGCCGACCCCACACCGTGGTTAAAAATTTACTTGAATTACCCAGTGCTCTGAGTAAGCTATAATAGACGCCTAGTACTATACTCATAATGGCCCGCGGGCGCCGGCGGCGGCGTCGCGTTGACGCCGGGCTTAGCCCGGTGAGTGATACAGCGGCCTCCATCCGCGGGCACAGGCTGCCAGAAAGTATTTAAACCCTTCAATCAGAGATAATATAAGGACGCTTACTCGTCAATATGGGGACTCGAGAAGCTGGAGGGCTTTTACCCTCCAGATCCTCGAGTCCGACGAGGGAGTCGACTCTACTCACACACCCTAGTAGCCCCGGGAGCCCCTAGCGGCCGTAACTCCGGTTGATCCTGCCGGCCCCGACCGCTATCGGGGTGGGGCTAAGCCATGGGAGTCGTACGCTCCGCCGCTGCGGGGCGTGGCGGACGGCTGAGTAACACGTGGCTAACCTACCCTCGGGAGGGGGATAACACCGGGAAACTGGCGCTAATCCCCCATAGGGGAGGGGGCCTGGAAGGGTCTCTCCCCGAAAGGGCGTAGTGGGGGTTAACGCCACTACGCTGCCCGAGGATGGGGCTGCGGCCCATCAGGTAGTTGGCGGGGTAACGGCCCGCCAAGCCGAAGACGGGTAGGGGCCGTGAGAGCGGGAGCCCCCAGATGGGCACTGAGACAAGGGCCCAGGCCCTACGGGGCGCACCAGGCGCGAAACCTCCGCAATGCGGGCAACCGTGACGGGGTCACCCCGAGTGCCCCCGATAAGGGGGCTGTTCCCCGCTGTAAGGAGGCGGGGGAGTAAGCGGGGGGCAAGTCCGGTGTCAGCCGCCGCGGTAATACCGGCCCCGCGAGTGGTCGGGGTGATTATTGGGCCTAAAGCGCCCGTAGCCGGCCCGGTAAGTCTCCCCTGAAATCCCCGGGCTCAACCCGGGGGCGGGGGGAGATACTGCCGGGCTAGGGGGCGGGAGAGGCCGAGGGTACTCCCGGGGTAGGGGCGAAATCCGTTAATCCCGGGAGGACCACCCGTGGCGAAGGCGCTCGGCTGGAACGCGCCCGACGGTGAGGGGCGAAAGCCGGGGGAGCGAACCGGATTAGATACCCGGGTAGGTACGTGCCGCGGGTTAATTCTATGTAATGTACTTACACTTATTAAGATCATCTCTAAATATCTACCCGTGGCCGTACCCCGGAGAGTCCCGGCTGTAAACGATGCGGGCTAGCTGTTGGGTGGGCTTAGAGCCCACCCAGTGGCGCAGGGAAGCCGTTAAGCCCGCCGCCTGGGGAGTACGGCCGCAAGGTTGAAACTCAAAGGAATTGGCGGGGGAGCACCACAAGGGGTGGAGCCTGCGGTTCAATTGGAGTCAACACCAGGAATCTCACCGGGGGAGACAGCAGGATGACGGCCAGGTTAAAGGCCTTGCCCGACGCGCTGAGAGGAGGTGCATGGCCGTCGCCAGACGCAGTCATGGCCCATGATTGCTGGGCCATGGTGTGGGCGAGCTCGTGTCGTGAGATGTCCGGTTAAGTCCGGCAACGAGCGAGACCTCCACCCCCAGTTGCTACCCTGGCCTCTGGGCTGGGGGCACACTGGGGGGACTGCCGCCGTTTAAGGCGGAGGAAGGAGGGGGCCACGGCAGGTCAGCATAGGGGCTTCTCTCATGAGGGCCCCGCTGAGGCCCCGAAAGCCGTGGTTCCTGGGCGAGTTGTTTGAGACTTGGTGGCCCTATCTTGGGCTCTTGGTCTTATTTGTGTGGCCTGATTGCCGCAGATGGGCATCTTGAGAGTAGTTGATGTATAGTACTGGCTCAAAAAGACAGGAGATTTATTGATTGGCTAGTAGAGTTTATTAGGAATAGCAATATCAAGATATCGTCAGTATTTTTCGATAGAAGTGCAGGTGTATGGAAAATAAAGATGAAGGATAAAGACTTCTACAGCTATTTGCTCAGTAATGGTATAAGAACTGGTAAAAAATCATATTTACTAAAACCTTCCATCAGATGTGATCCCTTATGGTATATTATTGGATTCATAGACGGAGATGGCTGGATAGAGCAGGTCAAGAAGAAAGCCGATGGAAAAACATACTACTACCTACGTATTGGAATAAAGACAAAGAGCGAGAGCTCAGAGATTGGATGCAACAGGTACTGCATAGCCTGGGTGTAATTACCAGTAAAGCCGATAAAAAAGATGGATACAAAATACACATAGATAGAAATCCGTGGATTGTAGCCCTCCACCTACAAAACCCTGCTCATAAAGAAAGATTATTCAGGATAAAAGATGATAGAATAAAAGTTAGCTCCTATTCAATGAATCCATTTTTACTTACGCTTCCTCACCCACCCGGGACCACGGCCGGGAATCCCCCGGGCTACACGCGGGCTACAATGGCGGGGACAGCGGGATCCGACCCCGAAAGGGGGAGGTAATCCCTCAAACCCCGCCGCAGTTGGGATCGAGGGCTGTAACTCGCCCTCGTGAACGAGGAATCCCTAGTAACCGCGCGTCAACAGCGCGCGGTGAATACGTCCCTGCTCCTTGCACACACCGCCCGTCGCTCCACCCAAGGGGGGAGGGAGTGAGGCCTGGCCCTCTGGGTCGGGTCGAACTCCCTCTCCCTGAGGGGGGAGAAGTCGTAACAAGGTAGCCGTACCGGAAGGTGCGGCTGGATCACCTCCTGCCACTAGAGGGGTTCCCGGGGCTAGAGAGGTGTGTGAGTAGAGTCGACTCTCTCCTCTTCGATGCAGCACTGGGCTATCGTGCCCTGTGCGAAGGCGTGAACCCTTATACGGGTTATGAGCGCTGTAGAGGGGCCCTAAACCAGAGTGCACTCTGAGCCCGCGGGGCTTGCCCCCGCTTCAGGGGGCTGTGGCGCAGAAGCCGCCTGGTGGATGGCTCGGCTCGGGTGCCGAGGAAGGCCGTGGCAAGCTGCGATAAGCCCGGGGTAGGCGCAGGCAGCCGTTGAACCCGGGATCGCCGAATGGGACTTCCCGCTACGGGGATTTAACCCGTGGCGCCCAGGAAACCCGGGCAACCGGGGAGTACTGGGCGGGAACCCCCCGAACGGAAACATCTTAGTAGGGGGAGGAGAAGAAATCAATTGAGATCCCCTGAGTAGGGGCGACCGAAAGGGGGATAGCCCAGACTAAACCCTCACGGGATAACCGTGAGGGGATGTGGGGTTACTGGCCCCACAGCTGGGGCCTTGAGCCCCTGCGAGCCGACCCGTGGTAGCCGAAGTGAGCTGGAAAGCTCCGCCGTAGAGGGTGAAAGCCCCGTAGGCTAAACCACGGGGGCTCGCGCTGTGGGGCAGAGTACCACGGCTTGGTTTTGCCGTGGGAAGTTGGGGGTCACCGACCTCTAAGGCTAAATACGTCCCGAGACCGATAGCGAACTTAGTACCGTGAGGGAAAGCTGAAAAGTACCCCGGAAGGGGGGTGAAAAGAGCCTGAAACCAGGCGGCTACACACGGTGCGGCCTGAAAGGAGTGAAGCCCCCTGAAGGAAACCCGGGTGACCGGGTAGTACGAGGGGGGTAGACCAGGGTCGCACCGTCCGTCTTGAAACACGGGCCGGGGAGTCCACGGCAGTGGCGAGCTTAAGGGGGGCGAAGCCCCGTAGGCGCAGGGAAACCGACTTGCCCGCAGCCGGGTTTAAGGCCCGGCGAGGGGCGGGGTCCGATAAGGGCCCGGAGTCACTGCCGTGGGACCAGAAACCGGGCGATCTAGGCGGGGGCAGGGTGAAGCCGGGGGAAACCTCGGTGGAGGCCCGAAAGGGTTCTGACGTGCAACTCGTTCCCATGACCCCCGTCTAGGGGCAAAAGACCAATCAAGCCCGGTGATAGCTGGTTCCCGCCGAAGTCGGTCTCAGCCGAGCCCCGCTGGAGGCTGACTGCGGGGTAGAGCTACGGATCGGGGGTGCGGAGGCCGAGAGGCCTCGGCTCCCGGTCCAACTCCGAACCCGTAGTCGCCGTAGAAGGCGGGAGTGGGGCCCTCGGGGTAAGCCTGAGGGCCGAGACGGGAACAACCGAGACCGGGGTTAAGGCCCCTAAGTGCCGGCTAAGTGCCAATCTCAAAGGGCGTCCCGCGGCTTAGACAGCGGGGAGGTGGGCCTAACAGCAGCCATCCTCTAAAGGCGGGAGTCTCTCATGCTACTTTACTACGAGGATCCCGCCGGAGATGGAGTGCGTAACAGCTCACCCGCCGAGCCGCGGGGCCCCGAAGATTGGTCGGGGCTTAAGCCGGCCGCCGAGACCCCGGGGTACGGCTCCGCTGGAGCCGTGATCCGGTAGGCGGGCGCCGGGGTGGGGTAGAAGCCGGGCCGTGAGGTCCGGTGGACCCGCTCCGGGTGCAGATCCCGGCG
>Ga0326761_1000164_pt1 | contig 16284 bp, 14 predicted proteins | sample GCREP_P_FD_207739 | JGI IMG/M metagenome (GOLD analysis project Ga0326761, IMG submission 207739) | Hot spring water microbial communities from Geyser Creek Basin, Yellowstone National Park, WY, United States - GCR.EP_P | ecosystem: Environmental > Aquatic > Thermal springs > Unclassified... | reverse complement strand
AAGGGTGTCGTTTTCAAAGACTGTGAGTGAGTTGTTAAACTCAAAGTGAGACCATCCGTTGAAAAACACTCCGTATTGTCCTTTGCTTGAATAGGGAGTAAGCTGGATGATAAAGTCATTCACCCTGTTGTCAGTGGAATACTTTTTCAAATACTCAATAAGCGTATCCACACAGCTTTCAGGACCATAACGGAGATAGCTTTCCTTGATTGCCTCCTCAAGAAAAGCCCTTATAAGCTTTTCATTCTCCTCCGACTTCCTAATTTCCTTATTCGCACCCATCATATAGTAGAGGTTTATCAAAAACTCCAAATACTCATCCAACTCCTGCGTGTTTTGGATTATGGAGAAGGGATTTACACACTTGGGATTGTCAAAGCTAAACTCTATGAAATCTCCTCCCAGAACTTCCGCAAAAGCCTGATAAGACCTTCCTATGTCTATTATCCACACCCTGTTGCCACTTGCCAAGTAGTTAAAAGCTATATACTGCAAGGCTACCGATTTGCCACTACCCGTCATTCCCACCACAAAGCTGTTGTATCCACCCGCTGGATTGGAAAAGTAGTCAAATCCCACAAGTTCTCCCAGACTGCTTACAAAAAACACCTCTGGCTTTGTCCCACGCCACCCACCATAAAAGGGCACAAAGGTGGCCACATTGTTGGCAAACATCCCTCTTATTCTTTGCTTTGAGAGAAAGTCCGCCATCTTCTGGTCAAATCCAAAGGGCATAGCACTCATAAAGTCCGCCAAAACTACATAAGCGTTCCTCTCCATATCAAACCCAAGATTTTTAAAGTGGGATATCATCTTTGAAGATTTCAGTTCCAACTCCTCCTTCGTCTTTGCCCAGATGAGAACGAGAAAATCCACTCCATACACTCCCTCTCCACGCTCTATCCTCTCCATAGCCACGGAAAGGTCTTCATGCTTGTATTTAAGCCGTGGAACAAGATTGTATGGAACCCTTTGAGATAGCACCATGAGTGCTGAGGACTTTATCTTTCCTAAGACCTTGTCTGAAAACCTCACCACATTCAAACATATCATGTAGGGAAAATCCAAAGAAGACCCAGTTATCTCAGAACCCACATACCCCACCGCATCAAAAAGCCCCCACTCCTTCGGATAGTTCCTCACCGAAAAGCTTCTAATATACATCCCCCCAAGTTCTATGCAGTCATCGTGCACCCTCAAAACATTGTCATTCCTTACCACCGCCCTCCTAAGCGGTATCGTCCCATCATACTCTCCCACATCCCGCCAATCCGCATTGAAGTTTATCAGCTTATACATATACTCATACAGATCCTGTGCCTTCATGGGACGAGGCTGAAAGCCCACTCCCGCCAAGTGTCCCATAAGCTTGGACTTAAGCTGAGTAATAAGCGTCAACTTGTATTCCAAGGTCTTTTCCTCGGGTTCTTTGTCCTTTCTGAAGAAAGACAGAAGAGTAGAAAACAGAAACTTCTCCTGTTCCTTCCCTCCATACTTTACCGTGATAACAAGACGCTTGCGATTGAGGTAGGAGGTAAAACTTCTGGTTATGGACTCATGACCCTTCCTTTCCAAAAACTGTGCATAGCTTTGCACCGCCTCCCAAAGCAAATCCGCATGCACTCCCCGTAGGTTCACAAGGCCCGCCCTCTTGTTGGCAAGATAGTAATCAACCAGATGCAGATAATCTGGAGTGGAGGTGAGGATAAACTGGGCTGAGGCAGAGGGAGGCAGGTCCTCAAGGAAAAGCTTCAAAGCATTCTCCACATTCTGATTTACATACCAAAGAGGCACACACTCAAAGGCTATACCCACTCCACCATCCCTCAAGAAGAATACCTCGTTCTCCTCCCACTCGGGCATCAAATACTCGGAAAGACCCTTGCGTTCTAAAAGGTCATAAAAATCACTTACTTTCATTCTTATCCTCCTTCCTAAGAGGATGAAGCTCCCTGGGAGGACTTCCTTTCTTGAGAAGGTAATCCCCCAATATCCACTTGCCTTCATCTACCTTAAGATATATGTAATGCTGGGTGATGAGCCTTCCCTGCTCATCCACATAAGGCAAAACAAACACCCTTAAAATGGTGGGAGGCATAGCCAAAGGCGTAGATTCCTGATGGATCATCTTGGAAAGTTTCTCTAATACCTCACGACGATAAAGGTTCTCCTGGTCCTTTTCCTCCTCTTTCCTCACCTCACGCACTGTCTCCTTGGGCTTTGAGGTTTTAGGTTCTATATACTTGTAAGCATCCTTCCAATCTTTTACACCCGCACTGCAACCCGCAAGAAAAACACCCCAAAATATCCAAATCTTCCTCATGGTCTCACCCTCAAATCTACAGTTCCCGCTAAAACAGAACCCACATCCGTATCTACCCATACATCAATCTTCTGAAATACCTCAGTAAGCCTGTACTGAGCGTATATGGGCACTCCAGATGGAATAGCCCTCGGACAGGTAAAGGTAACCTCTCCACTGCTACTGTTCACACTCAGAACTATACAAAAAACAGAAAAACCCATACCATCATAAGCTAAAACCTTCACCGAATCAGGATCCACGGGCGAATACCTGAGTTTTAACCTGTAAGTAGAACCACCATTTCCATACCCAATAAGTTCTCCTCCAAGAATAGGACCATAATAGTAAAAAGCAACGAGAGGAAAGTCCTTATAAGTCAAAGCTATATAAAACTTAACCTGCCCATTAGGAGATACCTCCCCTACCACATTGCCCTGGGGATCCTTTATAAGCCCGTAATCATTCACACTGTAAATAACATTTCCATAAACAAGCTGAAGAGAAATATAATCACGCTCAATGGGTTTTATGGCAGAAAGACACTTGGCCACCACATAAGTGCCCGTTGAAGGACCCTTGCGGAAAGAAACACGTATTGTATTTCCCAGAACAACCCCAGAACCATCTCCCTCCAAAATACCAAAGGTCTTTTCCTCTAAAACCTGAGAACCAGCTGTAACCTTGCATGTCCCTGGGGTGATGTCCTCAGGAAAAGTTCCACTAAAATCAGTTCTACACACTTCCGTACCCCCCACCTTATGACATTCACCCTGACCTAAGACTAAACTTACAGGCTTTGCAAGGATCTGCTCCTGATAGTTAGCCCCAAAAGTAGTAGGATTTACAGGGTTTAAATAAATGTAAGGGACAGCAAACCTGTCCGCCACAGAAAAGAGAGTGATTTTCACGCTTTTGCTTTCACCACTCTTGAGGGAAAACTCAAGAGGGAAAACACTCGTCCTTTGAACAGCCCCAGACAGATCCTTATAAACAAGTCTTGCCTGCTTGAAATACACACTTCTCCTCACAATATCATCAGAAGACACGCTCACACTTAAAATGCTTTCCTCATTAGTGTAATTACTCACAGAAGTGTTCACAAACCTCGTAGATATACTTGCAGAAACATTGACACCTTTACCCGTGTTAAAACCAGACCCACCACAAGAAAGAGCAAAAACTAAAGCTATGGCCAAAAATTTCCTCATGCTCAACCTCCCTAAAAGCCTATTATACTACCAACAAAAAGATGGTTAAACCTGTTGTCGGAAAACACGCCATAACCTACACGCACACCCGCATAGCTATTCCCAAAAAAATAAAGCATCTCTATCCCAGCAAAACCACCAGCAAGAAGTTTCTTCTTATGAAGGGTCGTGTTCTCCGCATAACCCATGCTCGCAGACACAAAAGGATCAACTTTTAAGGTTGATACCACAGGCACCCTTACCTTAAAACGCAAAGAGGGATAAAGCATGAACACATCTGAAGAACTACTGGCAGATAAACCAGCCCCCATAAGGAACGGATACTTAGCTCTGTAATCCACATTCAGGCTTGCATACCAAGTCCTGCTAAACACCTTCTCCTTGTAGTCAGCAAGACCCAAAGAAAAAGAGGTTTCCACTTTGGAAACCCTCTTGGGCTCTTCCAAAACCTCCACTTGGGCAAAAGCACTTACACTGGCAAACGCCAAAAGAAGCAGACTTTTTCTCATGGCCCTTACCTCCTTTTTTTCTCAATTCCATAAAATTCTGGTCTTTCAAAAGTGTCTTTATAAACATCCGAAAGGGATCCACACACACCATAGACAGAACCCTTGCTGCAAAGCTTCTCATCCTCATAAGGGAGAAGTATCTTAGAACTGCATCCACTCATAAACAGGGCAAACAAAAGCAGTAAAACCCACCTCATCTTTATCCTCCGGGTGGTATAGGTGCGTTTAGGTCAGGGGGCGGTTTGTTAAGCCCAGTTTCTGGCTTTATCACCTTGTCTCCCTCCACATCATCCAAAGAAAAGCTCTGTAAAAACACCACATCAACCCGTCTCCCTGCGTTTATCTCCACCACAGGATAGGTCTCGTCCGCAAGCTTCTTATACTGCTCCACCAAAGCCTTCGCCGCCTCAGAAAATCCTCCAGATATACTCGCTTGGAGTGCCTGCTTAGGGTTTATGGTAGATAGCGTCCCAGTGGGAGACACAACCACTGTGGTGCTACTTTGCTGGAATATCTTGCTTATACCCTCAATGAACCCTGCCACAAGCATACGGGCTAAAATGGCGCCTTGCTTGGTGACTACCCTGCCTAAAAGCCCAACCTTACCATCCTCTCCAGATACATAGCCAAAGATCCTCTTCTCCACAACCTCTCCCCCCTCCTTTACGCAAGATATAGCCTCAAGCCGTATGTAAGCCCTCTCTGCCGCCAAATCTCCATACCCACTCCCTATCACAAAGCAATCCCTAATATCAGACTTGTAAAGATTTGGCAAAATGGCCTTGTCCACAAGTCTTATAAGCACTGGATGTGGAGAAGTCTGGGCTTTCCCTCCAGTGGGTGCATCAAGCCCAGAAAGTAAAACACCCTTAACAAAAGCACCCGCTGGAATTAAAGCCTTTGATTTTTTCTTCTCTGCCTTCACCTCTTCCTTCAACTCCTCCTTCTTCTCCTCCTTTTTCTCCTCCTCCTTCTTAACTTCCTTCTTCTCTATGGCTATCAAATCCACAGGACGAGAAACCGCTGGAGGTTTTGAACCTCCCTCTGGAGGCACAGGTGGATACTGCTGTTGAGGAGGAGGCGGTGGTGGAGGAGGTGGTGGGGGCGGCGGAGGCTGTGAAGGAGGTGGTGGTGGAGGAGAAGGAGGTTGCCCTAAAGGAACTGTAGCTTGCTGCTTTTCCTGCTGCTTTTTCATCTCCTCCAACTGCTTTTCCAAAGCCGCAAGCCTCTCTCCGTATTCCTTTTTAAAGCTTTCCTCTTCAATTTTTTGTGGAGGTGGCGTCTCTATTTTGGGAGGTGGAGGCTTTTGTTCCTGCTTGTTCTTATCCGAAGACATCAGTTCACTAATAAGCAACACACCACCACCCAAAAGCACCGCAGCAGCGCCCAAAAAGAGAAGTTGTTTTCTCCTCTCCCCTTCAAACTTCTTAAGCATCAGAACTTCACCCCCGTAATAAGTAGTCTTCCGCCCCTAACCTCATAGTTGAAAGATATCACCTTGTTGTTTTCCTGCCCTACATAAATATTTCCAGTCATCTTCCTCAAAACTCCATAAACATCTATCCTCTGATGTTTGTCGTCTACCACAACCTTCATAGGATAGAACGACTGCCACCAGTCATTCTCCTTCACCGCCTTTGCATAAGCTGCAAAGCTGTCCCTTATCTCCTTCACCTGTGCTGGGTCTGTGGTTAAAAAGGGTATAACCCTTGAGAGGGCTTTGTCTACATTGGCAGGAGACACAGAAAGCAAACTGTCCGCAAGATACACCGCCACCTGTTCAATGTATGCGTATGAAAGGTTCTCTCCAGATATCCAAAACTCCCTGTCCACCTTAGGAGGGATTACAACCACCACCTTGTTTGTGGCCGCCCTGTAAAGCATTATCCCCTCCAACAGGACTATAAAAAGCAGGGCATAGATGATGATTGCCTGAAAACGCACCTCCTTTACAAGCCTCTCAAAATCAGAGAAGTATTTGAAGTTCCTCATCAGTATTTATTATAGTTATTTCTCTCCGCCGTAATCTTTGGTGTTCTTTACGCTGTTAATCCACCACTGAACACGGTCGTTGACTTGGCTTGCTATATTCTGAACAACGCTTTCTCCCACACTCTGTGCCATCTGATTTGCCCACATCTCTATAGCCTGCACGCAGCTTTCACTGGTAAAGTCAACCCTCGCAAACTCATCAATGGTATACCCAGAACAGTCGGGATTTTTGGGTGCACCCCAGCCCTTTCCTATCTGAGGTCTTCCACACTCTTGGAGTATCCTCGCCAATCTGGAGTTAAAGCAGCAGTAAGAACGGGATTTCTCAACGCATATTTTTACAAACCCTATCTTCCACCTCTTTGAACAGAACTCTCCCACGTAGGTGCATAGCCCCGCCTGTCTCTTTTTCTTGAGTTCCTTCTCTTTGTTATTACACACACTCTTAAACGTCCCAGATATACCACAGCATGAGGCACCTAAGATGGTAAGACCGCCAGACCTACAGAACCTTGCTTCACCACTGAAAAATCTTGGGTTTGCACAGGTGGGATTTTCTGGACCGGGTGGTGGTTGAGGTTGTGGAGAGGGTTCTTGTTCCTCTTGGATTTTTGCAATCCCTCCGCTAAGACCCTGCATGCTATTTGCACATAGCTTACACCTTTTGCCCGTTTTGTCCACTCCCAGTCCTACCGTGCTTATGTTGTTGGGTCTTTCAAGAACCACTCCCTGAAACTGAGAGGTAGAAATTGGTGTTAGGGTTTCAGAGGTCTCTGGATAAGGAAGGTGTCTTATCTTATTTGACTGTGTGATGGTAGGAACAGGGCAAGACAAATCTATATCCCATGTTAGTTCGTGAATCAAATAATCTTCATAGTAGAATTCTTCTAAAAAAGAGGTGCATAAAACCAGCTGGGCTCCGCTTGCTTCATCAATTACTGTGGTGCTTTTGATGCACCTTAGATTAACCCCAAACCAGCCCCATGCTATATCAAACCACTGGGTTTGGTCAAAGTTATTCTGAGGTAAGGGAATATTCCAAGTAAGTTCTACAACAGAACCATCCTGAAAACGAATGGTATGCTTCCATGAAGTGGCATAACACTTGGTTCCTATCTTTTGCCACACCTTGTTTGGGTCAGAACAGGCATTGTTCTTAACCTTCCATCGTGAACCATCGTAAGCTATGTAAGAACAATCACTGTAGGAGAACCAGCCATCCCGATAGAGAACACCACCGCACACCCAAGAGGGAAAGGTAAAGTTTCTGCTTACAAACTCATAAAGCCTGTCTTGGGTAGACTGGGGTACGGGAAAGCAGTCAAGGGCATATTGAGAAAGAAGGGTTTGATACTGGGCAAAGTCTATAGAAGTGTTGCCCTGGTATACAGCCCATACAGGTGCATCAAAGTTGTTAGGGTCTGTATCATACAAAGTGGGACCTCTCCAATCCGCAGAGGTGCAAAGGCTGTCTCCCAAGTCCGCAGGGCACACATACCTTCCGTTTACCTGTTGGCAGGCGGGCAGTTCAGAACAGCTGTCTATCTGCCCATTGCCATTGCTATCCACACTGCACCTGTAAGTATCAAAGGTAAAATCTGTGGCCTCTGGGGAACAGTTGGTAATACAAGACCAGTTCCCACAGGTATTATCACATATAGGGCAGTTAGCAAAGGCTGCAAAGACAACTCCCAAAACCAATAAAGTAGCCCACAACCACCTCATGGTCCGCATGTCCTATCCTTCAAAGCAGAGTATATTATCTCAAGCATTCCCGCAGTGTAGCCAAAGCCCATCTTCAAGTCCTTTCCGCATTTGCAGTCCTCTACCACCTGTCCACCATCCGCAGGGCATACCCACGAAGACCCAGACATAGTGCACTGAACGGTATCAAAGTGGACTTTCCCATCTACCCTTTTCTTTATTATGCAATACTTCTCTCCAGTAGCACACTCAGGGTCATATCCAGCGGTGCCAATAAACCTCTCTTGCTGAGATATTCCTCCCTGAGAACTTCCCTGTTGGTAGGAGGCACAATTCTGAGAAATGCAGTTTTGCTGGCATGTATTGTAGTCTCCATACTCTAAAAGGTTTAGGTTGCACACATACCTCTCAACATTGGTATTCTGAAGTATGCACTGGACTGGTGTCCTACAGGCAGAAAGACACGCCGAAGTGGACGGGTATGCCCTTCCATCCAGAGGGCACACGTAATTGTAAACAGGATTACACTGTTCATTCCTATAACACTGGCTTGCACAGGTCTCCGCTGGATAAATTCTGCCATCCGTCGTGCACTGACCTTGCATTACACAGCAGTTTGGCATTGCCCTCACACAGTTTGCCATACAGGTTCCCGGATCTCCATAAGTCCCACCAAAGGAACAATCCCAGTAAACATCAGGGTTCCGCACACATTTACCCACAACCCCATCATACCAACTCCCAGCAGGACAGCTAAAGAAACTGCTATAACACATAGAACCGCTTGGATAATAGCCAGAGGAACAGGTGGGTGCCCACTCCATGTAGGCGGTGATGCGTATATCAAACCAATCAGGCCATCCTCCTAAACTAAGCCACTGTTCTCCTCCAGTGCATGGAGGGAGGGAACGGGAATCTTGGCTATATACCCGATCATTATACTTAAAGTAAGCCCTATAAGAAGAAGAAGTGTCAACATAACACTGGACATGCCATCCCGGATTCCAATGATATGGCCTCCCTGTTCCAATACAAAAGTTAGAAGAACATGTCATGGGAACAGTAAACTGCTCCGAGTAACCAGGACAAGACTCCTTCAGAGGGTCGCACCACGTATTCTCCCAGTAGTGGTAAACCTCACAACTTGCCCACCTTATCACACACTTCTGACCAGTGGGATAAGCCACGCATTGTCTTATGCTTGGGTTCCAGAAGCCTCCTGAAGGGCAGATGGGATTGGTTTCACACCTTCCTGTGGAGGGATTGAAGGTATAACCTGAAGGACAGACACGTCTATCAGTGCACCGCCCTTGTTCCAGACAGTTTTTGCATCCCGCTTTACATGATTGATAGTCTGGGAAGGCTCTGCCGTCCAAAGAACAGGTGTAGACAGGGTTGCATGGTGCTGGGCTTTTGCATGAGGAGGTGCAGGTTGCTTGGTCTTGATAGCGGGCTTTCGTGACTGGACACTCATAGCCTGCAATGGAAGGGTTGCATTGGTGCTGTTGGTAGCAGTTTGCGTCGCATGAAGACTGAGATGGGTCCTGTTTGCCGTTTATGGGGCAGACGAACATGGGCTGGGTTTTTGTGATGCTGTAGCACTCTCCACTTCCGCCCACACAGGAAAAGCCCTGAGAAGCGGTGTCTATAACCGTATACCTCATCTTGCCCGTTCCTCTGTAGTCCCACTCAAGGGTGTTTAAAATGCCAAGGGTTTTTTGGTTTAAAGCGTCAAACTTGTAGTTGCTGGTTGAGGTTTGGCTGCACTTATACTCCCTTATCTTCTTCCACCATTGCCTGCACTCGGTCCTTCCACCTACGGTTTTGCAGGTTTTGGGAGGCCAGTTGCAGTTTTGGGCGGGTGCTTGGGCGGTTTGCCGTTCAGATGTCCAAACTTTAACGTTCTCATCCCTCAAGATTTCCACACAGCCAGTGAGTTGCTGAACAGGATGCCCATCCTTAACCACCTGAATTCTTTTTCCGTTGGCATCCTCCCACCACTCGTTAACAAGCTTGCAGTTATCCTTTTCATACTGGCTACAGTCTCCCACGTATTCTCCCACAAGCCCGCCTATGCTTGACCACTTGAAATAATTACACCCAGGTGCATTGTCCACCTTTACCTCTAACACGCCGTTTACATTCCTCATCCACACCTTCATGGGTGCAACATCTGATACGCAGGTTCCCCAGGACAACTCACCAGAAGTTCTTTTGTTGACAGAGAGCCTGCCTATCTCCACCCAGTTGGAAATCTGAGTTTGAGGGAAGGTAAGGCTTACCTGAGGCATTGGAGGGTAGATGTCCGTTGAACCGCAGGGGGCACCTTCCCAATAGCCCCAGCCCTTGAGGGTATAACCTCTCCCATCGGGATTGCACTCAAGCCAGAAGGAAGAGGAAAAGTCAAAGAACTTATCTCTAGTTCCAGAGTAGCAAACAGAGTATGTGGAGTTGTATCCATCAGGGAAAAGTTTTTGCCCAGGGGTGCATACTCTCTGGTCGCTTCTGAGAACATTTTGTCCAACAACCCTCTCTATCACACAGGTTTTTATGTCTGAAGACCTCTCCTGTTCCATAACCTTCTTAGCTGCCCTGCATGTTGGGTCTGTTGCTGGGTCGCAGGTGAAGTAGTAGTAAAGTGCAGCGTCGTTCATGGTGTAGGGATTGTTAAGATACTTGGTTTGTGGAGGGACTTTGGGCTGTCCCTGACAGTTCTCTACCTTGCCTCCCAAATACTCCGCAATGCCATTGGTATCTTGGTTTATCTTTGAAGTGGTAATGGGCTTGCCTATGGATTTGTAGTATTCCAAAAGGTCAGAGATGAGAGGTCCTGCAAAGTAGGAGGGAAGCTGTCCTTGATTTCTGGGATTGACGCATCCATCTAAGGTGTCCACCGATTGAGTGATTACTTGCCCATTGATTACACGAAACCTTGTGCACGAGGTAAACCTTTTGTTTGCATCATCCCAATTCTGACACATACCGCCCGCACAAAGGTAGGTGTAGTTTGTGCTAAAGGTCTTGTCTAAGATGCCGCTGTGAGGGTCGCTGGCATAACTGAAGGTAAAGGTGCTGTCTGAAACCACCACCCTCGCAAACACTTTCTCATCTTTTACGCTTCCCTGTCCACACATCACCGCAGGAACATCAAACTGATAGCCACCAGGTCCAATAACCTTCTGGTTGGGTGCAGTCAGAGGTTGCATAAGCTTTGTCCTTGTAGGGTTGCTTTCTCCTTTGGGTCCCTCATACTCCCGCCTTGCCCTTTCTCCATACTCCCTACCCTTTCCTCCGCCCGGGTTATTCTCAGGATAACGAAGGTCTAAGCCAAAGACCAAGCCCACCAAAACCAAAGTTAAAAGGACCCTACGCATGGCACCTCTTTTATCAACCTCCCATCCTTATAAACCTTTACCGCACCCTTACATCTTATCAAAACATACCTCCCTTTACTCTCATCGCAATTGGAAAAGAACGGATTTCTGTGAAGTTCTACAACCTCTCCAGAGACCTTCACGCTGTAGCAGTAGGGCACCTCCACCTTGGCATAGGGTGGAGACATCACAATCGCAGGGTCTTGAAAGTCTATCACGCCCATGGCACCCTGGTCATCCAAACTATACAAAACTGCACATATTTTGTGCAGTCGTCCCCTGACCAGGAAGAGGGACTAACCCTTTTCGTTTCGCCGCTCCTACCCAATCCCCTAAGAGGATCACCCTCTTTAGGGGAGAGAAGTCTCTAAAACTCTCAAGGCAGGAGAAGGCAAGGGCTACGGAAAGAACTCGCCAGCTTTTTTGTCCCACATGAGTGGGACCCCTCACCCGTTCCATCTGACGGTTGACGGGTTGTTGGGTAGCTGACTCACTCTTTCCGCTGTCCATCAAAAACTTAAGCAAAAGCTTTAACTCCCTCTTCAGTCTTCTCAACCTGCTTTTTAGCTTATTTCTTTTGTATTCATTTTTCTCCTCTTCTATCTCCTTCTTAAGCTTAGCAATCTTATCCTCAACCCTTGCCACCGAGTAAGACAAGAACTCCTTATCTTCTAAAAGCCTTCGGTAATTCTTAGGCAAGCTTTCTTTAAACCCAAGCCCACGCCTGCCAATTACATAAGCACCAGCTATATCCTTGTCTATTCTGTATATGGGTGCATACTTTAGCTTGCCAATAACTGAGGTGTATGCAGGATTGACCTTTATCAACTGAACTCCGTTTCTTCTACACACAACCTCAATCTTTTCCAACAGTCCCTTGTATATCCACCTCTGCAGTTTCTGTCTTAGCTTAGGCATTCCGTCTCCTCTCCTGCCTTTTGGCACTTTCTCTAAATTCTCCACCACTATCGCCTTCCCTTCCCTCTTAGCAATCTCCACTATCTGATGTGCAATCTGCCAACTCAAATACTCCCTTTTGTCTGCGTTCCCATCCAACAGCCCGTTTAAGCTTATCCTCTCATACTTTTCCAAGTTCCCATCCCTTGATGTGTAGGCCAAAGCCAAATGAAAAGGGTATGCGTTTATGTCTATGCCTATAACTCCGTTCTCCTTTGTTATGGTTATTTCAGGAAGGTTCTCCTCCTTGCTTATCTGTGCGTAGATTTTTCCGTTTTTTAGTTTAAGCCTTACCGTGTAGGCAAACCAATTGCCCGTTCTCTCGGCTTGAGTTAAGTCCCACACAAAGCTTATCCACCTGTCCTTCTCCCTTTTAGCAGACCTAACCACCTTAGCCCATACATACTCACCGTTTCCTAAGTTAATCCTCAGATACCACTGACCGTCCAAATCCACAAGCCTGAGGTTCAGATTACCCTCCTTTGATTTGTCTCCTCTTGAATACAGAAAGCCATATCTTTTTTCCTCCCATTCTTGTCTTAGTTTCTCTCTCCTTTTACCTGTTAAGTGTTTCTTCTTTAGCTTTTCAAACACAACCCTTGAACCAAAAATAAGCTTTTTGGGATTTTGCCCTCTCTGTAGGCACGAGTCTAAAGTTCGCTGTGCCAGAAATATCGCATCATCCGAATACCGTGTGTTTATCCCATACTTTCGGGAAAGTAGCTTTTTCAGTTCTTTTCTTTCCACTCTCTCCAACAGTCTTTTATAGGCAAACCTGACCATTGAGGAGAACTTACGCATTAGGTTTAATACCTTTTCCCTATCTTCGTCTTTATCAAATATCAATAAACACTCTACCGTTATGAAATTGCGATTATCCTTCATGCTGAATTGTAATTATATATTTTTGAACGGAAATTAGCAACTGTTTCGCACCCTCCTAAAAGGCACAGCAATCACGCTTACGATAGACCATCCAAACATTGTTCAGTTGATTGAGAACGGGCACATTTTTGCCCCAGCCCCATAACACAAAGGCATGCCTACCTATAGGGAAACGCTTTGGATAGAGGATAGGCCATATGGGATAGATGCTGTATTGACTTTTGAACATGATGGGCATAGGGTATCTTCCGCAAAGTCCTGCCTTTCCAAAGGAGCCCCAAAGGACAAGTTCTCTGTGAAGTTTATAAAGCATCCTTGCCACCACGCCCGCACTTGCTTGCACATTGTCCAGAGGGATGCTTTCACTCATGGGATACATAGAGCCCCACGCACCCATGCACCAAAAGAGTGGGTCTAAAGGAAAGCCCGCTGTGGAAGCCAAGGCATCTATGGCACACGCCGCTTGGGTTATAGGATTGGCAAACAGAATAGCCTCAGGTCCTAAAATGCTTGCCAGTATATCACTTTGCCAAAGAGGGTCAAGTTCTGTCATGTATGCCAAATCAAAGGGATTTCTTGACTCAAGACATACAAAGTCTAAGAAAAGACCTATGAGTGCCCAAGGCAGGGCTCTATAGTAATGCACCTGAAAACTTCTCAGTTCTCCATCCTTCTGGTCGTCGCTGTTGGCACCTCCTATAGCTTGGGCGTTAAAAGGGATTTTCCCAGTCAAACCTCCGGGTATGGGAAGGGTGGGCGTGCACCAGGGAATTCTCACAGGTTCCATAACCGCTATACCCTCCCATATGCCAAACTTTATGCCAACTCTCGGGAAGGGAGTGTAGCACACACAGAGGGGAATACCGCCCCCGAGGGAATTTACATCCTCAAGACTAAACCAGAAGTTAAACTTCACGCCTCCTATGGTTATGGGAAAGGCATTATAGGCTGTGCCGATGATGGTGACGATGATGGTCAGGGCTGTGTCGGGTCCTGCCCTGCAGACTAATTTGGTCGCAGGGTTTGCGGGTACGCTTTGAACCAAAATCAAAAAAGCTAAAAGGACGCTAACGAGTCTTCTCCAAAGCATCCCTACCATAGACCTCCTTGATTATATGCCCTGTGCGGAGGTCAAATTTTATTACAGACACACCATGGGTGATACGGGCAACCTCACGGAGTTTGGGATGCAAAAGATAGACCCTTGCATTGAAGCCCTTCATCAAATCAAACACCGCACCGTCGGAGGCAATTAGCATGCTGTTTGGATACTTGGTAAGAAGCCTTCTGACTATCTGAATTTGCCTTTTGTCCTTGCCATCAAACACTATCAACGGAGGAGGTTCCGTAGACCAATACTGAATGGGACGAAAACGATACCCTTTTGGATAAAGCACTCCCACCACATTCCCTTTGTCATCCACCCTTGGTATATCAAACTCCAAAGTATAGACCCAATCTATCCTCTCGGTTTTTGATTTTTCCGCCAAAGGAAGACGCACCCTCCAGTCCTTCATGATATTGTTCTGGATGTAATTCTCGTCGTATTTTTTGGAAAGTTCTTTGAACTTTTGCACCGCCCTTTCCTGCCGTGCCATTATCTCCTCCCACACATCAGGCTCCGCTATGGGATAAGTCCTTCCTCCCTGTGCAAAAGCAATCGCACACAAGAGACTAATAAACAACAAGCTTCTCATCGTTTATATAGCCCTCCATGTAAAGGGTCATAAAGAGGCTGTCCTCAAGCTGGTTCAGGGTCATGTAGCCACTGCCAATACGGATAAACCGTGGATAGCCCTTCTCATTAACCACCAAGAATATATCAGGATAGTTCTGTGTGCCAAGACGCTGAACCAGATTGGGATGGTTCTCCGCATACACAATTCTGTAATCCCAATTCCACTCCTTCTTTGCAAGTTCCAACACCTGCTGCATACCAGGGCACTCAAAACAGTCCTGCCTCATAACCACCACAAGCCCCATCTTGTCCGCAAACCTGTCCAAGACCTTCTTTCTCTCCCTCTCCCTATAGACCAAGAGGGCATCCTTCATAGGCACAGCGGTAGGCTTGTCGTAGGAAAGCATCGGGTCCTGACGCATGTAATACTCACTGAGCTTGGCGTATTTGACGGATTTATCCCTAATCCAACGAATAAGACGCATGTGTTCTAAGATGTTCTCCCTTGTGGGATACATAAGGGCTATGTATCTTGCTTCCTGTTCTATCTTCTGAATGTCCTCAGGAGAAATCCTGTCTAAGATGTCCCAAGGTATCTGAACACGGGTGGGTAAAAATCTGTATTTAGGCTTTTCCTCTTGCTTTGCGGTTTCCTTTGGCTTTTCCTCCTTCTTCTCCTCCCTTTTCTCCTCTACGCACACTTCTTTCCAAAACCAACCTCTCTGGCTGTCCTCATAGAAATTCTTATACGGTCTGCACACCTGCCCAGAAAAAGCCACGCCAATTAGCAAGAGAAGGGACAAAACCCACATAAAAGAAATTTTATAATGATTCCATGCACGAGTATCCTTTAGCCATATACTTTGCGGCCTTTGTTCTTTTGATTTGGTATTCTGGAGATTTTTCGCTGATGCTTTTTACCTTTCTCACCTTTCTCTCTGGGCTTTATGCCCACAAGTTTTTCTCTCTGCTGGGATTTAAAAGGTATAGCTTTGAGGAGTATCCCTACGTGTATGTGGTTCCCATACCCTTTAAGTCCGCCTTTGCCATCGGGAATACGGTGGTGTTAAGCAAAAGGTTAGTGGAGGAGGTGGATGAGGATGTCCTCAGGGCAATAATCTATCACGAACTCGGGCATATTAAATTCAGAGACTTCACCACAGTGTTTTTGCTTGTTTTTGTCTATTCCATGATAGCCACCTATAGCAAGGCAAAGATTGTGCTTCTTGCTTACATGCTTTTGTTCGTGTGGATATATTGGCATATGGAGGCAAGGGCAGACCTTTACGCCCTTAGAAAATCTGCCAACATAGAAAAAGCCCTTGAACAGTTCAACCTCAAGTGGAGGCTTGCATTCTTAAGAGGTGATACCAACACCCAGCAACAGGTCTTGTGGGTAATGCTGACTATCCTCTTCTTCGCAGGCTTCTACCTCGGAACGATTTTCATAAAAGGACAGTAAGGGTTAACTAACACCACCTAAAATGAAAAAACTTAGTTAACCCTGTTTAGTTGGTTAACCAACTGTCCATGATTTTAGCCAATGTTAGTTAACCCGCTTTAGATGGTTAACTAAGTCCCTTCCTTTTGCATAGCAGTTAGTTAACCCACCATCTGGTTAACTAAGTGTCTTTTCCAGTCCGCAGAGTTAGTTAACCCAGCCATCGGAGAT
>Ga0326761_1000162_pt1 | contig 16327 bp, 24 predicted proteins | sample GCREP_P_FD_207739 | JGI IMG/M metagenome (GOLD analysis project Ga0326761, IMG submission 207739) | Hot spring water microbial communities from Geyser Creek Basin, Yellowstone National Park, WY, United States - GCR.EP_P | ecosystem: Environmental > Aquatic > Thermal springs > Unclassified... | reverse complement strand
AGGAGTGGCTCAGAGCACGTGGAGGGTGAAAACAGGGGTCCAACGCCCCCTCAAACCAACCCTTTTTCCTCTCTCCAGCCCTCAGCCCAGTTGGAGCTCTGTCTTATCACCCGTACTTTATCCTAGAGGATGAGGATTTTAGATGCGCTTGACAGGGGCTCCAACCAGGCTATCGGGATCCATCTGGGTCACCTGACCGCAACACCTTCTCCCGCCGAGTTGGACCTCCCTTAACCTAATCCAATGGGAATCGGGATAAGGTTTAGACCCGTGAAACAAAAGAGACCCGAGGCGATAGAACAAGATCAAGAAACAGGCGCAAAAACAGAGAGCACACGGGCACAAGCGATGAAAACAGGGAAACCTTTATAAACCCGGGATACCACCCAAATAAAAACGGTGGAAAGGCATGCCCCGGAGAGTTATCGGGAAGCGTGTGAAGAAGAGTGTATGCCCTAGGGGGAAGGATGGGTCCGAGTATGTTTCCAAGTCTGTGACCGAGGCTGATATAATTTTCAACATCCTCTGGGACATGTTCCTCACAGCTGTAGAGCAGCCTGTTGAGCTTGACGCATCCAGCGAGCAAGAGGCAATAGAGGATCTTGTACACACGATAGGTGCAGAGATAGAATACTTGATCTACTTCACTACAGGGCAGAAGATAGACTTACAGGTCGCAGACTGGTTCGCAACATACCTGGTGAAAGGAGAGATTCCAGATGACAGAGAGTTCGACAACTTATTCTTCGAGAAGGTTGAAGAAGAGTGCAAAGACGATGACATGGAGTCCTACTACGAGTGCATAACAAAAGCGTACGGGTACGCAAGGGGAGTCAAGATGTTCTTCAAGATATTCATGCCGGACATACTCAAGGTTGAGATTGTGGGGTGAACAAAGGTGAGCCCCAAAAGGGAAGCAGGGAGGAAGAAGGTTAAAAAGGTGATAGTGCATCTGCCCAACAAGCTCGAGCTGATATCGTATCTAGAGAGCATCCTTGAAGACAGATACATGTTCCTAGACTACAAGCATGATGAAGACTACTACTACGACGAATACGAAGACGTAGAGGAGAGAGTGATAGTGAAACACGAGGTACTCAAAGCTATAGGCAGAGTGAACGGGGTGATAGTATCTGTGAGCTGCAGCCCCAAGAGATGCAGGGTTGAAGCGCTGGAATACGGTAAAACAATATCCAAGTGCACCACGGACCCTGAACTTGAGAAGCTCATGGACTGCATAGCGAAATCCACGGACCAGGTCAGGAGATACAGAGAGGAGGTTGAGAGCCTGCACAAGATGGGAGACCTGCTTGGAGACTGGTACTGGCTGGACAAGCACCCCCACGGACTCAGAGCGAACAAGATAGAGACACTAGACACGGGCCTGGTGAGAGTTGAGGTGGAGCTCAAACCCTGGAAGGGGTCAATAACCCTTAGCGCAGAGGGAACACCAGAGGACATGGTTAGGCTTGCGAAACACATATCAGAGGCAGTGAGGCTCTTCACCCACCAAATAAACACTTCCAACGAGGGCGAGGTGGGAGATGGCACCTAGAAAGAAGAACAAGGGGTTCACTAGGGACCTTGAGAGGACTTACAAGAGCATGCTAATGTCAGGCAAGTTTGCTTACGAGCTACCTGAGTTCATGCTGGTTGACCACCTGACCTCTAAGACAGGTAGGAAGAAGAGGGGCTCGGAGAATGACAAGGGTTAGATGCAAGAGCGAGGAGAATCCTTTTGAGGCAAACGAGCTTATGAGGAGATACAAAGATTTGATGAGGAGCATGTTCGACGACCACGAGCTAGAGGAGATAAATAGGGTGAGACTCTCTCTCACAAGGGTGATCAAAGAGTTCAACATGTACCAGACGAGATGGCTTGCTAGACTCTTGGTGCTACCCTGTGATCCTTTGATCTGCAAGGACAAGAGATCAGTCTTCTTCGAAGCTATAGTTGACACCCGTGACTGCACCTGGACAGTTGGAAGTATAGTGTTCACCTTCGATCTTGAGCCTATGAAGAGTGCTAACCTCATGGAGATATCAGCTAACACTAGTTTCCCTGGCCTCACATCCAGCGTGGTCTACGACATCATATCTCTTGCACTGAAGCTTATGAACGAGTTCTACTCCAACGTGGAGAGAGACGGAAAGTGAGGGTAAACTTTATAAACCTTGGATGAGTTATACCAAAAAGGGGTGAGAGGAGTGGGTGCAAATGTTGTTGTCGAAGAGGACTATGTTGACAGGTTCATAAGTGACTCCATCAGGGCGATAAAGTACTGGGCTAGGATGAGCGAGGAGCTTGGATCTGAGTTCAACATCTTCTACAGGCCAGATGATGTGATATTCTTCTCCCTCCTAGACTACCTGATGACTAAAGCTGAGAAAAGAGGGTACGACATATGCCTCTCTGAAGCAGGATCAAAGATCATAGCTCACACATTCGCATACGGCCAACATCTGAATGAAGCAGAGTTAGAAGATGTACTAGAGGAGACAGAGATGAAGCTCTACAACCTCGGAGTCAAAGATGACGAGATATATGACTGCATGGAAACCCTAGTTGAGCTTAGAGAGAGGCTCAGAGACAGGATAAGGGTTCAAGTGATAGAAGGCATCAGAGACTCATAGCACTTTGATCAATCGCTCCAAGATGGAAACCCATATAAACCTGGGACACCTTTTTTCCACTTGGTGTAGGGGTATGTATGAGAGGATGAAAACGGTATCGTTCAAGATCTCAGAGGATCTCCTCAAGGAGCTTGATAGGATGGCGTTGGAGCTTGATACCAACAGATCAGTGATCCTGAGATCTCTTGTTGAAGAGTTAGTAAGAACGAAGAACGCGAAACCAAGGCCCCACATAGGCAGAGGAATAAAGATATGGTGACACCCATGTGCGAGCAGACCAAGACACCCGAAGGACTACTGGTTTGCCGGGACACAGGAGAGGTAGTTGGAGTTGACTTCGAAGAAGACTGGCCTGGGTCACCTAGCGGTACAGTGGTCTACCCACCCGGATACATAAGAGCTCCAGCGGTTGTGCCAAGTCCGAGTGGGAAGCCAAGGGGTCTCAGGAAGCTAAAAGATAAGATCGAGAGGAGAACTCTATCAAAGGGGGAGTACCTCCTATACAGGAGGATAAAGAAGCTGGTGAACATAGCTTCATCCCTTGAGGTTCAGAAGAAGGTCTTATCCAAGGCAATAGAGATGGTCTCCACTCTCCACTCCAAGGGGGTTAGGAGGATGACAGAATGCGACCTAGCTGCCGTGCTACTTATAGCTCATAACCTCTATGGGCTCAACCCGCCTGTATCCCTGGTGGAGTTCCAACAGTGTGGTGACCTGGAGAAGGGTGTGAACCCCAAGGGCAAACTGCTGGCTAGAGCAATAGCTATCTCTGAGAAGCTAGGGGTGAGCCTAAAGGTGCCCTCTGCAGAGGAGAGGCTGAGGTTCTTCGTAGAAGAGTACGCTAGAGATCTGGGTATCAAAGACCAGCACACAATAGAGGTAGCAAAAAGTCTAGCTCTCAAGCTTTGGAGGCTCAGAGCTCACGGTGTCGTAACAACAGTTGCATACTGCTCGGCATACATCGTTGCTAGGGCAACAGGAGTTAAACCCGAGAACATAAAGAGGAGGTGCACAAAGCTCCTGGCTAGACTAAACCACAGCATAGCACTAGTGTTCGAGGTGTGACGGGAGATGAAGGCGATAATAAGGTGTAAAGTCTGCGGCTACACCCTCGTGCTCAGATTCAACAAGTACTCAGGGGTTCCACCTGCTTCAAGGGTGTGGAGTAAGCTTAAGAAAGAGTGCCCTGTCTGCGGTAGGAGTTTTGATTACCCCCGCCTTGTGGATGTGCTAGTTGGAAGGGAGTCGGAGATACAGGGAGTTGAGGTTGACGCAAGCCAGGCCATGATTAACGTCAGGGTTCCAACGTGGATGAAGGAGAAGCTAGAGGAGCTCTCTGGACCAGGGGATATGTCTGAGCTCATAAGAGAGGCTATAGCCAGGTTCACACCGAAGGACGTGGAGAAGGATATAGGGTACACCAGGATATCTTTCAAGCTTCCAGCTCATATGAAGCTTGATCTGGAGATGAAGGCTAGGATGCTTGGGGAGAGTGTCTCATCACTAGTTAGGGCTGCGTTAGAAGAGTTGATCAAAGAAAAAGAGGTCTTAAAGAAGGCAGAACGGTAGAGCCTTGACTCTAACCTGAGCTCTTTTTCTCCACCTCTGCCTCCTGCTTACTCTTAGGCTTGAAGATTATCCCCGTTATTGAGAACTCGACAATCGTCCCATGTGTTATGCCCAGTTGCCTAGCTAGCTTCCTTGGAACAGTTATCTCCAACACCTTACCCCTCCTCCTCACCCTTGCTATGAACTTGTGGTCATGAACTAGCTCCTGCACTGTTTATCACCCCTAATAATCTCTATAATCCCAGGTTTATAAAGGTTTCCATCCTAGATCGATTGATTCGCTTGTCACCAACCACTTTCACTTTCGGAGAGAAACGCATAAAAGCGTTGGATCATAAGAAGAACTAGTGAAGGTGAAGGCGTGTGGCTGCACAGATAGCTGCCTTAGAGACCATAATCCAGTTCTTGAACTCAAAGGTAGGTGAAGAAGTAACAGTTGACATGATATGCAGCATCACAGGCTTGAACGGCAGAGTTGTAAGAAGGCACCTAAGAAAGCTAAGGGGTAGATACCCGGATAAACTACAGTTCACATTCCAAGGCGGGAGGCTAGTGTACAAGGTGCTCAAACCCATACCCCTAGGTGTAGAGGAGGCTGAAGAGGAGATCTCTGCTGTAGAGACAAAAGCACCTGAATTTGAAGAGGAGTCCAAGGCTGAGAAGACAATTGAGGAGGCAGCTGAGAGGAAGCCCAGGAGGAGGAGGGCTAGAAAGAAGAAGACAGAGACAGAGGTCCAAGAGGAGCTAGAGGGACTATAGCCAATAGGGATCACCACTTATCACAATCTTTTTTCTCCATCTTTTCTCACCTCAGGTCAGTGCTGATAAACGGGGAAACCTTTATAAACCTGGGATTCTATGAAATTAAAATGGGTGCACTACCATGAGCAGGTTGGATCTGGTTAGGGAGGTTGAGGAGGCAAAGAGGACTATCGAGAGAGTGATTGAGAAGTTCAAGGAGAGCCTATCGCGTCCGCAGGATGAAAAGGAACTTGAGGCTACGCTAGGGATCATAGACCTTGGGATCTTCCTCGCTCCAAAAGTCTCGTGCTCTCTTGACACCTCATCTGACACAGAGTACGAGTTCGAAGCTAGGACATCGCTTGGACCTTTTGAGATAGAGCTGTACTCGTTCACGGAGAAGCGTTTAGTCAAGTGTGAATTCAGCCTAGGTGTACAGAAGATGATCCTTGAGCTCAAAGGACGTGAACTCAGAGTCAAGAAAGAGGATTCAGTGAAACAGCTAAAGTCTATCGAGAGCTGGAGTGTTTACGAGCCAACATAGCCCCGGGGTGAGATGGGTATGCTTACACTAGAAGAGGCTAAAAGAGAGATATCAGGGGTTGTAGACAGGTTCATCAAGAAGCTAATGGCACCGGTTACGGTGACAGAGTACACGTCAATGCTCAGCCTCCTCAACGCTGCAATTCTCATAGCAACCAAGGTCTCATGCTCAATCGAAGACAAGGTTGAGAAAACAGTGGAGTTCAAGAGCGAGTGGAGGGTTAACTCTGTATCGATAGATGCTCGCTCGTTCACCGAGAGATACACTATATCCTGTAACCCCGGTGAGACCTCATACAAGTTACAGCTAGAGATCAAGGGGGTTGATGTCACAGTTGGAATCGATGAAACAAGCAGGACACTGAAGATTGTTGAAGAGTGGAGGATCTATGAAAAGGGGTGATCAGACATGGGGGTTGAGGAGGTGGATCCCCTGAAGATTGAAATGGAGGAGTTCGAAGAAGAGTGGGAGGAAGAGTGGGAGGAGCTAGAGGAAGACGAGTTTGAAGACGTATGGGAAGAGGAGTACACAGAGGAGGAAGAGTGGGAAGAGGAAGAAGGATGGGATGAAGAGGAGGAAGAAGAATGGCTCTAGAAACAGGGAGCACACCTGAGACCGTTGAGTTCACAGAGATAAAGGTTCCAACAGAGCTAGCTGAGAGGATAAACTCTCTAGCTAAGAGGAAGAGGAGGAGTCAGTGGGAGATAGTGCTAGAGGCAATAGGATACTATGAGGCTCAAACCAGGAACCCCAGGAAGAAGGAGAAGCTACCAGACATAGAGAAGCTCTCATGGTACGTGTCCAAGGTGGCAGTCGGGGTTGCACTATTCCTGGCTAATCCAACGCCAGAATCACTGGCGATAACCAAGAGCATGGTGGAGGATATTGGAAAGAGGCTCAAAGTAGACACAGGGATCCTAGCTCAAACCCTTGAGATGTACTTCAGAGAGGAGAGCAAGACCCCGGACAAGAGGGCAACAGTCATGCACGCGGTGAAAATGGTGATAAGAGAGATGATAGCCAAGGCGATAGAGGGGAGGCTGAGGATAGATGTTCAAATAGAGTGAGCTAAAGGATCTCATCCTCTCTAGCCTTTGCGTTGAACACCTGGTGGAGCATCTCAGCTCTCTGCATTCCAACGCCCTCAACCCTAGCTATTTCTTCTAACTCAGCGTTAGCTAGATTCCTTAGGCTCCCGAAAGCGTAGAGCAACCTTGCTGCAGTCTTGGGGCCTATGGATGGGAGAGTCATGAGCATTCCTAGGGCTAACTCAACCGGGTCGCTGGAGGGTGTCTTTTCAACTGCCCTAGAGAGAATCTTGCCCTCTGCTGTTGCCACATAGTATATGAGCTTCGGGGTTAGCATCTCATGCACGGGGATAACATAGAGTCCAAGCCTCTGGGAGGCGTACACCATGTGCTTCAAGAGGGTGTCGTAGAATGCTATGTCGCCGAGCACCTCGGTTGGATCGCTGTACTCGACCACCAACGTGGCATATGTTCCCGCAAGGCTGTTTAGCTCCCTTGAAGCACTCTGAGCTACGAATGATTTCACGTTGAGCCTGAGAATTGGGACAGATGAGTCATCCTTCAGCACCATGTAGTTGTAGAAGATTAGCCTCTTCACCTTGACAGTCAACCCCATCTCCGCCAGCTTATCTGCTATCCTCTTGCCCGTTAGGGTGTACTCTCTCCTGTCAACTATAACCTCTCCCCTGGGCATCCCGATCACCTGAGGTACTTGTCAAGCATGCTCCCCCTGCTCTCGATCTCCAGTCTCTCGACTACTGGGACCACGTATTTCCTCCACCACTTCTTCAGGTCAACCTCTGATAGCTTCAGCCCTGGAACCAGGGGGATCACCTTGTCGTCAAGGTAGATGAACTCTATTCTATCCCCCGTTCTAACCGGGAACCTCATCTCTAAGAGCTTCTTCGCAGCCCTGTAGTGCGGAGAGTTATGCTTATACTCGTCCAGCCTCTTGTTCAGATGCTTCTTGATCACCAGCTTCTCCAAGGGTATCTCTCCTGACAAGAGCTTCCTCTTCATCCCCTTTAGATATGAATCCACTGCTCTTGGGCCTTCAAGGAGGTACAGCTTGATCACCTCTGACTGTATCTCCTTCACCAGGTCAGGCCAATCACCCCTCCTCGCCTCTAGTCCCTTGATCTGTATGTATGGTTTCTCAAGCATCCTCTCCTCCCACGACACGATGCCATAGTACCTCTTCTTCACGCTAAGGAGCTTCAGCTTCGAGTACACCCTGTCAACCTTGAACTCCAACACCACCCTGCTCCTTGGAACCCTCCATCTCTCCACAACATAGTCCCTTATGAAAGAGTTTATAGCTGGGAGGAGCTCCCCGGAAGCGGTCTCTGCAGCCTTCTCAACGCTTGAGATCTTGGGGTTGTATATGAACAGGCTGTCAGTGTCACCGTAGAGGACCCTCCAACCGTGCATCTCTATCACCTCTCTGGCTTTCATTATCGCGTCCCTAGTGTACCCTGTTATGCTCTCGGCTATCTCAACCCTGTAGAGTCTAGAGTGCCTGAATCCCGCTACACCGTACGCTGAAACCAGTATGAGCTTGAACGCGAACTGCCTTGCGTTCCATATAACTCTCATGGGGTCACCTGGCTCATACGCTTCCACCATCTTCTTAGCTAGACTCCTGTACCCCTCCAGCTCCCTTAGCACCGTTGGAAGGAACCCCTCTCTGGAGGTGATGAATCCACCGTGGGGCGCAAGAATATCGTTTTCACCGGGGCTTGGGGTCCAAGTGTCGTATGAGATGTTGAATGTCATTATAACCCTGGGGTACATCGTTGCGAAGTCCAGGAGTACAACGTTCTCCCATAGACCGGGCACGGGGTTGAACACTATCGCTCCTGTGTATGAGCTCTCTTTATTGTCTTCATCCCAGTCTTCATTCTCACTCATCTTCTTGGATGGGAACACTATCCTGGGCTTATGGGATAGGGCTTTCTTCAAGACAAGGTTCTCGACCATCTTGTTGTAGGATATATACTTCCTGTGAGCAATCTGCTTCTCAGAGAGATCCCTGTGCCAGGGCACTATGTTGGTGAGCCTAGCCTGGGTGATGTAGGTCTGTAGCACACCTGACTCGCTGTTTATCATCCATATGGCCTTAGTCTGATCCATGTTATAGAGTTTCAGGAGATCCCTGCGCCTCTCAAAGAACTCCGTTAGCTTAGCTATGTCACCTGGCCTCTCGAAATCCAACAGGGCTCCAAGCGGCACCTTGGATCCAAGAACCTTTAGGGCTACTGTTTTGAGCTTGAAGTCGCTCATCTCCCTCTTGAAGTAGGTCTGGAATATCCCGAATATGTCCACGTGCTGGAACATGTCCTCGTCTATGTAGTATCCTAGCCTCTTAGCTCTCTCAACCAGGTACGGGTAGTCGAACGCTGCTGAGTTCCACCCTATCATCACATCATACTTTCTCAGTAGCTTGTTGAACTCCTTGAACACCTCAACCTCGTCGTCTGAGCATAGGAATATCTCATCAACCCCGTCGTACACAGAGATTGACAGAACTCTAGACTGGGGGTTGTTGATATCGGGGAACCCCTTCGTTGCGTCAACCTCTATGTCGAACGCTGCCACTGTCTCCGGGTACGCTACCTTTAAGTCCAGGTCTATCATAACCCTTCGGGTGTAAGGGATATCAGCCTCGTATGATTCTATCCCAGCCTCTGAGAGTTTCTCCCTTACAACCCTCACCAGAGGTGGCGTTGGAACGCTTATTTTCACAACCCTCTCCCCTTCAGCTGTGATTGCGTCCACCTCATCAAAGCTAGCATAGTCCGGGATGATGCCCTGAGCTCTATCCAGGTCGCTCTTCTTTATGAAAAAGTATGGGTTAAAGGGAGCTGGCACTGTTACAACCCTCTTCCCTCCGCTTCCCCCGAGTATGAGCTTGAGCATTGTTGCACCTGAGTCAACGAAGTAGCTTATATCAAGTATTTGATCAAGCCCCATCTCCTCTTCACCTCCTTTATGTACTCCTCTAGGGTCATCTGCCCATATATCACTTTCATGGGGTGGGGTAGTGCCAGGTGGAAGAACTTATGGGGGCTCACTCTCATGGCCTTGGACACCGCTCTCTCCGCTATAACACCTAGGCTTATCACTATCTTGGGTCTCACTATCTCGATCTCCCTTAACAGGTGCTCTAGGCAGGGGTCTATGTACTTCAGCCTATCATCTAGGTCCAGGGGGTAGAGTGGGCACTTAACAGCGTTGGTGATATATATGGTCTCTCTGCTGAATCCTAGTGCTGATAGAACAGCGTCAACAACCTCTCTGCTCCTCTCGGAGAAGTTCTCAAACGACCTCCTATGTGGGGATGGGCTCTCTCCAACTATCATCACCTTGGACTCCAAGGTTCCCGAGCCGGGGTAGGGGTGTTTGACGTTGAGACCGCACTTTCTGCAGTAGAGTATCCTCTTTGCAACCTCTATGTATGCTACTGACTCCATGGACCCCTCCTTCAGCCTTATTGCTCCAGAGCTGAGGTACTCGTCCAAGAGTGACCCATGCATCTTACTTCACCTTACCCCTTATCCTCTCCTGTAGCTTTGATAGGAGCTCGAAGCTAGCCTTGTAGTGGACCCTTGGATCCAGGCCGTTTATGTATCTTAGAGCGTAGTAGATCTTCCTCGCCTCGTGCCTCTCTATCATCTTCTCAACGTGCGCGAAGTAGAACGCAGCCTGCTTCAGTATCCTCCCCTGCCTCGGCTTCACCTCTGCTAACACCACCTTGTAGTACATGTCTCTGATGTAGTCGCTCCACCTCCTGCAAGAGTCGGATATCTCTCTTATCCCCAGCCTCTCCAACGCAGCGGTGAAATAGGGTGCTATCATCTTAGCTGAAACCTTTCTGAAGTACAGGTTGAGCCTGTCAATTCTGAGTGACTCTGAGAGCCTGGAGATAACCAGGAAGTCGCTGTACACTGTTGGAAATATCCTCGCCTTCCTGAATGTGATGTCCATATGCCTGTACCCTGACTCCACCAGGCGCACACTCTCAACGCACATGCTCTGTGGGAGGGTAACCTGGTCTCCCTTCAATATCTCGTCTAGCCTTGGGAGGTAGTAGTGTGAGAAAATCCACCTAGCCTTCCTCTCTAGGAGTATGAATGAGATGTCCTCTATCACCTCTATCCTCTTGAACTCAGGCTTGATGTAGCTGTAGTACGCCTTCTTTATCTCACACTGGCTCCCCATGGCAACCTTCCTAAGGAGATCCATGTACACCTCTGACAGGTCCACGTTGTACACTTCTACCACCGGAGATCAGATGGAACATCAGCCTTGTATGCGTGCACAGAGCCTATGAAGTGTATCAGGTGAGTCAGCTTCATCTCAGCCCTCCTCATTATCTCCTCTCCGAAGAATATTGCTTTCGCCAGGTCTAGAGGGAAGAAGTTGACTAGATCCAGTGACCTCTGGTACACCACTATGTACCCCCTCACATCCCTCCAGATGAACTGGTATCCTATGGTGCATGGCTTCCTCCACTTCACACCTGTGTCCACGGGGTACCACACGGTGATAAAGTGACCCTTCCCCGTTGGATTCTCCTTCATGTGGGCAATGAGCTTGTCAATCTGCGGTGCTAGCCTCTCTCCGTATGTGTACTCGAACCTCCCTAGCACTGGGTAAACGGAGAACTTGTACCAGTACTCGTCCATTACTCCCTTCCACCAGTCATCGGGGTTCTCATCTCTCATCATACTTCTTGCCCACTTTCTAGCTGTGTCGCATGAAATCCATCTTCTGTTAAACCTCTTCCTCCACCAGTCCATGGCCTCGCATAGGTCGCTCCACCCTGTTAGCTTGTATGCGTACCCTATGAGCTCCATCATCTCGTACCCCTCTCTAGGGACAATTATCCCCTGAACCGTTGGATCATATACTGCCTGACCTCTTGCGAATAGCTCTCTGACAGTCTCTGTGAAGAGATCCATTACGTTACCGTAGATCCTCATCCATCTACACCTCTAGTACCTTGACTCAACCCTGAACATGTTCACCTTGAACTTGCGCAGGTATATCTCGTAGAGCTTCCTCGCATCTAGGTCGAGGTATCTGCATATGGTTATGAAGAACCCGAGTGCATCAGCTATCTCATCGTATATCCTCCAGAGGTCCAGCTCATACTCTGTTCTCACCCATTCTCTGTCGTTTTTAAGGGCGTTAACTGCTTCGAAGAGCTCCTCTATCATGTACCAGAAGAGTCTCCTGAGTTTCTCCTGTCCCTCTCTGGTGTCAACCTTTATCTCCAACGGCTCACCTAGAGCTCTTAGGAGTTTCTCGTTCAGATGGAACATGGCTTCAAGCTTATCTGGGACATCCAACTCATCGGGGCTAACCCGAACCTGTATGATGTTCACCATGCGCCTGCACCATTTTTCTCAGTGTTATCCACGGTTTATAAGTGGATCCGTTTGTCATCGATCTGATACAAAGGGATCTCTTTTTAAACCTTGGATCACATTTTTCAATAAGTGGTGGCATGCGGTATGACTGGAGAGGAAATGCTCACACCCAAGGAGGTAAGAGTAAAGCTGGGGATCTCGAAGAGGACTCTGTACAGGTGGATCAAATCCGGGAAGATAAAGGCTGTCGTGCTACCATCCGGGAGAATAAGGATTCCAAGGGAGGAGGTTGAGAGGATCCTCAGAGCCGCTCAAAGCGGGGGTGGTTGAGATGAGTGAGAGCCCAGAGTTCCTAGAGGTGCTCAGGAGAGCTCTAGAGGCTAGGATAAAGCAGGGAGGAATGCCACCTAGGCTAGATCTCAAGGAGGGAGATGAGGTGATAGTGAGGATAATAGATGTGGTCGACAACCCGTGGAGGCCCCAGTCTAAAATCTACATAGTTGTCAACCTTGAGGATGGTGTGCAGTACAGGCTCCCTGTCAACGTTGGAATACAGTCTATACTCCAGGAGGTGAGCGCTAAGCCGGGTGACTACCTTCTCCTGAGATACCTTGGGAGCACAACCACTAGGTCCGGTAGAACCGTTAGGAGGTGGGCTGTTGGATACCTTTCATCCGAGGAGGCTCATAAGCTGCTCTCAGAGGTTCAATCCAGGCAGGCTCAAGGTCAAGCGAAGAAGAGTGAGCCTAGGGTTGAGAAGGTGGATAGACCTCAGATTGTCTCAGACGAGGAGTTGAAGAAGTTCATAGACGGACTCATATCAGTCTACGGCTCTGCATCGGTAAGGGATCTAGACTACTACTTCAACACGGTGAAAAAGCTGGGGATAGCTATAACTCCAGAGCTACTGGACAGGCTAGGTTTCAAGCTTGAGGGTGACAAGGTTGTCAGAAAGTAGGTTTGAGAGCAGGCTGGGGGTGGAGCTAATGCAGCTAGTGGCAAGAACACTTGTTGAGAGATATAAGATCTCGAGAGAGGCGTCAAGAGATGAGCTCCAGAGGAAGTACGGTAAGAGAGTGGTGTTCGCACACGAGGCCCTAATGTGCTCATACAAGAGGGAGCTCAGGTCTATGATACCCGAGCTTGACATAACTTCGTCTTTCAAGCCTAAGTTCATAGTGGGCGAGATAGTTGAGAGGGGTGTGGAAGAGTACATGGCGAAACTAGGGTTCAAGAAGGTTGACAAGATATGCGTGATGGAGTTCGAAGACCTGGTTGTAGCAGGGTCACCTGACTACGCCAGCGAGGACTGGAGGACAGTTGTTGATGTAAAGTACTCTTCAACCCCGAAGATAAGGGAGCACCACATCAAAAGGGTTCAGATGTACATGACCCTGTGCGGCTCAGAGAAGGGTGCGCTGATATACATATCACCAAGAGGGGTTATCAGCTATGAGACAAGCCAGCCTCTGAGCAGTAAAGAGATAGTGTTCCATGCGACCACAAGGGTGGCGCCCAAGTGGCAGTGGGAGTGCGACTACTGCGAGTTCAAAGAGTTCTGCACCATCAGAGCTATCAACCTCAGGAGAGCCAAGGAGGTGAGATAAGGTGAAGGCGAAGGGAGCGGAGATAATCGCAGCACTAATGCTATTGGCTAGGAGGGGTCTAACATCATACGATAGGATCTCCAACGCTATGCCCCTTATTGGAGCTGTGAGAATAGAGAGTGACAAGGAGCCCCTGGCAGCAAGGGTTGAAAGCTACGTGGTGAAGATATCCAGCGAGGGATCGTACGCATGCTCCTGCCCTGACTTCCAGTACAGGGGTAAACTCTGCAAGCACATACTAGCTGTGCTCATGAGAACTCCATCAGATAGAGCTCTGAAGATAATAGAGACCATAGTGTCCCAGAAGCCATCCCAGATTCCAACTCTATCGTGGGGGATAAAGGCTCTAGATGAGCTAGCCCCGCTCCCCGTTGGAGTAATAGGGGTTATAGGCCCAAGCAAGGTGGGTAAGACTCTGTTCGTGACACAGATACTCTACAAGCTCTCATCTGACTTCAAGAGGCCGGGGTTGTATATTGACACTGAGGGGTTCTACACACCTGAAGCAATAGCTAGCTCTGAGCAGGTTTTCGGGAAGAGGTTCGGTGAGGAAGCAAGGGTTGAGTTCATGCGCCTCAGGACACTGGAGTCTCTGCTCACGTTCTTCGGCCTAGACATAGCGATAGAGGCTAAGGAGAAGAAGATAGATGTGTCGGTGACATTCTCAACCCCTGCTGACGAGACTCCAGCTATGAAGATAGCATCGTTCCTAGGAGCTTCAGCGATGGCTATCGACTCGTTCACCATGCCGATAAAGAGGGTGTTCGGCAGTGGCACCCAGAACCTCCCAGCTAGGGCTGCCCTCATAAACGCTCTATTCGCAAGACTAGAGGAGATCTCATCTATCCTGGAGATACCCATATTCGTCACCCACCACGTTGGAAGGTCCCCGATAAACCCCTATGACCCGTACAAGCCCTACGGTGGCTCAGCTCTGCTCTACAACCTTAAGCACATACTCTTGATACTCCACGGTGAGAAACCTGACCAGAGGAGGATAATCAGGTTCGCATGGCCGTACAAGACCAGAGACGAGGCAGTATTGAAGCTGGTTGAGAACTATGGCTACACAGATTGATGCACTGGTGGAGCTCTACTCCACTCTCTACACTTTCCCCAGAGAGGTAGGCATGCCTGAGAGGAGGATTGCTTCGTCTATCTCCGATTTCCTCTCTTTCATCCAAGAGTGTACTGCTAAGAGGAAGCCGTGTTACGTTGCAGTCTACTCTTTTGAGGACCAAGAGTTCAAGACACCTATTATTGACAGGATATTCCTGGACTTCGACTCACAGGGTGACAGCCTCTACGAGGTATGGGATGAGGTTGTTGAGTTCGCCAAATTCCTCGAGTCCATGAAGGTTAAGCCCATGATAGTCTTCTCCGGCAAGAAGGGGTTCCACATCTACATATTCATACCTCCAACTGTGCTCAAGAGGCCAAAGGATGCGCTATCCGAGCTCGTTAAAGCTCTAGTATCCAAGTTCGAGAAAGCGAAGGACACTAAGATAAAGTTCCTAGACTGGAAGGTTGTAGGGGATGTAAGGAGGCTAGCTAGGATACCTTACACTGTCCACGAGGAGACAGGTAGGCTTGCGATCATAGTGGATAGGCTTGACTACGACCTAGAGGATATCCTGGAGAAGTCCACCAGACTTGAGCCTGTGTCTATTACAGTACACCGTAACGAGGAGCTTGCTTTTGTACTCAGATACCTTGACGAGGTTGCAGAGGTCAAGGCTGCCAGAGCTGAGTCTGGTTCACCTAAGAGGGATGGAATAGTGTACCTCCAGCTACCGTGTATCAGGACACTTTTGACAACCCCTCTGCCTCCGGGAAAGAGGAGGATGGAGGCTTCGAAGTTCATAGCGATAGCGTACTACTACGACCACGATGGGAGCATGGATGGATTCGAGACAATAGCTGAGCTTTTCTCAGAGAGGCAGAAGATAGGACACCAGCTCAGGAAGTCAGAGGTGCTCGGCTGGAAGAGAGGGGTATACCTCCTAAACGAGGGCAGGGGACCAGTATGGAACTGCGCTGAGATAAGGAGATACTTCAGAGAGTCCTTCCTCAACCTCAAGTGCTCCACGTGCCCGCTGGAGAAGGCCAGGGTGAAAGAGGAGCTCCAACGGAGGCTCGAGGAGATAAAAACCCTGAAGAGCTCAAAGGGCAGAGATCTCCTTGAAGAGGTGAAGAGAGTGTTGGACGCATATGTGGTTGGAGAGGATGAGAACAAGCTCCTCTTATTCCTCCTGCTCCTCGAGGGCCAGAATGTGATAGTCAAGGGTCCACCTAGCACCGGTAAGAGCAGGATGGTTGAGAGCGTCCTCAAACTCTTCCCAGAAGAGGATGTTGTAACGGTGTCAGGTGCAACCAAGAAGTTTTTGAGGTGGATGGAGAGAGACTATATCCCCATACTCTACCTCAAGGAGATGCCCAAGGATATGCTTGAGGAAGTGAAAGGAGAGGGACTAGCTATGGACATAAAGCTAGCTATGAGCGACAAGGTGCTGAAAATCCACGTGGTTGACATGAGTGAAAGGAGGACGGTTGAGAGGACCATCAGGGTTGACTCGGTTGTGATGACCACCATAGACATAGACCTTGCACCGGACATAGAGTCCAGGGTGTGGATCATAGCTCCAGACATATCTCCCGAGCAGACCAGAAGAGTTCTCCTGTACAAGGCGCTACAGTACACAGGTTTCACCAACCCTCCAACAGAGGATGAGATCAGGGAGATAAGAGAGATGGTTAGAGCGCTGAGGACTAACACCAAGATCATAATACCTGGAGCGCAGTTCATAGCTGAAGCGCTGTTCGAGTACT
>Ga0326761_1000159_pt1 | contig 16416 bp, 10 predicted proteins | sample GCREP_P_FD_207739 | JGI IMG/M metagenome (GOLD analysis project Ga0326761, IMG submission 207739) | Hot spring water microbial communities from Geyser Creek Basin, Yellowstone National Park, WY, United States - GCR.EP_P | ecosystem: Environmental > Aquatic > Thermal springs > Unclassified... | reverse complement strand
AAGCATTGTGAGTTTTGCTTCCAACTCCACCGGTACTCCTTCAACTTTATCACCGTATAGTCTAGCTTCTAACAAACCCTTCCTACCTGAGATTAGATCTTCTTTAGCTTCAACTGTGAGGGTTAGAAGTCCTACAACCCCGGGGGCTTCCTTCTCCACTTTACTCCATAGAGAGACCAGCATCGTACGTGTCCAATAGCTCTCCGGCCATTTCCTGATATAGAAGAACTCGGCTCCGCCAGAGGGATGTGGAGGCTTAGCAAGGTAACTATCGGTATAAAACCAGATGCTTCCGGATCCTAGGAGGGAAAATAGTTCGGTTATATAAAGACCTACTATAGAGCTGGGGTCAGTAGCTCTTTTGTTGTAAGTATAAGTTCCCACGTCAATAAAGCCTTGAGTGTATCTACTAACTCTCCAGGTGCACACTCTGTGTTTTTCTGTAATATTTGCCACAACCACTTCTACATATTTACAATCCAGTAGAGATCTAGATGGAGGAGTTTCAATGTATCTGGCGAGAGGCACCATGCGTGTTACTTTGAACTCTCCCTCCCAATAGTCCTTAGGAGGCCGTACTATGAAGAGGCCGAGGCTGAGATAGTCTCGTCCAGGGTAAAGGAGGACGCTTACTTGACCAACGACCCTCTGTGAACTAGAGCCTGTGACACTAGAAGTTACCACACCGCTGGTACGGTATACTGAGGATCCGTAACCGTACTCACCGCATCCACGAGGTTCTCCAACATTAAGATCACACTCGCGAAGCCAAGACTCTGTTCTCGCAAATGCTATGGTAGTCGTGGAGGTACCATGCTTGGAGTACAGCGTGTCTTGAACCGTTTCGAGAACCGCCTGTGGTATTGTTATTACACCGTTTGGAGGCGCTGGGTTTAGGGTGTAGCCTCCTATAGCCACCTCCGCCTCAATCGTTCTCAACTCCCTTACAACTTTCGAGTAGGTGGTTTCCGGGTCAATAGGGGGGTCGATGAGACTGCCACCACCGTAGTCGAACCCTCTCCAGCTCCCTGAACTATGTTCTGTGGCTACGAGGTTTAAAGTTATCTTTAGCCTTAGGGATCCATGCTCGTCGTATCCTATTCTCTCCACCCTCGCACTCCACATGTAATTAGTGACGTGAGTCACTTCCCCTTCTAACTTCTCTTCTCTCTCAATATAGGAGTGGGATTTAGTGTAGTAGCCTTCTACTTTAAACCTCTCTTCTCCAACTTCTATCTCGAAGCTTAAGGTTATCCTGAACTTACCTCTTACATCTGATACTACAACCTCAATCCTATCTCTCCCACTGTAAGCCCCGGGTTTTATAACGTACATTGCGGAACTCGCTAGGAAAACATCGGAGGGTGCCATGTCAACGTTTACTAGGCTCTTAACCGAGTCTAGAGGAGGCCCTATGGGTTTAAAGATGGTTAAATTGTGTATTGAGTGGAAGAACGAACTGTCCACGGCCCACCTCTCAGAGTAGGCGCCCCCACTACCTGTGACCTCGAACGTTCTCTCATCAACAGAACCCACATAGAATACCTGAAGCCTCTCAGGTCCCAGAACTTTGTATATGCCTCTCCCGACCTTGTAGAGGTTTCCTGATTGCCCTTTAACACTCCACTCAACCATGAAGATTCCAAAGTAGGGGTCGTCGACGGGCGCACTAGACATTATGCTCCTAAGGCTTAATGGGGTCTGGAAGCGCTTACCCCCAAGGGCGCTTGATACCAGAACCCCTACGTCGACATCTTTTAGAGCTAGTGCTAGGATTAGATTCTCACCCTTAGGTAGCTTTAGCTTAGAACCATTAGTGAGGGTTATATAGCTGTACAGGTATGATGGATCTCTGAGGTAAACGCTGGAAACAGCGTAGTTAAACCTATTAGTACATGGTAGGCTTTCGTAGCAACTCCACGTAGAAGATGGTTTATCCTGTTGGAAGAAGGCACCCCATGTTAGGAATACTGGGTCTAGGTTTAGTTTAAATGATACCTCCTGCTCGGGGTCCTTAAGGGTTGGTTTAACTCTGGCTTGGAGGTTTATTTTTCCTTCTATGAGTTTGTTTAGGTACTCTCTGTAATTCATCTGGGTCTTCTCCCCTGATTCTGTTTGTGTTATTACATTTGGTTCTCTATACTCTCCTATGGTTGGGTAGTTTACTCCCCTGTATGGTGTTAAACCTACTACCACGAGGTTTTTCTTCAGCCAATTGTATAGAGCTTCATATGGATCTACAGCTCTCTCGGCGTATGCTAGTAGTATTGATTGTGATGCTATTAAAGCAGCTAGGGTTAGAGCTAAAACCCTTAAAGCCAGTGTTAAACCCATATCAAAACCACCCTAATCTAAGCTAGCCAAGCTGAAAACAACCCTTAAATAAACCAGGTTTTACTATTTTGTAAAACCCAAAACACATAGCCTAAGGTGAGAGCGGTGGGCCTAGGTATATACTTCCAGATATAAGCATAAAACGGTAGAATTAAATAGTAGTAGTTAGGCGGTTGTCATGGAAGATCCTCGTGTTGAGGGCAGTTCCAGAGTTAACCACGACCTACACAGTGTTAAAGAGCTTCTATCACTCCTAGCAGATAGCACCTCCCTAGACATACTCCTAGCCCTCCTCTCCGAGCCCTCCAACACTAGGAGTCTTAGCAGGGTTCTAGGTGTTAGCGAGGCCCTCATATCTAGGAAGTTGAAGAGGATGGAGGAGCTAGGCTTGGTTAGGGGTGTTTGGTCTAAGGTTGGAGGTGTTAACGTCAAGGTATACCATGCGTCTACGAAGGGGTTCAACATATCCCTAGGCCCTACCGGTGTTAGCATATCCGGAGGTCCTGATGTGGAACGCTACCGGCTGCTAGGAGAGTTCATACCCGACGTGGGGTTTTTCGTGGGGAGGAGTGAGGCTCTTAGGGCTTTGGAGAGGGCTAGTGCAATCTTCGTAACAGGGATGCCGGGTGTGGGTAAGACAGCCCTCGTAGCGTACTATGCTAGGAGATCTAAGAACCCTGTGGTGTGGTTCAACATATCCAGATCTACAACAGTGTCAAGCATAGCTAGAAGGCTCTCAATAACCCTTAAGAGCATGGGGGATCAGAGGCTGTACAACTTCATAGAAGAAGGTTTCCTTGAGGGGGGCCTCCCACTAGCAGGCCTCGTAGCGGAAGCTCTTAAGACCAACAGGGTTACCATAGTCCTAGACGACTTCCAAAACTGCGCTGACCCAGCTCTAGAGGATCTAGTGAGGAGGCTTTTCAACGAGAAGGGGTTGGTGGGCAAGCTCATAGTAATATCGAGGTCTAAACCAAGCTTCCACCTGGGAGGAGGTGAGGTGGTAGTCTTAGAGGGTTTAAGTGAGGGTGAGGTAGTAGAGTTAGGGAGATCCCTAGGCCTCGATGATGAGACCTCTAGGAAAGCTTTCAAAGCCCTCGGGGGCAACCCTCAGCTACTCGTGCTATTCTCCAACCTAGTATCCAGGGGTTTAACCGTCCCAGAGGCTTTTAGAGATGCTAGAAGATATGTTGTCGAGGAACTCCTAAAACCCCTAACAAGGGATGAGAGGAGGGTTTTAGAGCTCCTCTCCATACTAAGGGAGCCAGGCCACATTAGGTTAATCAAGGGCCTCGGCTTTGAGAGGGATAGGCTTTTCAACGTGTTGAAGAAGCTTGAAAACATAGGTGTTATAGAGAGGATTGGGCAGAGCTACTCTATAGCCGGCATTGTAGCGGAGGTTGTAGGAGAGGATATAGTGGAGGGGGAGGAGTTGCACCTCATAGCAGCCAGGTATTATGAGCTATTGGGAAGCGAGGAGGGCTACATGAAAGCTGTATACCACTATGTTAACGCCTCAAACTACGAGAGGGCTGTTAAAACCATCTACAAGCTCCTATCAAGGCTAGGCCAAGCGCGCGTACCTCCAGGTGAGTATGCAAGACTCCTAGACTCCATATCACCCCATGTGGAGCTTAGGGGTAGCGCTGAGGCTAAGGCTATGCTATGGTTTGCAATGGGGGTTAGGGCTAAGCTTAGAGGTGATTACAGGAGTAGTGTTGAGAACCTGGAGAGATCGTGCCAGATAGCCGGTAAGCTAGGAGACGTTGAGATGCTAGCTCTCGCTAAGTTAGAGCTTGGGATAGCCTATAGGTATATGTCTATGTATGATAGGGCCTTGGAGGAGTTCGACCAAGCACTAGCCTTGTCGAGGAGGATTGGGTCTAAGGGTATTAGGAGGAACGCCCTCTACAACATCGCTATAGTGAAGTTCTTCAAAGGGGAAATAGAGGAGTCTGAGAGGCTTCTAAGAGGGGTTCTCAACTCCTTCAAATCCTCAGGGGACGTTCTATCCGAGACCCTCACATTAGGGTGGCTCGCCATGCTGGAAAGGCTTAAGCTAAACGTGGAGGAGTCTAGGAGGCTCCTAGACAGTGTTATCAAGGTTTTCGAGAGGTTCAAGCTTACACACAGCCTAGCCATAGCCTATAGGGAGTATGCGAGCACCCTACACATGGCCGGAGAGCCTGGAGAAGCTTTAGCCTACCTTGAGAAAGCCTTAAAACTACTAGATGAGAGAGAGTACCCATTCCTCGTATCCGGGATACTAATAGATATGAGCATATACAAGCTCCTAATAGGGGACATGGGAGGGGGAGAGGAGGCTTTAGAGAGGGCCCTGAGGATACTAGATGAAAACAAGCTAAACATACCAGAGTACGAAACCTTAACAAGCCTAGCTACAACACTCCTAGAGTATAGAAGAGGAGGAGATGTAGAAAGCCTCGCAAGAAAAACCCTAGATGGGATAGGTAAGTGCAACCACTACAGGAAGGTATTTGTAGCCAGCATATGCGAAGCAATCCTATACAATACCGGGAGCGCCACCAGGAGAGAAGCCTTAGAACAACTAAACAGACTCCTAGGCAAACACACACCTAAAAACAAGATGAGAAACATCCAGAAAAAACTAAGAGCTATGCTAGCTAAACCGGGGAACCGCAACGTGGGCAGAACTTAGCCTTAGCACTAGCCCTAAAACCACACGACGGGCACACCTTAACCTGCTCCACCTCCACCCCCTTAGAGGGGGCGGGGGCTAGAGGCGACCCACAGGATCTACAGAACTTAGCGTTAACAGGATTCTCATAACCACACTGAGGGCATCTAACCACTTGAACCCCAACAGGTGGAGCCTGGCTCGGCGGAATCACCGGTGGCTGCGGAGGCGGAGGTGGTGGAGGCTGCGGAGCCTGCGCATACCCGCCTTGGCCTCTACCTCTCCTCACCAACAACAGCCCTAAGCCTCCTATGACGACCAACAGTAGCCCTCCTCCAACAGCCCCTAGGACTATGGGGTTTGATAGGATAGACCCGCCCTCCTTAGGAGGCTCAATGACGGGTGGTGGAGCCTGGCCTCCTCCCACCATCGGTGGCTGGTGTGCTGTTGTTGTCGTCCTAGGCGATGTCGTTGTTCTTCCCTCCGTTGTTGTAGTTTGGGTTGCCTGAGTAGCGGTTGTAGGTGTTGTTTGAGGTGTAGTGGTAGCTGGGGTTGTGGCTGTCGTCTCCGTCCTCGTAGGGGTCTGGGTTGGGCTTGGAGTCGCAGTTGTTCTAGTGGGGGTTGGAGTCGGAGTGGGAGTGGGGGTTGGGGTTGGAGTTGTTGTCGTCCCTAGTGGATCGTACTCTAGGGATATTATCTTCACAAGGCTATCGTTATACTCACCGGGTATTTCCCACTTGAGTGCTATCTTAAAACTCTTGTTAACCCAGTATCTCCCCTGCTCCTCCCAGCTTAGGGTTCCGTTCTCGTAGTAAGCTTTTAGCGTGTAGTCGATCCTAAAAGCTTTTACTGTATACTCACCTAGCTTCAACGTATCCAATGCCACCGCCTTATCCTCAGACCTCCAATACTCTACGTACTCTTCTAACGTACTACCGTTCACTATGTAACGGGTTACAGCCTTAACAGTATAAGCCACCTCATCGCCTACCTTACCGGGGTAAAACACGGTGAGTGCTGGTGGCTCATATACCCTCTCGTACCTAGCCCCCGGCTCCATGTATTTGCTCCAAACATAGATGTCTATGTATACTCGATACTTATCGTCTATTAACGCATACCTCATAAGCTCCCTCCTACCATCCGGTCCTAGGTACCAGCTGGTAAGATTGTAGAGGGTTTTCCCACCGAGAATAACGGTGTTCTCGATCTTAGCGATAAACGGAATATATTCCCAGCTTCCATCCGGGGTTTTCATTGATGAGTTGAAAAGCCATTCGTTACCAACTTTGGGGGGTGGTGGTAGCTGCTCTGCTGGTAGCTGTGGTGGTGGAGTTGCCGTTATTGTTGTTGTCGGGCTTGTTGTCGTTGTTGTGGTAGTGGTGGTTGTTGGGGTTGCTGTGGTCTTAGTCGTTGTTGTCGTTGTAGTGGTTATTGTCGTTGTAGTTGTAGTTGGGGTTGTTGTAGTAGTAGTTGTTGGGGTTTTATACTTATCCAGCGGGTCTGGATCTAGTTTATATGATTCAAGCTCTAGTGTTTGCCCTTCCTCTTCAATCTTGAATTGTAGTTTGAAGTCGTTGTTGATGTAGTAGAGGGTTGTTGTTGTGTCCTGGTAACCTTCTGCAGTTACTATCTGGGTTTGATTAACCAGGTATACTGGGATCTCCACGTTTTTGTATACGTATTTCGACTCCTTGATCACCCTCAGTAGAACCTTAACTTTACTTGTGCCTGCGAGCTCTCCGTTGATGTACACTTTAGCCTCTATATCCAGTTCAACCTTATCACTTGGACTGGTTGGATGGAATACGAGTGGTAGCGGTGGGTTGAAAGTAACGTTATTCAACTTCACATCCTCACCTAACGGTATAACCTTGATACCCCACTTGGAGTCTACTAGAACATCGCTGGAAGCCTCGGGCTGCCCTTGAACGTCGTAGGAGGTGAACTCCACTGTGTAGAGACCCTGGTTTTCGCTTACAACTTTAACCACTGATTTACCTACAAGCTGGGATCCGTTGTAGATAGCGTAGACCCACTCATCCCCAACCTTAGGTGATGTGCTACTGGAGCTACTTAAAGCAACGTATACAATCGTATCTCTCGGCACAGCTGGTAGGAGTGATGCCAGGACAAGGAATGTAGCTAGTAGTGCTACAAGCCTTTTATCCAAGCCTACGCACTCTCCTGCTCCGCCCCGCAGTACGGGCACTTAACACTATTAGATGGTATTAGCTTACCGCAGTTAATGCAGAAAGAGTAGCCTGGAGGGACTCTAACCCTGTAATCAGCTGTTCTAAGCTCCTCAACTGGAGATGCTGGCTGCCGTGGAGGAGGCTGATAGGGAGTTTGAGGTGTGTAAGGCTGAGGCTTAGACCTCCTCCTTAACAAGACAAACCCTACACCACCACCAGCCGCTATAACTACTAGAGCTACAGCTGCTGCAACCACAACAGGGTTTATAGTTGAAGCCTCCTCACCCCTTAGTATAGCGGCCTGAGCGTTGGATATGTAGTCATCTATAAACGGAAATCCAGGATAGAGGTTCTTAACAGTCTGGAACCTCTTGATAGCTTCACTATACTTCCTCTCATAGTACAACCTCAACCCCTCCTCGTAAAGCTTTATCGTATAACTCTCCTCACTATTAACATTAACCCTCCTAAGCAACTCCGCCACAATAGAGGCTGGGACGAAGAAGTTGAAGCCAGGAACCGCTCTACCGCTATCCGATGGATCTGCAGCCCCGAAAGATGTGACAGCTATAACTTCACCCTTAGAGTTTACAACAGGGCCACCACTGTTACCGTGGTGAACGTTAACATCAGATTGCATAACATTAACTCCTGTAACCTTAAGCCTGTAACCGCTTACCACACCGCTGGTTATTGTAGGCTCCAGTAGAGTCTCAGCACTTAGAAACTCGGCAAACGTAACAACTCCTGGATATCCGAGAGCCCATACTCTATCACCTATCCTAACATCCTGTGGTGACACCTTAAGCGAGGGGGCGTTGTTAATCTCTATCTTGAGAACCGCTATATCCTCCCTCTCAGCGGGAGTTGATAGAACTATTCTGGCGGTATAAAGCTTACCTATGTTACCAATACCTGAGACGACCCTGCCAGCTCCCACGTAAGCTCTAACAGTGTAATCCTGGATTTTAAGCTTATTTGTTAGATATGCTGCTATCACCTCTCTGAAAATTCCCTGTATATCCTGGTCGCTTAACCTCTCGCCTCTCGCCTCCTCGATAGCCTTAGCTATAGTCCTAGCGTAGTTATTTAGAAGCGGTCTCACTTTCTCCAGCTCAGATTCATAGTCGTTCACCACATGGCCGTTTGTAACTATGTAGCCGTTAGGGGTTACTATAAAGCCTGAGCCGAAGGCTATGGAGGAAACCTCCACTATAGGGGGGAGTCCTAGCTCTCTAAGCGTTGGTATGGCCTCCTCCCATACAATGTAGCCTTTAACCTCAGTTACTATTAACACGACAGCACTTCTAACCTTCTCCAGCATCACCGTAGTCTCTAAATCCTGCTGTGATACCGCTAGAGGGGGCGTTAGAGCTATGACAACCACTACGACCAACCATAGAGAGCCTAGCCAGCGCGCCAACCCATATCTACTGGGCATTCCTATTCTCACCATCAGCTGACGGGTGGGGGGTGCGTGGTTAAATAGACCGGGTTTTACTCTTTTGTAAAACCTAAAACATTTTAGGGATCCCACCAGACTCCTATAAATTTAAGTTTGTGGTTTCAACTACAGTCAACGTTTTAAGGCTCTAACCCCCTCTCCTGCCACGGTGGCTTGGTATTGTGGCTGAGGAGTTTGTTGTAACCCCTTGGGAGGTTAGGGGTCGTGTTGACTACGATAAACTTATAAACATATTTGGTACCCAGCCTATAACAAGGGAGCTCCTGGATAGGATTGAGGGTTTAGCTGGGGAGCTCCACGTGCTTTTAAGAAGGGGTGTTTTCTTCTCCCACCGCGATCTAGATCTCGTGCTAGACGACTATGCTGGCGGTAGGGGTTTCTTCCTCTACACCGGTAGGGGGCCTTCAGGCCCTATGCATATTGGGCATTTAATACCATTCATTCTGACTAAGTGGCTTCAGGATAGGTTTAGGGTTAACGTCTACATAATGATAACGGATGATGAGAAGTACTGGGACGAGCCTGGCATGAGCATTAGAGATGTTAGGAGGTGGGCTTACGAGAACACACTTGATATCATAGCTGTTGGCTTCGACCCGGATAGGACCTTCGTATTCCACGATATAGAGTATATAGGGAAGCTCTACCCGATGGCCGTTAAGGTGGCTAAAAGGATAAACTTTAACACTGCAAAAGCAGTATTCGGCTTCACAGGCTCAACAAACATAGGCCTTATATTCTACCCAGCTCTACAGGTGGTTCCAACGCTTTTCGAGAAAAGAAGGTGTCTGATACCAGCAGCTATAGACCAAGACCCGTACTGGAGGATACAAAGGGATATGGCTGAAAGCCTAGGCTACTACAAGACCGCAGCTATACACTCCAAGTTCATGCCACCCTTAACAGGGCTTGAAGGGAAGATGAGCACGTCGAAGCCCGAGACAGCAATATTCCTACACGACGACCCTAAAACTGTGAGATTCAAGATAATGAGATACGCGTTCTCCGGAGGGCAGCCCACGGTAGAGCTCCATAGAAGGCTGGGAGGCAACCCCGACGTAGACGTGTCATTCCAATGGCTCAAAATATACTTCGAACAGGACGACGCCAAACTTAAAAAGATAGAGGATGACTACAGGAGTGGTAGGATGCTTACAGGAGAGCTCAAGGAGTATCTAGTGGAGAAGATAAACGAGTTCCTAGAAGAACACAGAGTCAAGAGGGAGGAGGCTAGAAAGCTGATCAACCTCTACATGTACGATGGAGAACTAGCTAGGAGGATGTGGAAGGAGGGCCCGTGGAGCCTAGAGGAGATCGAGGAGAAATAGCTTTCCAGCAAATCAAGCTTTTTATCTTCAAAAGGCTTCCCACCACGAGTCTCTCAACAGCTCTTATAGACTCGAACCACCCTGAGTGCTTACAATTGAAAGCCTCTTTCCTTAGAACGAGGTGAAGAGATCTAGGGTTACATTAAGAGCACTTGAAGGTGCACTCCTCCCCACAGGTACTCTAGGGCTTGGAGAGCGGACCGTAAACCTCGTGGGCCTCACTGTATATCATAGAGTTTAATAGGTGGAGTTCTAAGCTACTACGTGGTGTTAGTGATGGCGTACCCGTATAGGATAAGGGCTTTAACGCTCCATCTCTCAAGAGGGCTTCTTGAGAATGAGGGTGTTGTGGAGGATAAGATGTATAGGTTGCTTGAAGCTAGGGATCTTGTGGAGTCCGGGTTGGGGATTGAGGTTGATAGTGTTAGAGTTACCTTACCTAATACTGGTGACACCGAGTTCTTCGAGATTCTAGAGGTCGTCGCCAGGGTTAAACCTGAGGAGGTCTTAGTATCCATGGGTAATATTGGTAGTTCTAGTTCTAGGCTTAAGGAGGCTGTAGGGGAGGCTGTTTCCAGTAACCTCTACATAGGCATTCTACTTGAAGAGCCTACGTGGGATGCTTCGAGGAGGATTTCAAAGCTCATCCACGATATAGCTGAGGAGGATCTGGGTAGCACTACAAGGGTTGGGGTTAACGTTCTAGGTGAACCCATATACACTCCATACTACCCTCTAAGCTACTCTCCAGGTGATAGGGTAAGTCTTACAGCATCCCTAACATACCCTAACTACCTTAGAGAGGCTTATCAGAAGGGAGGTGTTAAGGGGCTAGGAGAGGCTGTTGAAAACGCTGGGTTGACCGCTTTAAAGGCTTTAGGAGAGGCTACAAAATCCTTAGAAGCGGGTTTGGGAGGTGTTGATCTAAGCGTAGCACCGTGGATGGAGGAGTCCTCTCTAGGCCTTGCAGAAGCCGTAGCAGGGGTTAGGATGCCCAGACCGGGTTTCGCTATGGGCGTTAGGGTTGTCAACGAGGTTTTGGAGAGTGTAGCCTCTAAGATAGGCTTAGCTGTGGGGTTTAACGAGCTCCAACTACCTGTAGCTGAGGATTTGAAACTTAAAGCTAGGGTTAGTGAGGGTGAGATAACAGCTAGAGATCTAGCTAGACTCTCGGGGGTTTGCCTAGCAGGCTTAGACCTGGTAGTGGTACCTGGGGATGTGGATGGTGTTGCAGGTCTTATACTTGAGGTTGCAGCATACTCTAGAGCGAAAGGGAGGGTTCTCGGTGTTAGGGTGATCCCTGTAGAGGGCGCCCAGCCTGGAGATGCCGTCACACTACCCCGCTTCGGGGAAACACCGGTTATCCCCATATGAACTATATGTTATTTAAATGCTCAGTCCAACAGTTATATCTAGGAGTAGGGTTTATGAGAGAGGGTAACACCTTGGACTACGTACTAGTAATAGACTTCGGCGGCCAATACGCCCACCTAATAACACGTAGGGTTAGAGACCTAGGTGTATACAGCGAGTTTTTAAACGCGGAGAGCGCGAGCTTGGAGGAGATAAGAGAGGCTATCAAAGGGGCGAGAGGCGTTATCCTAAGCGGGGGGCCCTCAAGTGTGTGGGAGGGCAAGCACGACCACATAGCGAGAATCGTGGTTGAGGAGGGTAAGCCAGCCCTAGGGATATGTTATGGTCACCAACTTCTAGCTAAGATCCTAGGGGGTAGCGTTGGTAAAGCCGTTAAACCCGAGTTCGGGCCCACCATAGTATCTGTGAAGGCTCGGGAGGACCCTCTATTTAACGGTATACCCGAGACCATAGTGGCGTGGATGAGCCATAATGATACCGTTCTGCAACCACCTCAGGATGCGGTAGTACTAGCATCTAGCCATGGCAGCCCTATAGCAGCTTTCAGATATGGAGCAGTATACGGGGTTCAATGGCACCCTGAAGTTGTACATACAATGTTCGGTCTAAAGCTCATTGAGAACTGGTTGAAGCTCGTAGGAGTCGAGAGGAATTGGAGGCCAGAGCACATGGTTGACAAGCTTGTAGAAAGTATTAGAGAGGCTGTGGGGGATGGCGTAGCAATAGCTGCTGTAAGCGGAGGTGTTGACTCAACAACAGCATCTCTCCTAGCTAAGAAAGCCCTGGGGGATAGGCTAATCCCTGTAATGATAGATCACGGCCTCCACCCAGCTGGAGAGCCTTGGAGATCTGTGGAGTTACTTAAGAAGATTGGCTTAGAGGTTGAAGTTGTCGATGCTAGTAATAGGTTCTTTGAAGCACTAAGAGGGTTGACCGACCCCGAGGAGAAGAGGAGAGTTTTCGGTAGGGTTTACGCTGAAATCCTAGAGGAGGTGGCGGAGTCTCATAAAGCCGAGTACCTGGTCCAGGGAACCATATACCCTGATATCATAGAGAGTGGGAGGAGGCCGGGGGCTAGTGTTATTAAAACACACCATAATGTAGCAGGGTTGCCTGGAGAGTTTAAGTTAAAACTCGTAGAACCACTCAAATGGTTCTACAAAGACGAGGTTAGAAGAATAGCCTTCAAGCTAGGAGTTCCAAAGGAGATTATAAAAAGGCAGCCAATACCCGGACCAGCCTTAGCTGTAAGAGTTGAAGGCGAGGTTACGAGAGAGAAGGTAGAGGTGGTGAGGAAAGCGGATGCCATAGTAAGGGAGGAGATTGAATCAGAGGGGTTACATGACAGGCTATGGCAGTACTTCGCTGTACTACTAAACTCCAAGGCTACAGGGGTTAAAGGAGATAACAGAGTTTACGGTCACGTAATAGCAGTAAGAGCGGTCCTAAGCGTGGATGCAATGACAGCATCCGTAGCCAGACTACAATGGGATCTCCTTGAGAGAATATCCTCTAGGATAACAAGCGAAGTCCCAGGAGTTGTTAGAGTTGTATACGATATAACAAGCAAACCCCCAGCTACAATAGAGTGGGAGTAACTCCTCTAAACTCCAAATTCTACGCTTCGCATCCTGCTACTCTTTCCTGAGCTCCTCTAAGTCTATCACTATAACCTCAGGTTCTCTTCTTTCGCCTTCACCTCTAGCCTCCAACCTCTCCTCCCCGCTTTTTATCTTCTCTATAGGGCTACTCCACGTTTTACCGCATGACTCGCAGATGAAAGCACCCATTACTGTTATAGTAACTCTACCATGCTTATCAGGGATTGGTGATACGAGGGTCCACGTCCTTATAGGGCTTGAGGCTCTCGCTCCACATTGCGGGCATGTGAATGGACTCCCTCCTCTTCTAGGCAAACCCTCACACCCCAGAGCTTACAGTATCACTAGCAACCTTTAAGGTGTTAAAGGTTAATATGAAGGTTGGAGTCTCCAGGTTAGAGGATGTAGTAGGGTATGGAGGGTTATATGGAGGTTTACTACGAGCCTTGGAGGTGGAGGCTTTTAGAGGAGAAGAGGAGTTTAGCTATTAAGATAATGGAGGTTCTACAAGCCCTCTACGGTTCTCTAGTAACTCATGGTAGTATAGCGAGAGGGGATGTTAGTGTGGATAGCGATGTCGATGTTGTAATACTAGACCCTCCCAATCCCTCGCTTGTAGAGCTCACCCTTGAAAAGGGGGGGTTTAAGGTTAGGTGGAAGGAGTTGGTGCAGGCGACCCCAACATACACTCCTAAGGTCTACTTGTACCTCGACTATAAGGGGTTGCTTGTTGTAAGCTATCCTCTAGCACGGCTAAGACCTAGAGAGAGGGAGTTCTACAAGTGGGGGGGTGAGTGCACCTTGGACGACCTGCGTAAAGGCGTTAGAACCCCTGGTGTTGATAAGAGACTTAAGCTTATAGAGCCTACGGATAGGGGTCACAGGGAGTCCCCTGTCATAGGGAGGGAGGGGTATGTGGCTAGACTCCTAGGGATCTCAGTTGAAACTGTTATTGAGAGAGTTAGAGTTCTTACTAGGAGGAGAGAGCATGGGAGGACTGGTGTATTCCTTAAAGTCGAACTTAACCCTGAGGATAGCGTAGAGGAGGCTGTAGCTAGGGTAGCTAGAGAGAATCCTATGTTCAGGAGGAGGCTTGAGCTCTAGGCTTTTCAATCCTGGATAGCACGTATTCGATGATTAACCTAACACCATAACCTGGAGCTAGACCCTTGTCAGGCCAGTATGCTGGTGCTATACCGCTAGCCTCATAGCCCATACCAGGCCCTGCTATGTCTAGGTGTGCGTATGGTTTACCGTGGGAGAATCTTTCAAGGAATAGAGCTCCGTAGATGGCTCCACCAACCCTCTGGCCAGCGTTAGCTATATCACCAACCATAGCCCCCTTAGTTAACCACTGTTTGTAATCATCCTCCATCGGCATAGGCCAGAGCTTCTCTCCGGTCCTCCTAGAGGCTTCTAGGAGCTCCTCCCTAAGCCTCTCATCTCTCGTGAAAAGCCCTGCTATTAGGGGGCCCAACGCTACCACTATAGCTCCTGTTAGCGTAGCTAGATCCACTATCTCCCTTGCATTCAGAGCTTTAGCAGCGTAGGCTATAGCATCACCTATTATAAGCCTCCCCTCTGCATCAGTGTTTGTAACCTCCACCACAGTTCCATCCCACATTCTTATTATATCACTTGGTAGGTATGATTCTCCGCTAGGCACGTTTATAACTGCTGGGATTAAGCCTACAATGTTAGCCTTTAGGTTAAGCTTGGAGATGGCCCAGATGGCTCCTAGGACGGCTGCACCTCCAGCTTTATCAGACCTCATATAGACTATGGACTCCCCTGTCTTAATATTTATACCCCCCGTGTCGAACACAACTGTTTTACCTACTAATGCCAGCGGAGGCTCGCTAGAACCCCTGTAATGCAGCATTATCATGGCGGGTTTCTCGCTAGAACCCTTCCCCACGCTAACGATACCTCCAAACCCCTCTTTAACAAGCCTATCGAAGTCGAACACCTCAACTACAACATTTGGGTGCTTTGAGAAGAGCTCCTTAACCATATCAGCCAGCCTCCTAGGCGGGAGCTCGTGTGGAGGAGCGTTAGCCATATCACGGGCGAGATACACTCCTTCAACCACGGCAAGCACATAACCTAGATCGAGATCACCTCTATCAACGAGAACCTTCTCAATCAACCTCCTCCTCTCACTAGTAAAAGCCTCAAGTCTATAAGAGGCTAGGAGCGCTGCTATAAGCGCTTCACGTGCAACATCCAGGTTAAGCCTTGATAGCACTAGGAGGGAGCACCTAGCGGACTCTACAACCTGTTTAACACCACCAGCTATACCCCTCCTAGCATTCTCAAGCAACCTAAACCACTCATCATCAAACCTGCCTAGCCCGACGTAGATAACGAGCTTGCCATCCACATACACCTTGAAAACCTCGCCAACCCCAGCCTTGAAGAAGCCGAGGTCAGAAGCCCCTTTAAGCTGGCCACTGCGATCGAGATCCCTAACGGCATCGACCACAGGTTTACCATCGGGGCTCTGGAACACTGGGACTATGAGGCTCTCGCACGGTGAGGTAAAGGGGTCTCCTTGGTAGACTTCAACGGTGGGAGGTCTAGTGTAGAGAACCATAACCATACACCATAGAGTCTAGAGTGCTCGAATCCTTTAAAGCTATAGCTAGAACACTAGCGCCAAGACAAGCAACCCACTTCAAGAAAGCACTATTAAAAGGAGACGTAGCAATAGCACACCCAGGCTACAAGGGTAAAACCATAATAGTTAAACCTCAGACCATCAAAAGCACATAAAAACATTACCGGAAGCACCGAACACACTAACATCAATAAAACCAAAAGAGGAAACATCAAGCCCACCAGCATAAGCAACCAAACACCTAACAACAAGCCTAATAGTGGAAACAGTTAAAACCATCACCATAACCAGTAGAGAGAAGTAAACCTCCTAACAGCAGAAGACTAGGTAAAGCCTAGAGTGGAAAACAAACAACCTACCCATAGAGTTAAATAACAAGCACACCGAAGGAAGCTCAAAACCACACATGAACCAAAGCTTATATACGTTACCCTCGGATACTCTACCCATAAACATGCGTCCTACAGTATACAATTGAAACTCCCATCCACAACATGGGAAGTCTAATGAGGGGTGAAAGCGAAAAGCTTAAATACCAGATCCCACACCACATACATGGAGCCCCCAACTGGGGGCTCAATGGAATAGAATCCATACAATGGAGATGAGAGAAATTTCCACAGTGAACATGAAGCGTGATGGTGCAGAATCCATATAATGGAATTGAAAGTAGACACTTTTGATACATAGTGTACATAGCGATTGAACCCACTGAATCCATATAATGGAATTGAAAGTACATGGAATGTGATGATGTGGGAATCCATTCAATGGAATTGAAAGAATAGGAGTTAGGGGTTTATGGGGGGTAATGGTTTAATCTTACCACCTTCAAGGGTG
>Ga0326761_1000158_pt1 | contig 16430 bp, 15 predicted proteins | sample GCREP_P_FD_207739 | JGI IMG/M metagenome (GOLD analysis project Ga0326761, IMG submission 207739) | Hot spring water microbial communities from Geyser Creek Basin, Yellowstone National Park, WY, United States - GCR.EP_P | ecosystem: Environmental > Aquatic > Thermal springs > Unclassified... | reverse complement strand
CTGCTGCACCCCCAGGATGGGAAGAGCCGACATCGATGTAGCAAACCGCGGGGTCGATGGGAGCTCTCACCCGCGACGACCCTGTTATCCCCGGGGTAACTTTTCTGTCATGCCCGGCCCCCACCGAAGGGGGCACGAGCGTTCGCTAGGCCACGGTTTCCCGGCCGGACCCCTTGTGTTCAAGGGTCCGGTCAGGCCGCCTTTTGCCCTTGCACTCTACGGTGGGTTTCTGTCCCACCTGAGGCGACCTTTGGGCGCCCGTGTTATCTTTTCGCGGGCGTGCCGCCCCAGCCGAACCGCCCACCTGGCGTTGTCCCCCGGGGATCCCCGGGGTAAGGCCCCCAGGTCACGGTAGGTGGTGTTTCATTGCCGCCTCCACAGCACCCGGAGGCGCTGCTTCACAGGCTCCCACCTACGCTACGTACCATGACCCAGGGGCCAGCGCCAGGCTGCGGTGAAGCTCCACGGGGACTTATCGCCCAGCGGGGGGTCGCCGGCCTATGCACCGGCTCCGTGTATTCACGGGGCCCCAGGCCAGGACAGTGGGGACCTCGTTGATCCATTCATGCGCGCCGGAACTCTCGAGGAGCCGTGTACGGGTTTAACCCGTACACTAGGCTCATACCCGGCAAGGCATTTGGCTACCTTAAGAGGGTCAGAGCTGGGCCCCAGCCTCCCATGATGGGAGAGCTGGGTTTACCCCCGGCCTTCAGCGGCGCTTCGCCGGGTTGGACCCCGGTTTCACGGACCGCCAGTGGCCAGGATTCGGCCCCCGTTCAAACCCTTTCGGGCTTGCGGGGACCTATGTTTTTATTAAACAGTCAGGTCCCCCTAGTCACTGCGACCTGCGGTCCCAGGGTTATCCCCCAAGACCGCAGGCACCCCTTCTCCCGAAGTTACGGGGCCAATTTGCCGAGTTCCCTGGCCTGGGTTAGCCCCCAGACGCCTTGGGCTTCTCACCCAGGGGCACCTGTGTCGGTTCTCGGTACGGTCGCGGGGGATCGTTCCCCGCCCCCTTTTCAAGGGCCCCCGGGGTCGGTGGAAGGGCCATACGGCCCCCATTCCCGGCTTCAGCCCCTTCTCACCGTGACGGTACTCCGGGGCCTTCACCGGTTAGCCGGGTCGCGGCTATTCAGCCGCCCCCGGTCCACCTACCCGGAGGCGTCGGAGGCGGGGCTTGCGTTGCCGCACCTACCCCCGCGGCACGGGAATATTAACCCGTTTCCCCTTCCCCGGGTCCGTGTTACGGCCCGGGTTAGGACCGGCTAACCCTCGGCCGACGACCGTTGCCGAGGAACCCTTGCCCTTTCCGGCGGAGGGGATTCCCACCCCTCTTCGCTGTTACTGCCGCCGGGATCTGCACCCGGAGCGGGTCCACCGGACCTCACGGCCCGGCTTCTACCCCACCCCGGCGCCCGCCTACCGGATCACGGCTCCAGCGGAGCCGTGCCCCGGGGTCTCGGCGGCCGGCTTAAGCCCCGACCAATCTTCGGGGCCCCGCGGCTCGGCGGGTGAGCTGTTACGCACTCCTTCTCCGGTGGCTTCCCACAGTTTAGTGGCGGGAAGCCGCCTTTAGAGGATGGCTGCTGTTAGGCCCACCTCCCCGCTGTCTAAGCCGCGGGACGCCCTTTGAGATTGGCACTTAGCCGGCACTTAGGGGCCTTAACCCCGGTCCCGGTTGTTCCCGTCTCGGCCCCCAAGCTTACCCCTGAGGGCCCCACTCCCGCCTTCTACGGCGGCCACGGGTTCGGAGTTGGACTGGGAGCCGAGGCCTTTCGGCCTCCGCACCCCCAATCCGTAGCTCTACCCCGTGACCAGCCTCCAGCGGGGCTGGGTTGAGGCCCACTTCGGCGGGAACCAGCTATCACCGAGCTTGATTGGTCTTTTGCCCCTAGACGGGGGTCATGGGAACGAGTTGCACGTCAGAACCCTTTCGGGCCTCCACCGGGGTTTCCCCCGGCTTCACCCTGCCCCCGCCTAGATCGCTCGGTTTCTGGTCCCACGGCAGTGACTCCGGGCCCTTTGGGACCCCGCCCCTCGCCGGGTTTAAACCCGGCTGCGGGCATGTCGGTTTCCCTACGCCTACAGGGCTTTGACCCCTTTAGGCTCGCCACTGCCGTGGACTCCCCGGCCCGTGTTTCAAGACGGACGGTGCGACCCTGGTCCACCCCCTCGTACTCCCCGGTCGCCCGGGTTTCCTTCAGGGGGCTTCACTCCTTTCAGGCCGCACCGTATGTAGCCGCCCGGTTTCAGGCTCTTTTCACCCCCCTTTCGGGGTACTTTTCAGCTTTCCCTCACGGTACTTAGTTCGCTATCGGTCTCGGGACGTATTTAGCCTTGGAGGTCGGTGACCCCCAACTTCCCACGGCAAAACCAAGCCGTGGTACTCTGCTCCACGGCACGGACCCCCGTGGTTTAGCCTACGGGACTATAACCCTCTACGGTGGGGCTTTTCAGCCCACTTCGGCTACCACGGATCGGTCCGCTGGGGTCTAGCCCCAGCCGTGGAGCCGTAACCCCACATCCCCCCACGGTTATCCCGTAGGGGTTTGGTTTAGACTTCCCCCCTTTCGGTCGCCCCTACTCAGGGGATCTCGTTTGATTTCTTCTCCTCCCCCTACTAAGATGTTTCCGTTCGGGGGGTTCCCGCCCGGTACTCCCAGTTGCCTGGTTTCCCGGGCGCCACGGGTTAACCCCGTGGCGGGAAGTCCCATTCGGCGATCCCGGGTTCAACGGTTGCATGCGCCTACCCCGGGCTTATCGCAGCTTGCCACGGCCTTCCTCGGCGCCCGAGCCGAGCCATCCACCGGGCGGCGTCCTCGCCACAGCCCCCCGGGTAGCGGGGATACCCGCTCCGTGGGTTCGACTAATACCCTGGGTTCAAGGGCCCCTCTGTAGCGCTCATCACCACACACTGGCTCACGCCTTCACACGGGGCATCAGCAATCCCCGTGTTGCATCAACATTGAGAATAGAGGTGGGCCCGCAGAAACCCAGCCGCACCGTCCCCGGGCACCCTACTTAGAGGCAGGAGGTGATCCAGCCGCACCTTCCGGTACGGCTACCTTGTTACGACTTCTCCCCCCTCAGGAAGGGGGAGTTCGACCTGACCAACAAGGCCAGGCCTCACTCCCCCTTCCCTTGGGTGGAGCGACGGGCGGTGTGTGCAAGGAGCAGGGACGTATTCACCGCGCGATGTTGACGCGCGGTTACTAGGGATTCCTCGTTCACGAGGGCGAGTTGCAGCCCTCGATCCCAACTGCAGCGGGGTTTGAGGGATTACCTCCCCCTTTCGGGGTCGGAACCCGCTGTCCCCGCCATTGTAGCCCGCGTGTAGCCCGGGGGATTCCCGGCCGTGGTCCCGGGTTGGTAAGGAAGCGTAAGTAAAAATGGATTCATTGAATAGGAGCTAACTTTTATTCTATCATCTTTTATCCTGGATAATCTTTCTTTATGAGCAGGGTTTTGTAGGTAGAGAGCTACAATCCACGGATTTCTATCTATGTGTATTTCGTATCCATCTTTTTTATCGGCTTTACTGGTAATTACACCGAGGCTATGCAGTACCTGCCGCATCCAATCTCTGAGCTCTCTACTCTTTGTCTTTATTCCAATACGTAGGTAGTAGTATGTTTTTCCATTGGCTTTCTTCTTGACTTGCTCTATCCAGCCATCTCCGTCTATGAATCCAACAATATACCATAAGGGATCGCATCTGATGGGAGGTTTTAGTAAATATGATTTTTTACCAGTTCTTATACCATTACTGAGCAGATAGCTGTAGAAGACCTTATCTCTCATCTTTATTTTCCATACATCCGCACTTCTATCGAAAAATACTGACGATATCTTGATATTGCTATTCCTAATAAACTCTACTAGCCAATCAATAAATCTCCTGTCTTTTTGAGCAAGTACCATACATCCACTACTCTCAAGATGCCCATCTGCGGCAATTAGGCCACACAAATAAGACCAAGAGTCCAAGATAGAACCATCAAGTCTCAAACAACTCGCCCAGGAACCACGGCTTTCGGGGCCTCAGCGGGGCCCTCATGGGAGAAGCCCCTATGCTGACCTGCCGTGGCCCCCTCCTTCCTCCGCCTTAAACGGCGGCAGTCCCCCCAGTGTGCCCCTAGCCCAGAGGCCAGGGTAGCAACTGGGGGCGGGGGTCTCGCTCGCTCAGCCCCCTGGTGGGGTCATGTCAATCTAACCTTAAATCTCCCGCTATCGATGCCGAGACACTCCCGAGAGAGAATTATGTAACCAGCCAGTAACTCTTAACACCTATTTTTCAGACTGACAACCCCCTTGGCACTAGATCCTCTATCAGCATCCCACAAACCAGCCAACCAATACAACTAGTAATCACACATAAGACAACCCCCCACGCAAGGGTTTGCTGGACTTAACCAGACATCTCACGACACGAGCTGGCGACGGCCATGCACCTCCTCTCAGCGCGTCGGGCAAGGCCTTTAACCTGGCCGTCATCCTGCTGTCTCCCCCGGTAAGATTCCCGGCGTTGACTCCAATTGAACCGCAGGCTCCACCCCTTGTGGTGCTCCCCCGCCAATTCCTTTGAGTTTCAGCCTTGCGGCCGTACTCCCCAGGCGGCGGGCTTAACGGCTTCCCTGCGCCACTGGGTGGGCTCTAAGCCCACCCAACAGCTAGCCCGCATCGTTTACAGCCGGGACTCTCCGGGGTACGGCCGTGTCGCACGGCACGTACCTACCCGGGTATCTAATCCGGTTCGCTCCCCCGGCTTTCGCCCCTCACCGTCGGGCGCGTTCCAGCCGAGCGCCTTCGCCACGGGTGGTCCTCCCGGGATTAACGGATTTCGCCCCTACCCCGGGAGTACCCTCGGCCTCTCCCGCCCCCTAGCCCGGCAGTATCTCCCCCACTCCCCGGGTTGAGCCCGGGGGTTTTAGGGGAGACTTGCCGGGCCGGCTACGGGCGCTTTAGGCCCAATAATCACCCCGACCAGGCGCGCCGGGGATCTTTATAATGACCCCCGGTCTCGCGGGGCCGGTATTACCGCGGCGGCTGACACCGGACTTGCCCCCCGCTTACTACCCCCGCCATCTTACGGCGGGGAACAGCCCCCTTATCGGGGGCACTCGGGGTGACCCCGTCACGGTTTCCCGCATTCCGCTAGAGTGTCCCACACGTGGGATTCACTCTATTTGCGGAGGTTTCGCGCCTGGTGCGCCCCGTAGGGCCTGGGCCCTTGTCTCAGTGCCCATCTGGGGGCTCCCGCTCTCACGGCCCCTACCCGTCTTAGGCTTGGCGGGCCGTTACCCCGCCAACTACCTGATGGGCCGCAGCCCCATCCTCGGGCGGTGTAGTGGCGTTAACCCCCACTACACCCTTTCGGGGAGGAACCCTTCCAGGCCTCCTCCCCTATGGGGGATTAGCACCAGTTTCCCGGTGTTATCCCCCTCCCGAGGGTAGGTTAGCTACGTGTTACTCAGCCGTCCGCCACGCCCCGCAGCGGCGGAGCGTGCGACTCCCATGGCTTAGCCCCACCCCAATAGCGGTCGGGGCCGGCAGGATCAACCGGAGTTACGGCCGCAGGGTGCCCGGGGAATCCGGGGCTGGGTTTCTGCGAGCCCACCTCCGTCAGACCCGAGGTTAGAGGGGTAAGTCCCCTCTACTTCTCGGGTCTCCATGTTTTAGGTAAGTGTCCTTTATTTTATTCCTCTTAGGGGGTTTAAAAACTTTGCGCTCACCAACCAGTGGAGAAACCTGTACCCGCGGCAGGAGGCCGGCTTTTCACCCACCGGGCTAAGCCCGGCGTCTAAGCGACGCCGCCGCCGGGTTGCCGCGGGCAATCAACAATATAAGTAATCCCCCTAATAGCGCTTCAACACCCTCGGTATTTCAATTAGAGACCACACTGTCTCGATAGGGGTGCAGTCGAGTGGTTTTTCCCTCCCACTCCTATCTACAAGTATAAAATCAACGCCCACAGACCTCGAGGCAACGCAGTCTACTAGTCTATCACCAACGTAAACGGCTTCCGCGGGATCAACCCTTAAACCCTCTAAAACCCTACTAATAACGTCCGGGTACGGCTTCCCCCTAACACCCGGCTCAACACCAGAGATGTATTGGAAGTAATCAATAACGCCAAGGTATTCGAGAAACTCTACAATTCTACCAAGCACACTCGAAGAGGCAATAGCTAGTTTAAACCCCATACTCCTCAACTCCGAGAGAGCGGGGATCACGTCAGGAAACAACCTAACCATACTCCTCCAGTGCTCCCTAATAAGACTCCTCCTCACAGATAGAAACTCCTCAACCACTCCAGGCGATAAACCACTCCCCAAAACCCTTGAAACAACATCGTCGAGAGGGTAGCCAATAAAACCCCGGACGAGATCAGGGTCTACGCGGACACCAACCCTCCTACCAGCCTCCACGAAACTCCAAACAATAAAATCCTCACTATCAACAATAGTCCCATCAAGATCAAATATCACAAGAGACTTCAAAATCAACCACCAAGAATATAATCAATGAATTCAACAACACCGAGCCCACTAGGCTTAGATAAAACAAATCTAACACACTCCTTCAACTCATCATCCGCATTAGCCACAGCCGCTGAGTACCCTAGAACACTTAGAAATGAGGAGTCCATGTAGCTATCCCCCACACCACCAGCTTCAGCAGGGTCGATGCCAAGCCTTCCAAGTATATACAAGACAGCCCTCTTCTTGTCCACATCAACCTGCCTAACATGTAGAGCATAACCACTATAATCAACTGTAAAACCGGGATAACGAGATTCAACAAACCTCCTCAACTTAACTAAAATACTCCTCGCCCCACCAACATACTCCCTCTTCAACTTCAATACATACTCAAAAACCCTAAACCTATTCTGCCAGGAGTCCTCGAGGAAAACCCCATACTCACGGAGCAATGCTTCATAGGGCTCCCTAGCAGACTTAGTCGCCAAGCCCACCAAGCCCCACTCATCATAGTAAACAAGACTACCAGTCTCACCAATAACCGGTCCATTTAAACCAATATACCTAGATAAACCAACAACAATGGGAAGTGCATTACTAGAAACAAGTGAAACAATAACACCCGAGTCAACAACCCTCCTCAACGCGGCAATAGCCTCTAAGCTAAACCTATAGGAAGACCTATCAATAGTCAGTGTCCCGTCAATATCTAAAAACAACGCCTTAACCCTCACCACCAAGCCCACCGTATATAAGTAAACTTTAATGAGACTATAGAAAAGCAAGGTTGATAAATACTTTAAACCGCGATCAATCCGTGGAAAGGGATATTGGTGGGATAAATAAATATTCACGTAAGGCCCATGTTGATATATAAATCCAAGCATGAATAAGTGAACACGGGTAAATACATGCTTTTAAACCCGTAGGTGGGCTCTATTGGGAGACTACATGAAGTTCGCATTTATGTGCCGGGAGAGAAGGCAAAGCCTCAACACACGCGTAGCAGTTATTGGAGCAGGGCCCGCTGGATTATCAGCCACGGGCTTCCTAGCATGTAGTGGATACGATGTAGACGTCTACGATAAGCAACCACTACCAGGTGGATTAATGACCTTCGCGATACCATCGTGGAGAATACCACCTAGTAGAGTACTAGATGGCGCGAGGGAATTAGAGGAGAAATTCAACGTTAAAATCATAACACGGAGTAAAGTATACGCAGGTGAAGAAACACACGAAGAAGGAGACGACCTAGTCGAGAAAAGAATAAACCTTGAAGACATACTATCACAATACGACCTCGTATTAATAACCACTGGCACGTGGATCTCGAAAATACCCAAACTACCTGGTACAGGATCCCAGGGGGTTACGACGGCACTGGAATACCTATACAAGTGGAAAATACACGAGTACAAGTTAGCGCCAGTAAAACCACCCATAGCTAAGAGAGTAGTGGTCATAGGTGGAGGATACAGTGCGGTAGACGCTGCAGAGAGAGCACTCAAAACAGGCGCAGAAGTACACCTAGTGTACAGAAGAACCATTAGAGAAGCACCCGCAGGAATATATGAAATCGAGAGAATAAAGAGAGAAGGAGTAGCATTCACAGAGTTAGCATCACCAGTCGAGATCATAGAGAAGAATGGCGTAGCCATCGGGGTGAAATTCCAGAAGATGACGCTAGGACCACCAGACGAAACAGGCAGACCGAGGCCAATCCCTATTCCAGGCGGAGAATTCATAGTAGACGCTGATCTCGTAGTATTCGCAACAGGCGAATCACCCACACCACCGATTTCACCTTCAAGAGCGGAAGCAGTAGGTATTAAATTAAATAAAGATGGCTCAATATGGGTAAACGACATAATGCAGACAAGCAACCCCAAGGTATTTGCAGCCGGGGACGTTGTCCACGGTGCGAGTAGAATAGGGCCGGCGATTAGAAGCAGTTTAAAAGCTGCTAGGTACATGCACAACTGGTTCATGGCCAAAACAGGTAGAATGGTTACACCAGGGGTGATCGCACAGTGACCCAAGACCCAGCCGTAAAGTACCTTAGAACAATAGATCTCGGTAGGTGCATTGGCTGCGGAGCCTGTGAAGCAGCCTGCGAGTTCGTGCATGGAGCACCATTCATAGTAGTCCACAGAACAAGCGTGGGCTTAGACATACCCATATCATGCATGCACTGCGCTAAAGCACCATGCGTCGCCGCATGCCCCACAGGCGCTATGACTATAGACAACAGAGGAGCAGTCTATGTTGAGCAAAGCAAGTGCATTGGGTGCCTTGCATGCCTATATGCATGCCCATTCGGTATTCCAGAGCTAGATAGAGCTACGAGAACAGCTGTCAAATGCCACTTATGCATGGATCTAAGGAGGGAGGGGCTGGAGCCAGCTTGTAGTGCTATATGCCCAGCGAATGCAATACTATATGGTGAAGACGCACTTGTGTTTCAACTAGCTAAAAAGAGGACAGCGGAGTCCATGGCAAAAGCAAGATTTGAATTTGAATTCCGCGGGGTTTAAAGGGAAGAAAAACAATGATCGAAATCGCTATTATTATTTTCTACATACTTGCATTACTACTACTCGCGAGTTCACACCGGACTGTAGAGCCCTCTTTAAAAAAGCTGATCAAGGTATTCTCATACACAATACTAGTCGCGGACACTATACTAATGCATCAATATAAATACATAGATTACATATCACTCGTCCTCGGAATATCCTTCTCGGCGATCTCACTATTCATCTCCACATACACCCTAGAGTACATTAAAATCCAGCACTATCCACACGTACTAGAGCCCCTAATGGACTTTTTCCTACTATCAATAATAACGACGTACATAGCGCCAAGCCTAGTAATCCTCGCTACATCCTGGACTATTGGAGAGATAATTGGATACATGCTGGTGAAACTTGGAGAAGAACACTCCATAGAGGGCTCTCTGACTTCATCACGCGGATTCATTTTCACATCTACATTGACCTACGAACTATCCGTCTTCACTATGATCGCTCTAAGTATAGTGTTTACATCTGCAAATGTAGGGTTGAGAACACTCCTAGAGCCTTTCACCACTGGAGAAGCAAGGATCACTGCTAGTCCATACATAATACCCCTTCTCTTCCTGGGCTTCATAGTTAAGACAGCAAATATACCATTACACTTCTGGCTACCGAGTGCACACTCAAGTGCCCCATCACCAGCATCAGCCGCATTGAGTGGTTTAATGGTATCTCTGGGTTACTACGGTTTACTCAGAATACTCCAATATGTTGACGTATCCCCACTCATTTATCCCATCACATGGTTCTTTACAGTAGTAGGCTTACTCTCCATACTATATGGCGGTCTTCAAGCAATTCAACAGAGAGATGCTAAAAAACTCCTCGCGTACTCCACTATAGCTACAGATGGCTTTATAAGTCTATTATTCGCACACTACATTACTTTTCCAAGCCCCACAACACTATGGACTCTAATACTAGGGATCTTAATGCACGCCGCATACAAAACAACACTGTTCTCTGAGGCAGGCCTCATTGAAGCAATATATGGGACACGCTACATCCACGGAGTAAGGGTATTCACAGCTACAGCTCCACTCTCCACTCTTGGAGGTTTAATGGCGGTATTTACACTAGTGGGTGTGCCGGGAACAATAGGATTTATCGTAAAAATATTCTCGATATTTAACTGTATTGCAATCTATAGTGAAGACCATGTAGTATCCCTTACACTGCTTCTAGGCATTACACTGTACATAGCTCTATCCGCAATAGTGGGTTTGAAATACGCACAAATATACATAGGTGGAAAACCCTTGAAAATACCGTCTTTAATAGAAAGCCCAGATAATGCAATACAATTACCCATCACCGCGCTAGGCTCTCTAAACATAGTTTTTAACCTAGCTCTTCCAGTACTACAGCCAACTGAAGTCTCCTATGTATTTTCATCATCGTCTCTAATTTCTCTACTCGCATTGTTTACAATATACATGAATTTCAAAGCCGCTACTAGAGGTGTTGCTCCCAGATGAATAACGCACTAGTAAAAGTTATTTATTCATCATCCGTCTTCATACCGATACTAATAGGATCAATAATGGTCGACTCCTACCCAAGAATCAGTAAATTACTGAGGATAATGGGATTTACTGCGCCACCACTACTCTTCATACTAACAGGCTACATAAGGCTCTTAGACTACCAGCTTGTATTGACGCTAGTCACAGTAATCGCAGCCCTGGGGATTAGTCTACATAGTGAAGCATACTACAGGGTCTTGTATGGTACATCTAGGTTTTTCCAGATCTCTATTGACGTCATACTAGCATCTCTACTACTCCTATACTCAAGTACGTATTTCATAGAGTTGATAATTTACTGGTTCATCTTAGATATATTTATAGCACTAGTCGCCATCACCATGGAGTATGGAGCGGAGAACCTACCAGTTGCATCAACATACATTGCACTATGCATTGCACCTAGCGATATAGCATTATTAACCATGTGGGCTCTACTAGCATCCAGCTACGGCCTCGACTACTCGATATTCATAAATCTAAATACAATACCACAAACACCTCTAAACCTAGACTATATCACTTCACTCATTATCACAGTAGGCTTTGCCGCGAAAATAGGTCAAATCCCCTTCCACTCCTGGATACCCATCGTCTATGGTAAATCACCAACCCACGTATCCGCAATACTAAGTGGTGTTGTGAGTAAAATGGGGATTTACGCTCTATTTCTATCCATGCAGTTGTTTAATACTAATAGTATAGCACTATATGTGTTATTCGCGCAGGGACTGATATCCACGGTGTATGGATCATTTGGAGCAGTATTACAGGTTAATGTAAAGAACCTACTAGCATACAGCTCGATAGGCTACTACGGTATAATGGCATCTCTATTCGCCGCTTTTACTCTACTGAGTCAACCAATTCTAAAAGCCGCACTACTAGTTACACTAGTCTTCCACACTGTTATTAAAGTACTTGCATTTCTAAATACAAGCCTAGTATATCAAGTATCCAACACGTATGACGTCTATAGACTTGGATACCTCTATTACGTAACAAGGAAAGGCACATTGTCCGCCTTCACAGCGTTACTAAGTTTAACTGGAATACCCCCCTCAATAGGCTTTACAGTTAAACTCCTACTATTACTAGCTTCAATTAACTTATCACTAATACACACACTTGGAATACCACTACTAGTAGCTATAGTTTTGTCAAGTGTGTTCTCAATAGCTTACGGCGCTAAATTTATGGGTATATACTTATCATCTATTCCACGCATTACTCCACGCCCAATACCCATTCCACAACTTGAATTAAACGCTGAGATCTACCTTGGAGTAGCCTCACTTATACTACCACTATCGATTCTCCTCTATACATACTACACGGGGTTCTTAGACACTGTTTTTACAATAGTATTGATCGCGATATATGCTGTTACATTCACAGCATACACTCTACTATTCACACGCATATACACAAAGCCAGATACTCCAGAGGATGTAAAATACTGGCTCTCGGGTGTAGAGTCATGAGTTTCTCCAGGTCTAGTGCTCTAAGGTGGTTTGAAGACCTCCTTGAAAAAACCAGGGCTAAGTTGAAAACTACTAGTAGACACTTATCAATATCTAGTGTATTGGAGAGAGTTGTGGGTTTGGGAGACGTTGTCTTCCCCAAAATTGTTGGATTAGCACAGTTTTTCGCGAGGATACTTAATAAGCTCCAGTTAACAATGATCGAGTCAATGATAATGGCTTCTATTTGGAGCGGCCTCATACTACTCGCACTAATAATCCTAGTAGTCTACACTACGAGGTGAGATCGTGGAGTTCATTTTACTAACATCCACCTCTATCACTGTGTTACTAGTAAACACCATACTGCCAGTTATAATGGATGGCGTTGAGAGGAAGATAAAGGCTAGAATCCAGAGTAGAATAGGGCCACCCATAGTTCAGACACTATATGATCTACTGAAACTATTAGAGAAAGAAGTCAAACCACTACATATAATGCCCTTCATATTACTCACTATTATAGCATACTTGTCAACTATAATAGCATCGCTATACTTCATAAATCTCTACACGATAACTGGAGAAGCATACTACTCAATAACAGCTATTACCCTATTCGCTATTTCACTAACTTCAAATACACTAACACCACTCCTTCTCCCAAGTCCATTCACTTACACTGGAGGCATGAGAGAAGTGATCTTATCTATTGTGAACGAGCCAGCCTTTATAGTATCATTCGTCCTAGCATCGACATCGCTACGGTTACTTAACCTACAGAGTCCAAATATATGGATTTTAATAGCTTTATCAATATCTCTCACTACCTTAGTATTATCGAGTTACGCTATCACTGGCCGAATACCCTTCGACATCGCGGAAGCAGAGCCTGAAATAGCGTCTGGAGTATTGCTCGAGTTTAGTGGTAAAATACTCGCACTACTCCTACTCTCAAACCTCATAAAGAGGTTTATTGTTAAGTATATTGTTTCAAGCTTGATACTAGTATACATTATTGGAGCGGGGTTGACGTGTCTAGCTGCATCAATTCTACTAACTATTGCTCTATGGATAATCTATGCTATTGTCGCAGCTATACTTGGACGCTCTAGAGTAGACCTTGCACCCATTACTCTTGGAAAAGTATATATTCTGCTCTTGGCATTATCAATAACAGTGTTATTGGTTGGAATATATGGAGGGTGAAAAGCTCATACTGGACAAGTACATTGAGCTATCCAGAGATATGGGAGGTAAAGCAAGCATTGAGGGTGATACAGTCCACATAATTGTTCCCAGCGAGAAACTAGTTGAGGCTGCATCTAAGTTATTCAATGAATACCAATGTGATTTTAGAGTCTGCGTTGGAACAGATGAAAGACCATTAAATGGATACTTTACAATAACACATATATTTACAGATAATAGAAATGGACTGTATGTATTGTTGAAGACTTACATCGAGCCACAAGATCCAAAGGTACCAAGCATCACTAATGCTGTACCAGGAGCAGACTGGTGTGAAATGGAGGCCCGGGATTTGCTTGGAATAGAATTTACTGGTAGAACCCCATATAGACTTGTATTGCCACCCGAGTGGCCTAAGGGACTGCACCCACTGAGAAAAGATGTCCCATATAATTATAGGCCACAAATACGTGGTGTAAGCGAGAAAGTGTCCACAACTACGGAGACAGGAGTTATACCGATAGGACCATACCACCCAGCCCTCCACGAACCAGAGTACTTTGAGCTCTACGTTGAAGGAGAGAAAGTCGTCGACGTCAAGTACAGGGGGTTCCACGTTCACAGAGGTATCGAGAAACTCGGAGAAACCCGGATGACTTATCAACAAGTAAACTTCCTCGCTGAGAGAATATGTGGTATTTGTGGATTTGAACACAGTAGTTGCTACGCACTCGCAGTTGAGAAAGCCGCGAAACTAGATGTACCCGAGAGAGCACAGTTCATAAGGAGCATTGTCCTTGAAGTTGAGAGAATACACAGCCACCTACTATGGCTTGGCGTAGCATTCCACGTACTAGGCTACGACACTGGGTTTATGCATGTATGGCGTATACGTGAGAGAGTAATGTACCTCGCGGAGTTACTGACGGGCAGTAGGAAGACTTATGGAATAAACCTCATCGGCGGTGTTAGAAGAGACATTAACGAGGAGAAGAAGCAGAAGACTCTCGAAGTACTGAGGGAGCTCGAGAAGGAGTATAAGGGGTTAATTGAGGTTGCATTGAGTGTTCCACAGGTTAGGAAGAGAGCTAGTGGAACAGGTGTTTTACCCCGCGAAGACGCATTAAAGCTATCAGTTGAGGGCCCTACAGCCAGGGCTTCCGGTATAGATAAAGACGCTAGAAGAGACCTCCCATACGCAGCATACAAGTATGCATCGTTCAGAGTACCTGTGTACACCGAGGGTGATAACTTAGCCAGACTACTCGTTAGAGTAGATGAATTAGTAGAGTCCATGGCTATTATTGAGCAATTACTAGACAAAATCCCCAAGGGCCCAATACTCCTGGAGAAATATGAGATACCCGAGGGAAGAGTGGGAGTTCAAGTTGTTGAAGCACCTCGAGGTGGGGACGTACACTTCGTGATTACCGGGCATGGGAAGCCGTACAGGTGGAGAGTGCGCGCGCCAACGTACAGTAATATCCCAGCTCTCAGAGTAATGCTTAGAGATCAGCCACTAGCGGATGCCCCACTAACCATTGCGAGCATAGACCCCTGCTTCTCGTGCACTGATAGAGTTCTCATTGTGAGAGAGAATGGTAGGAGAGAGTGGCTTAGACTAACGGGTGGTTTGAAAATATGAGCTTCGTAAAGAAGATCATTAAGCCAGTCGAGGTATTAGTAGTTGCTTCGAAAACAGGTAGAGTGACCATTAAATACCCATTTGAAGAACCATGGATTTCACCGGAATTTAGAGGTAAAATCGAGATAGATCCAACGAAGTGTATTGGCTGCGGTGCATGCGTTAATGCATGTCCCCCGAATGCACTCGAGATGATTGAGAGCGAGGATAAGAAGACACTTAGATACTTCGTGGGTAGATGTATATTCTGCTGGAGGTGCATTGATGTATGCCCCGTTGGAGCTATAAAAGGCACAAGAAACTTTGAGCTTGCAACTAATGACCCACTCGACCTCTACGACTACATAGTCCACAATAGGGTTAAGTGTAGAGAGTGCGGTAAAGTGACAGGTGAAACCACGAGGATGTTGAAGTATGTACTGGAGAAAGCCTTTGTAACCGAGAACTACAATAATAAGTGCCCAGATTGCAGGAAAAAGATTTTTATTAATGCAATATCGATGAGGAGGACTGGTCCAGTTGGAGAAAAAACTTGAGAGAATAAAGAGGAGTATTTGGGTCTTCCACTTAAACACAGGTAGTTGCAATGCATGCGATATAGAGATACTCGACGCTCTAACACCATACCATGATGCAGAGAGATTTGGCGTTAAACTAGTTGGCAGTCCACGACACGCCGATGTACTATTATTAACAGGCCCTATAACACTTGAATCGCTACCGAAAGTAATAAACGCTATAGAGGCAACCCCTAGACCAAGATTCATTATTGCACTTGGATCCTGCGGTAGCGGTGGTGGAATATGGCATGACACTTACTCAACTATTGGTGGAGTAAACTCACTAGTTAAAATACTAAAGGAGAGGGGTGTAGAAGTGGATGGAGTCTACTATGTACCCGGTTGCCCAATTAGGCCAGAAGCACTACTATACGCAGTAGCCTTAATAAGGGGCCTCGTGGAGAAAAAAGCGAAGTCAATGGTGGCCACTGTTGAATAGTAAATACTACGTGTACATATGCGAGTATGAATCACAGGAAACAGTGTTTTCAAGACATTTCCTCACTGGTATATCATCATGCCGTAAAATAGCGGAGATCACCTCTGAAAAGCTAGAAGAAGTACTTTCACCAGAGAGAATGCATGCCTTGCTGCAACAAAGAGAAATCACAATCACTGATCCCTTAGCAGTGGAGAAAGTCCTCACTACGCTTAATTTTACAAGTGAGCAAGTAGAGGCGGCAGTGAGCAAACCATACACTTATATAAGACTTGTTGCTAAGGATTAATCAACTTGAAACCCCTAATCCACATTTACTCGGCTTCTGAAGATGCTAGTTGTGTTTTTCAAAGTATTTATTAACATTTAATGAAGGAAGATGCGTATCTCAGTATGGGGTCTGGAATTACATATGAATCCTCTTTTTTCTCAATGAATCCATTGTCTAGTAGGTTTTTCAATAATCTCGAGAGCTCTGAGTCGTATATTCTAGTGCCAAGTCTTAACTCCAAGTACCTCCTCACCTGAGACCATGTTGCACC
>Ga0326761_1000157_pt1 | contig 16496 bp, 14 predicted proteins | sample GCREP_P_FD_207739 | JGI IMG/M metagenome (GOLD analysis project Ga0326761, IMG submission 207739) | Hot spring water microbial communities from Geyser Creek Basin, Yellowstone National Park, WY, United States - GCR.EP_P | ecosystem: Environmental > Aquatic > Thermal springs > Unclassified... | reverse complement strand
GCTATTGTTTCTCGAGTGTTTGCTCCTATAACTGCCATATATTTCTTGTAATCTGCCAGAGGATTTGGATATATGAATATCGTCCCGATCTCTCTTCCACAATATTTTCTGTCTCTTATCAATACACATTCTCCCAAGATCTTTATTGGCCGAATGTTTTCTAGCGCTTTATCAACATATCTATTGATCTCTGGACCGCCTACGGCTATTATATTAAATTTTTTATGAAGATCTTTGTCTAAGACGTCTTTCTCATCAGATATTTTTACGATGCCATTGGCATAATCAAGCCACCAATACTGGATATGTAGAGCAGTTTTTCTACAGACGTCTCTAAGCTCATGATCATTACATGAGATTATTAATGTTCTATCATTAAATATGTCCATGAAAGGTCCTGGCAGAATATTTTTGCTGAGTCTTTCTTCAGGCTCTTCTGAGACTAGATGTATAGTTTCGTCAGAACAGATTTTTATTCTCATCTTCTTATCATATACACATAATCTATCTGAATCATCTATAAGGATCCTAAGATCTTTTGAGATAAATTGGTTAGAGATCTTAACTAGCTTATCTTTATAGACTAATGATATAGGACTCTCGCAGTCAAGAAGTTCTCTCTCACATAACTCATCAAAGTCTATACTGAAGCTAGTTATCTCTCTCACATTATTTACTCGGATCATGTGAGGATCTAAGATCTCTATGTCTATATATCCCAAATCTTTGTAAGTCAAAGATCTAAGTATGATCCACCAGTATCTATTGAATCTTATGTCGTCAGAGACTGCTATTACACGTCTCGGATATCTACGTCTCGTATTTCTCATGAACTCATCCAGCTGAGGTCTGTCAATAGCCTCGGCACCATAATAAGATCCTGGTTTGTAAGAACCCCACCAATGTTTTTTATCTTTAATCTCTTCATACACATATTTATAACCTAGCGAATCTAATAATTTAGCCATGTTTCTAGAGTATTCTACTGGAACGATGTCATCCTCTGATCCATGTGCGATATAGACAGGAGTCTCCGAAAGATTCTTTATATATCTAGAGGGATTATATCTATCTAATAATCTTGCGATGCCCTCCCAACCAGAGATCTTTATAAGCCTCGCGACCATGTCGCTTAGATCTCCTCTTCCAGAATGTGGAGCTAATGAGGCGAACATGTCTGGCTTTTTAACTCCTATATGCCATGTGCCGTATCCTCCCATAGAATGTCCTATCAAATGGATCTTTTCATCATCAATTTTATATCTCTTCTTAACATCATTAAGAACTTCAAAAACTTCTAAAAGACCTATCTCTCTATAATTGACCTCTCCATCTCTGGCTGTAGGCGCTATTGATATACACCAGTCTTTGTCTCCATATATCTGAGTATACATCTGAAGACCTTTGAAGCCGTGGAGAATAATTATCGCGGGATATCTTCTGCTAGGATCATAGTTTACAGGAGTTTTAACTCCATATCTATGTACACTGCCGTCATATAAAGATCTATATGTGTAGATCCTGTGAACAGGATCATTACTTGGTTTTATTATAAACTCATGTTCATAAGATCCATGTTCATCTATGTCAAAAACAATTTTGATCTTTGTGAAGTCTTCTATAGGTTTTTTACTCATGATAAACAGAGGGATCTGAATTCTCTCACCACTATAGAGATGGAAAGGATCTGTCTCACATCTATGCCACATATCATCTTCAACACATCTAATTTTGAAGCTGACGTCTTTAATAGCGAGAACATGAAGACCTATCCATTCAGCAACTAAAGATCCTGGGGGCGGCTCTGGAAGAATAGTCCTCTCTCTATTAACATATATCGGAGACGATGTCTCATCTAACTTAGCTGAGAAGCCCCATCCACCTGCCAACCTGCCTATTTTAATAAGAATCTTGTTTATACCTTTATGAAGTTTTATTGGTAGAGCATAAAAAGAGTCCATGTATCTTCTCGCTATATGAGATGTAAATATATGGGCATTATTCACATAAACTGAAACATAATCCTCAGATCCGATCAAGAGCACATAAGAATCTTCTCTATCAACGTCGATCTCTGTATAAGCATATGCAACACCATATCTCAGCCTCCAAAACTTTTCAAAAGTCTCACCAAATATCTTAACAAGATCGACATAACCATTTTCATCAGCTGAGACATCAATACATCTAGCCTCACCAATTGTCATCTCAGGTCTGAGCTCAGCCTTCTCTTCACCACCTACTTCTTTGAGAAAATCTATGTAGAAACTTTCTAGACCATCATTTAACAAAGTGGAATATGGGAAAGGGCCGCAGACAGTCCATTTCTTAATAACTCTCGTGAAAAATCCCCTATTATTTAGAGCCAGACTATGATTAAAACTTTTAGACTTTAGATTGATAAAGATCGATTTGAGTCGGAAGCTCTCTCCAAGCTTTATACAATAGATCTATGTATTTATCTATGTCATACTCCAAGCTCTCTTTCTCTCTCAACAGGTCTAGTCCTTTTCGAAGATAGACAAGTCTATATGGTGGCGACGTCTCTAACACATATGATGGAGGTCTTCTATATATATCTCTTGTTCTACTATGTCTTGTTATGATCAGCTCGCGAGGATCTATCTCTCTCCTCCTGATCATATCTATGTATTTGTTTAAAATCTTTTTTGTCTCAAAGATCTTTGTCTCAAGCTCTTGAGGAGTTTTTGCTTCGAAAAGTTTTTGAAGAGCTTCATACTGAGCTCTTTTGATTAGTGGTGGAGTATCTCTTCGAACAAGCATCAGCCCCTTGATCTTCCAGGTCCCGTCTGTGAGCAGTCCGTAGTATCTGTTTGCCACTCCTCTCTCGTCTACAAAACTTCTAGGTATGTAAAGCCATATGTAATGAGCCTCTATCTTTGCCTCAAACTCTGTCTCTCTCATAATCTTGTCTCTGAGAAACATGCATTCATCAAAAGTTTCGACTTCTACAACAAATATGCTGTCTACTATAGCATGAACAACTTTATATCCTTCTTTTTCTACGGCCAGCCTGGCTTTTCTCATAATCTCTCTGCTGGTGCTCGTCACAGTCTCGTGAGCCATCACTGAGCCGAATAGACTGTTTCTATATCCTAGATATCCGAAGCTTGCCACAAGAATCCATTTTACAGCATTTTTTCTCTCAGAAAAGATCTTGTCTCCACTCTCTTTATAAAGTCTCTCATAAAGATCTTTTAGATGAATAAGTTCTCTAATGCTCATAGGGACGATCCCTTCGTCATCTAGACATATCTTGTGTGGCGTCCATGAGAGCTTTAGAATGTTTCTACAGAGAGGTCTGTCGACTGTCTCTCCAGATATGTTGTATCTCACTATTATGTTTGGATAAAGACTTTTGAAATCTATTTGACACACCCTCCAGTAAAGCCCTGGCCTTGGCTGATAGATTACGCCTCCTCTGTCATATTCAATAAGTTCTCTAATGTTTCTCCATAACTCTCTCCTCCCCTGAGATCTGTCTATAAGCATTTTAACTCTTCTAGAGTGTAAAGCCTCTATAGTGGTCAGGATCCTTCCGATAGTTATGTTGTTCATAAGACTCAGAGGTGTATAGCTTAATCTGCTCCACTCAAAATATTGATGAGGGGTGAAAGCTCCTCCAGAAACCCATCCATACGCTCTAGATCTTATGTGAGGCTCTCTCTCAATGATCCTCATATAGACATAAGGATCTGAGAAGCCTATATGAAAATATTCTGACATCAAATAATCTATGAGCTCTTCAACATCCCAGAATTTCTGAAGATCATCTCTAGTCTCAGCTGTGTAATAACCTTCTCTAAAATCTAGTAGAACATATCTTACCTTAGGATCCTTATCAGAAGGTCTCCAGAGATAAGTCTTTACTCTACCTCTTTCCAACTCTCTGATCATAGTCAGAGGACGTATATCTGCTCTGTAGAGTGCTTCAACAAGTGGATGTGGATAATCATTAAATATCTTGAGACCTTTAGATCTAGAGATCCTGAGGATACGTCTGAGAACATCAATATCTCTAGTTTTGAAGACGGCTACACGAGTCTTTGTATCATAATAAGGCGGACATCTCCACTCTTCAGCCCATGCATCATCAATCTCATCTATGCTCCTAAGATCTTTAATAATACTCTCAACATCTTCTCCAGATATATATCCGTAGAAATCAAGATCTATTCTATGATCCTCTGTAGAGCCTTTTTCATCATCAAAAATCTTTAGACGAGTCTCTCCATCAGCTATATACACGTCTAAAATCCATTTCAAGTCGTCTATCCCTATATATATGAGGCTCTTTTAAAAGATGAAAGATCTTTATACAAGATTTTTTAAGAATATTTTTACAAGCCGGTTATTGAAGATATATGGGGAGAACAACTCCTTCTCTCAAGACTGCTGTTGAGGATTATGTCAGAAGATTCAGAAGAGTCTCAGAGATCTTGTCTTCTGAAGACAAGATTTTTATAGAGAGATTTCTAGAAGATCTTGAGACGACTGTCTCAGCATATTCTCACATAGGATCCACAGATCCTCTAGAGATCTTTCTTATACATCTTCTCAGAAGAATAAAGATCTTGTGTAAAGAAGCTGAGAGAAAATAGTTTCGACATTCTCTCTCCTCTTAATATAAGAGAGATTATATATAAGAGGATCTATGAGTATAACAGGTTTAAGACTATTAGATCAGCTTATACATCCGTATGATAGACGTTGGATAATTGAGTTCTATGGAGATCCTAGGCTTACGCTTATGACAGCTCACTATGTGATGGCTTATAGAAGTGTTTATGAAAAGATCTATGTGATGTTTAATATAGAGTTTGGAGGATTAGACACTTTATATCTAACAAGGCTCTGTAGATACTTCAATTGCGACATGAGCAACATAATGATCTCTAGGGCATTTAAATTAGACGATACAATCAAATTATTAAAAGATCTTGTCGATATAAGAGGATCTCTTGTCCTACTGATCTTTCCGTATAATCATTTGTCTAAAGATCCTTTGAGATATACTGACGCAACCAAAGTCTCAGGACTGATCATGAGGCTCACACATTTTAATCAAATAATGATCTTTAACACCACAACTAGATACGGCAGATACATGCCTGAGGGAGGAAGTCTTCATCATCATATAGTAAAGATCATTATAAGACTTATAGACAAGAGAGAAAGCTTCATAGCAGAACTTATTAAACATCCTATAAAGAGAAACATGATCATTAGCATACCTAAGGTATTGCTGGAACATCCTCTCAAAGAGCATTCGATAAAAACTCTCTTAGAATGGACATCAAAACCCTCGTAAGAAAGATTCTTTTTATAAAATTGTTATAATGTTGAGATGCGTAATTGTTATTGGGATTAAAAATGGGTGTTGAGAATAAAAAAGTTTTTATCGGAAGAATAAGATATAAGTCCATAGCTCGTATAGGAAGGATCAAGGGAGCTGTCTATGGCGGTGAGACTGAGACTAAGAATAAAAGTTGATGAGAAAAATATTGACGTTATAGCTTTATTAAACAGCGGCTTTGAAGCTCCTACTCCACAGCTTCTCATCTCAATTGATGATGCAAAAGCTCTCAGCCTCTGGCCTCCTGAGGAGGCTCATGAAGTTGTTTTAGAGACTGCGGGAGGCCCTTTGAGAGCATGGTTCTATCCTAGAAAAGCTATGGTGAAAATCTTGACCGAAGATTCAGAGTCTAAAGAAGTGTTAACAGATATAATAGTGTCTCCAACAGCTGACGAACCTTTGATCAGTGATATGTTGGCAGAAGAGCTTGAGATAGCAGTAGAATCCTTCGGAAGAGGATTATGGAGATTCAGATGGGAGCAGAAGCTTAGAAAAAGTGAGAGAAGATAAAAGGTTATTATTAATATTAACTCATACTCGAATACTGATCATTATATTTCATGATATAAAAATCTATGATCTATTTAAAACTTGAATATATTTTAATCAAGACATAAATTTATTAGAGAGTTAAGCCTGGGAGTTTCGATGACATCTCTGAAAGAATTTGGCAGACTGGCAACGCTTGAAAGCTTCTGGATCAAGAATTTCAAATCTATTAGAGACCTCAAGCTTGACATGTCTTCCAAATTAAATATTATTATAGGAACAAACGGCTCTGGAAAGACTGCTCTAGTAGAGGCTTTAGAACTGCTTACCAGCACATTAGATTGGGCCAGAGGACTGAATCTAAACCCGTTCTCCAGATGGTGGGGCTATAATAATGTTGTCTGGCGTCATGATGAAAATCTTCCAATAACAATAGGAGTTAAACTACAAGTTGATAATCTAGAGAATAGAATTCGTGAAATAACACATCTTCTTGGAGACATAATGATAATAGAATATCTACGTGAAACATTAATAAATCTATCAGAGCCAATGAACATCACATATGAACTTGATATAAGTGGAAAAGGAGGTAGATTTCAGATTCTGAGAGAAAATCTCATAGTCGAAGGCAAAAGCTTCAAAATACATGTGGATACAGCTAAAAATCTAATGATTTTCACGACTAATATGATGGAGATATTTAAATCTTTTGTTAAGCTGATGAATAAGTTGAAAGAAAGTTATGAGAAAAAATCAGAGACGTTTTATCCCGAGCTTATCGCTTTATACGCAGAACTAGAAGAGATTAATAGAAAACAAAAACTAGCTCCAGAGATTAAAGACATGCTTGAAAACGCGTCTCTCACATTATTATTTAATGTATCTGAGATCTTTTCTCCCACTGTTTCAGAACTTAAGTTCAGATGTGAAATAGAAAAAACATATTTGATTCATATGGTTTTTCCTATTTTAGAAAGAAATATTATATTAGGCACGATCGTTACCCCTGAAAATTTTGTTGACCATATTGAAGAAGGCGTTGTAGGAGAGAAATGTCGTGAAAAGATGGTGAGAACTATTCGAGAGACATTATCTTTTAATACTAATTCGCCTAGGTATCAGGATCTTATTAGTAAACGGAAAGATCTAAATGTTGATCTGTTGCAGGAGATAGTTAAGAAAGTTAGTGCAGAAATTATGATAAAATATATTTTACGTGATATTTCTTTAATAATCTCTATCGCCTCTTTAATTGTTTATGGGTTTATCGATGGAATCACTATTCTAAGAAACATTGATTGGAGAGCTGTTTCAACTCCACAGAGCTTGGAGAGACAAGAGAGACTTAAGTCTGACGCCTCTAATTTTATACAGTTTTTCTTTACTATAACAGGTGGTCATATTGATGAAGGTTTGAAAGAGGCTTTAAAATATGCTTTTCCTGGTTATGAAGATTTTAATGTGATTTTTGAGGCTACTGCTGACGGCAGAGTTTTTATGAGACTTATTGCAGATGATCTAAGGCTGGCTCCTATATCTATTCCACAGGGTGTTCTTAAGACTCTTATATTAGAAAGTCTTCTCAGATGGAGACCTACATTATTAGTTGTTGACGAGTTTGAGAACAGTCTTCATCCTGAGCTTCAACAGTTTTTAATTGACGAGTTTAGATATAGCGATCTTTATGTCATTCTTACCACACATTCAACGACCCCTCTTAATTATGTGAAAAAAGTTCAAGAGGTCATCATATTCAGACTTGAAAATAGAGAGACAAAAGCTTATAGACTTAATGAGGAGATTGCTGAAATACTTAGAAATAGAAAGCTTACATTGAGCGAGCTTATATCATCAGGTCTCTTAGAGCTTAAAAGCTGATGGTATCAAATAATTTCGTCTAAACATAAAGTATATATCATTCCAGATAATAGATATGCTAAAGAATTCTTGAGAGAGTTCTTAAATATGTTGAAAAGGCATGATCTTGTAGATAAAAATATTCATATAAGTGTTAGCAGTCCTCTTAATAGATGTGATAATAGAATAGATAGATATGTGAGAACAGCATTGGACGAGTACAATGCTGAGAGGGGTTATAGAGAGGGCTTCTAAGCCCAGGATTGTCGTCTACGATAAGCAAGGCAAAGAAGTCTTCTCGAGTACCATCTAAAAAGCGAATTCTAAGATAAGCAGAAAAGTATGTGAAACATACAAGAGGTTTCGCATTATTAATATTAATAGCTCATGCAACTTCTCGAGCTCTTCTTAAACGATAGAAGAATGACTGAAGATCTATTAAATTACATTGGAAGTGGGCTCCCTGACTAGAATCCCTGTAGGATCTGCAGAGGTTGTCATTCAATGGGGATTTTCCATAGGAAACGCTAGCGAGTCTCTTTTCCACGCCCTATTACGTATTTCAAAACTCCTCATATATTTATATATCATATATCTATACATCTCTACTATTCATGTGACTATTTCATTACATTTAAAAGTTTTGTAGCATTAAAATATACTGTGGACCTGATGTAATAGTTTTCGGTGACTATAATTTGAATTATAGGTATATTATCAATTTCGTCGATGTGAACCCTGACAGGGATAAGTTAGGCGTTTTTAGAGTTTCAAAGCCTTTAGAAAATTTTGAGTCTCCTAGGGTTGTTCACGTAATTAACAGGTACTCGCAGAACTTCGTTTCTACCCTACTCCCTAGTGAGTATGAAGGCTTGAAGCCAGGGGTCTACATAGCTTATATTGGACAAGAGGCAAGTAAAGATGTACTCAGAAGCGAGTTACGATATGCCTTTGCAAAGTATTTTGAGGAATATGATCAGAGAAGTTCTACGCAGGAATACGTACATCTATTTTCTTCCTTTAGCGACATAAACGAGCGTGCGAATAATCTTGCCAGTAATTTAGTCAGCTCTGCTGTCGAAGAGGTTATATCCTCGACTTCTTATGTTGTAGCAAATCTCTTAAGTAATCTAATAGAGAGGATTATACCAGTTCAATACAGCTGTCGTGAAAAAAGCGTGAGAATATGTATAAAACTAGATGTAAAAACGTTGAGAGAGATATTGCAGGAAGATGAATATTCAATAGAGCCTCTATTTGACTTCTGTAAGAATTATCCTGGTCTTTGTGGAGGTAGCGACTATGGCTGTGCTAAGTTCTTCGAAGTTGTCAAAGAGCTTCAAATAAGGTTTCAGCACGCTATTGTCAGTGATAGAGAAAGAATTTATATGATACTCTCTTCTCAATATAGAAGATTGAACAGTCTTGAACTCAAGGGGGTAATAGACTTTATCAAGCCATTGGTTAAGGATATAAACAAAGCACTGAGAGGAGTGCGTGTGAATGTTGCTTTCCCCGAAGGTTCTGTACTTTACGAAATAAAGGATATAAAAAGTGAGGAAGATGGCGATGTTATCGAATTAGAATGCATAAGTAAAGAATCTAAGAAGCAGGAGGAAGTGTTAAAGATATCCTATGACGAGTTAGATGCGTATAAAGTTAGGATAAACCCGACGTATAGAAGCTCAAGAGAGTTCATCTCTAATTACCTCTGCAAATACTTCGATAAGCACAAGGAACTCTCGAAGTTCACTCCTATCGAATACTTCAAGATCCTCGAAAATGACCTTAAAATCTTCAAGAGACTTCTTGCAAGATTTGCGCCATCAAATCTCGTCTTAGGCAACGTCACCTATACTATTGGAGATACCTTTGCTAAAGTGAGAGACATATGAGTTTGGTGTTTGAGTACTATAATTTACAAAGCTTTCCACTGAGATTTGGAGGGGGCAGAATCGGGCTTAGTGCATATGAAATTATTTACAACGGCCCACTATCTTATGGGCCTCTTTACGGTGATACCTATTTATACTCTGTCAATAGATACAAGAGCATACTGATACTCTATAGGGGTGCTAAAAGCGGAGATGATGAGATTCGAAAGCTTGTCGACGGCAAGATAAGGAGACATTTATCTGAGGGCTTAGAGAACAAAAGGATATTCCCCGGGTTTAATGCTATATTCAAGCTAAACATCGAAATATCGGCTGTTCCATTCGAGAACTATGATCCTAGTGAAATCTTTTCGACCTTTAAAAACTACTGTAATGACATTTATACATGCTTTCCACTTATTATACTACCGCGTGTGGCCAGAGGAGACTATGACAGTATCTATTATAGGACAAAAGCGACATTCCTCAGAAGCGGAGTGGCGTCTCAGGTGTTTACACTAGATCTCTTGAAGGATGAGCAAAAATATAGGTGGTCGCTACTTCCGACAGCTATACAGATCTTCACAAAGATGGGTGGGATTCCGTATACCCTTGATAGAGGAATACTCGGTGAAAAAGCTTCTGAGAATGTAGCAGTATTTATCATGGGGTTCGGGATTTCGTACCATCCGCTATTCAAAAAGCGGGCTGTGGGTCACTTAGTAGTATTTGATCAAGCTGGTGCATGGTGCTTCATGGACTCGACGACTCTCTTGTTAGATAGAGGCGAGGATGTTAGCGAGAAAATAGCAAGTCTCTTAGCGAGATCTATCACTAACATTCTTAAACACAGCAATAAGAGGGATAATTTGCTGGTCGTCCATTACTCTGGGAAAGAGATTAGTAGAGTTGAAGAAAAGGCGATAGCCAGCGCTATTAAGTCTGTTGAAAAACAGCTCGAAAAGTTTCTAGCAGTCTATGTGTTAAAGATCAAAGACAGCGATATTGTAATTTATGATACTCAAAGCGAATACAAAGTTAACGAGGCAAAAACCGGTTACCCGCCAATAGGTCTTACACTCCAGTTAAAGCCCGGCCTCTACCTCATATTTACTTCTGGGTATTTTGAAGCTCAAAGGGGCACTAAGGGCAACATTAGGAAGGGGTTATCGAGAGCAAGAATTGTTTCGCGACATAGAGAGATGGAGCCCGTGAAGGATGAACTAAAGCTAGGCGATAGAGATCTCTTGGCTACAGTGTTTGGGATGAGCAGGCTAATTTACAATAGCGTTCAGAACCCCGTAGCAAGGGAACCCATAACAGTGAGGTATTCTAGGGAAATTGCGTGGTTGTCATTAAGATTAGCTGAGCTAGGCGCAAATTTAGATGAGGATAGCTTAATTAAGAGGGTGATGTGGTTTATCTGAGGAGAAGTATATTGGAGGGTGTAGTTGTGCCGAAGCATTACTGCTGGTACAAATCTCTTTTAAAAGCATGTTCTTTATAAGGGTGTTTTGATGGCCTCACCCATCATAAGGCCATCGGCTACAACTATTTGGAACATTCTTGACGGTTTCTTAATAGACCTGGCCGCTAGTCAAGATAAGATCTGTGGCGAAGCTCTTAGTTTATCAAAGTCGCTTTACCAAGGCCTTGTAGACCTAGTGTGCAAAGGTAATACAAGGATCTTAGATGATATAAACTTTGGAAAACCTTACTACCCATTCATACTAATCACCTACTACATCCTGTTCCATAGACACAACCTGGAGACGGCAGTAGCGGTGTATAAGAAGCTTGAAGAAGCTTATAAGAAACATCCTTACACTTATGACCCCGACGAAGAGTGCTCTCTTAAAGCACTAGAGAAGGTCATAGATGACTTTATAATATTGAAAGAGCAACCATTAGAGGTATACAGGGGTAGACTCGGCGCCAGACTCAGAGAAACTGTACTCAAAATCAAGGACATCAGATGTTATCAGGAGGGTTGGAGTAGTGCGTTCAAAGAATTGGTAATAAGCCGTCTGGATCCAGAGGAGGGGATACGTATATTAAGAGAGACAATAGACAAGCTTGATAAATTGGAAAGAATAATAATCGACGAAGAGGTTTTAGAAGGATATAACTTAATAGTCTACGGTAATCCACCAACAGTAGTAAGATTCCTCAAGTATATCAGTGATTCAGTATATAGAGCACTTGAAGATGTGTTTAAAGAGTTGAAGAATAAAGAAAATGAATTAAAGAATTTAGAAAGAAAGATAAACGATCTCCAAAAGTATATACCACGGCTGAGGGGGATGGGCGAAATTGTAAAGGATATTAAAGACATTATATTAACACTATCACATGCCCTCCCCTTCATTGCGGGGGCAATAACGTATCAGCTAACTGGCACCTGGCCGTATACGTTGGCAGTATCTCTGCTATTTGCTTTACCACTTTTGCTCCTGTACGGCTTGCTTTACACGAAGAGGAAAAAATCAAATAAAATCAAAAAGGAAGTAGAGAGCTTTATAGAGGAGAGGATCCTTAGGGAAATATATGAAACTATATGGCGATCAGTTAGCTAAGTATGGTGTGTCACAAACTTCGTTTCTCAATAACATTTTAGATATTTGCTTTCGCAAACAATCTTGTCGGTATACTTCGTGGCAAGGCCATTTATACCAATTACTTCACTCAAGCCGCTTAGTATCTATATTAATGAACTCCTCCTTCAACAATAACGTAGTGTTAAATCTTTAATAGAGCAGAGCGCAGCTCCTCTACATCCTTCTTGCTCAGGTTTAGGCTCCATAGTAGGCTCTTGGTGAATAGTAGGCCCTCTGATTTGACTACTTCTTTCTTCTCTAGTCTCCGCAACACGTATCTTACCAGGCTGATCTTTACTGATTGCCTCAGCTTAGAGACCACTTTCATATGTAGCTCACTGGTGGTTCTAGATCCATTCACCAGCTCTCTGATGACTATCGCCGTGATCTTCTTCATAACTCCCTCTCCATTCCCAGTTATATACCTCTTAATGCTCTCAACAGCATTAACCCTTCTAGGCATACCAAGCAACACCCTTTGGTAATACAAGGCCTTAAAAACAAGCAGTCTAACCCAGAACATGTTCTGATATTAATGATGCAAGACCTAGACATTATGCAACCAGTGCACACACGGTACACATCCAGAGAGAACCCGGTGTACAACCATGGCACGCCTCCGCGTACTTCGCCATATCGTCGCCGGGTTTTTCCGGTGGGTTAGTCTTGGAGGGGGGTTTTCGTGGCTGGGGTTTTTGCTGCGGCTTCATGTTCTCTTTTTATAAAGGTTTATAAAGGGTGTGCTTGTATTTGATTTACGGAGGTTGGCGTGTCGGTGTTAGCCGGGCTGGGTTTTATTGACGTGGCTGTGGATGGCTCTTGTGATTGCTGTCGATTGTGGTTGTTGACCTGGTAGGAGTGTTTGCTTCTTTATTTGGAATTTTCCTGTCTTTCATTATATTGGGCGCTGTGCTCTACTGGTTGACTAGGCCACGTGTTGCCGAGAGGGCCTCGGCTAGGCTCCTCTCCTACTGGCTCACGGTTCTCCTGCAGAGGCCAGGTGGGTCTAACCGGCGTCTAGGGCCCTGCAGTTGCTACTGGTCATTGTCTCGATAGCGCCATTTTCCTTAGTGATTTACTATAGTTGCTACTCGGAACCATAGAGATCCCACTGTGTGACTTTAACTTTAATAACCGCACTCTCTATAGCCCCAGTGGCGGCCTTGGCTAAGACCGGTGTATTGATCCTAGAGCAGGGAAGATCCACTAGAGAGCATAGGGGTGACGAGGTGCTTGTGTTGGGTGTTGTAGAGGAGGTTGGGCGTAGGTATGGTTGCCTTAAAGATGTATATGTTTTGAGCTGGGAGGGCGACGGGATTAACCCCTCTGTCAATAAATCGCTCGGTCGAGTCAGGGTCACTGTTATCCGGGGTGCTCTAAAGAGGCTTATGCGGGAGGAGCTAGAGGCCATGCTGAGCCATGAGTGTGGACATCTAGATGCTGGCCTGCTTCGCCGCTTATTTAGCTGGGGCTATTTTGCGGCTCCTGCAGTAGGGCTCTTTGTCGCCTCTGCCGCTACTCTACAGTCCTATCTGCGCATCTAGTATCTACGTTAATCGAGCCTGCTACAGTCATAGAACTTGCTTTTAGCACTTCACTGGTTATTCTAGCTTTAATTACCGCATTTATACTTAGTACCTGTCACAGCATGCTGGAAGAGATCCTTGCTGACTTGAAATCAGTAGAGATTGCAGATAGTGATGCGCTAGCAAATGCTCTAAGCAAAATGGATCTATATAGCGGATCGGTAGACATTAAAGACTTGTTGAAGAAGCACCTTGGTCAATAATTCGCCTTGCTCTACCCAGTTGTGATTGTATTTATATCAGTTATTGATGCACACCCGCCACTACAGCTCAGGATTTACGTGATTAAAGAATACCACCAGAGAATATTTGAAAACTCGGAGTCTCACTACCTAATCAACTACCAGTATCTCTAGAACATTATGGTTATGAGACACAATGATAAAATAAAGTCTAGCTGTCCCCTTTGCTAGATAATCCATATAGCAGACGCTACTACCCTAGCCCATACCACGCTAACTCCTCTCTCAGCCTGGGGTCTACACCGCTGTAGAATAATAGTGGTAATGAGAGGATTGCTGCGATGAAGTATATTGCCAATAGATGCGGGTATAATATGAGCAGCCCGCAGAATACTAGTGCTAGTGCTGATACTAGGAAACGCCTTATCCTCCTCCACTTCGCCGCCATTGCTTTCGCCTCCTCGTATTTCTCTATGAGGTCTCTGGGTGGTTTAGATGAGTTATACACTGCTCCCGCGACCAATGCTAAGTAGTAGCAGGCATTTCTCAGGGCTTCCACGGGGTCTGCGCTTGGCTTAATACTGTAGAGTATTGATTTAACGAATATTGTCGAGCACTCTGCTCTCCCAAAGTCCTCTCTTATGGCTTCAACCGGTAATTCAAGGGATAACGCTGTCCTCTCTACTCTATTGTGTACTCTTCGTAGCCTCCTCCTAGCCCACACAACGCACTTATCCTGCACGTAGTGTAGTGCTACACCGAGGTGCTCCAAGGATCTCACGTAGTCTCCAGTCAAATACGCTCTCCTAGCACTCCAAACGATGCTCATAATGGACTCTGGGTGGATGCCGAGGTGGCTACGGACCCTCCTCTCCCGCTTAACCCGTAGATCAGGTCTTCTAAGCCCGCGAATAAAGCACTTCTTCAAGTAGGGGTCTAAGCCCAGTTGTCTCGAGATAGCTCTACCAATCGCCACGTGGGTCTCAATCCTCACGAACCAGCCACCAGAGAGTAAAGCACTCTTTTACATATTAATGTCTTAGATTATGTCTTGGATTTTCATTACTGGGTTTCTGGGCTCCAGCCGGCTTGCTTTAGGATCATGTTGCCGAGGTAGTCGCGTACTTCTAGGGTTAATTGTTGCATGGGTGCTTTATCTCTAGATATATTGACGACCAGTTGCTCCTGGGTTACAGTCTCCTCTGTAAATATAAGTGCGCGGATCACTACGGCTGTCTGCTCAGGGAGGTCAGAGCTGAGAATCGCCTCTAGCTCGCCCTTGCGTAATATTACATAAGGGTACACAGGTACGTTCGCTGGGTATATGTTGGAGAACTCAAGCGTAAACCAGAAATCCTCTTCTTAAATAAGGTACTCGCTTAACTTATGGTTAGGCTTGATCGATTCAATAAAGACGGCTCTTTGTTGATCGCTAGACGCCACTAACTTACGGATGAAGAGTTTGCAGACTACCTGCATGGCGGGCTTATATCCGGTGTTTTCCAGCCACACAGTAAACTTCAATCTACGCGGATCCCCCACTCGGGGCTCTACTAGTACTCTTACCATGGGCTTCCTCTTCGACTCGACTAGTACGAGCACCTCTTCGAGTGATAATTGCTGCGTTGTGCTCGCTCTGCGTATATAGGCTACATTGTCGATCCCGGAGTAGTATACTGCGTCAGAGGACTTCTCTACGTATACTAATATTAGCCAGCCGTCTTCGCGTAGCCCGCAGCCGCTTCCGCAGTCGAATACTTTGACTCCTAGGTGTGGAAGAGCTATGGCACGAGGAATACTCCTGAGGCTATCCAGTATAATGTCTCTTATATGGGCCTCGATCTGCCCTGCTTTATCCCACTTGAACAAGTTTTTATCGAGACACTTCACTCTCTCCCCGGGCTTACTTGGATCCCTCACACCCAGCACTATGAGTCCATATCCCTCAGCTGTGTTGAGGAAGCCAACAACCGTCCTAAGGAGTTCTTCACGCAACTTCTCCTCTTTCTCGAATGACTCCTTGAACTCAACGCGGTCGGACTCGTATATGGCCTCCAGTTTTTCACAGACCTCTCTGCATGTGAGCGCTTCAAAGGGCTTACCGAATAACGCGGATGTAAAGTCTTCTCTTCGCACGGTGTAAAGGCTCATGTCTCGACACTAATTTCAATAATAGGTAATGAAATATTTAGATTTAATGAGGTCTATACTCAAACAACATGTTTTACAACTAAAATCCCACTTTTTAGACAAGGACCGACTTCACTCTCTATCCAATGGTTTTCAATTGTGAATAGCTACTCGCACATTATATTAAACTTAAATTTGTGAGCCATGAAGATCTTTATAATATAAATGTAGAGCTCTGGCGGAGATGTCGTGATTCCTGGAGCTATACATTTATAGTTGGTCTTACATTATGAGACGTGCAGGAGTTGTTGCTTATGAGTGAGGAGGAGTTTAGAGGTAAACTTGTAAAGATCCTACAGGAGGAGCTTGGATCAGGCTACAGTGTCAAGGAGAAGGTTAAC
>Ga0326761_1000152_pt1 | contig 16852 bp, 18 predicted proteins | sample GCREP_P_FD_207739 | JGI IMG/M metagenome (GOLD analysis project Ga0326761, IMG submission 207739) | Hot spring water microbial communities from Geyser Creek Basin, Yellowstone National Park, WY, United States - GCR.EP_P | ecosystem: Environmental > Aquatic > Thermal springs > Unclassified... | reverse complement strand
AGGATTAAGCGTGGGCTATTCAAGTGCACCAAGCTGAACAAAGTCTTCAACGCAGACATCGTAGGAGCATACAACATACTCATAACCCCAAGTCCCGAGAGGGATAGGGGTAATGGGCCAGAGACCTAGCCCGGGATTAAATCCCCAAAGCGGGGAGATGTAATCCCAAACCTCCCCGCTTTAACGGGAACCCTCGCCCTTTAGGGCGGGGAGGAGGTCAGCCTCCACTGAAATATATGGGTTCTAAAATGAGCTTGGCTGTGCAACTTCTCGAAGCTGGATTTCGGCTCTTTGAGTTTAGGGGAATTGTGAGGTCTAGGTGGGGGTGATATGAGGGAGGTTCCTGTAGAGGAGTACTTGGACTTTGTTTCTAGGAATAAAAGTATTGTCGTGGAGGATCAAGTGATCCAGCTTGAGCCAATCGAGGTTAAAAGGCTTGATCCTCTACCAGAAGAGTTGACAGATGTGTCTACTACTGTTTGGAGCTTCCCTGAGAGGGGTTCCTGGGCTACTCATAGAGGTGATTATAGGGGTAATTGGGCTCCCCAAATACCTCGTGCACTAATCCTCAAATACACAGAGCCCGGGGCAATTGTACTAGACCCGATGATAGGCTCTGGCACTACGTGTATCGAGGCATTGTTGCTTAGTAGAAACTGCATTGCCGTAGATGTAAACTACAATGCCGTAATGCTAACCCACCACAGGCTCTACTACCTATTGAAGGCTCTGAGGGAGGGTGGGCGTAGAGGACTATTAAGCTACAGCCATAGGGAGACCGGGGGTGTTAAGGCATGGTATAAGGTATACCACGGCGACACGAGGAGGCTTGATAAAATACCCGATGAATCCATAGACTTGGTTGCTACGCACCCACCATACTTAAACATAATAGAGTATGGCGAGAAAGGGGTTGAAGGCGATTTATCGAGGGCTAGAAGCCTGGAGGAGTACCTAAAGCTATTTAAACAAGTGGCTAGAGAAGCCTATAGGGTTTTAAAGCCTGGTGGAGTACTCGGGATCCTTGTTGGCGACACGAGGATTAAGAAGCACTACGTGCCAGTAACACACTACGCCTTAATGACGCTACTAGATGTGGGCTTCATACTGAGAGAGGAGGTTATAAAGATCCAGCATAAAATGAAGACAACTAGAGAAGTATGGTGGAAGCTAAAGGAAAGAGACTTCCTACTAATATACCATGAAAAACTCTTCATACTGGAAAAACCAAGAGGGGTAGAGAAAGAGCTAAAGTATAGTTCAAAACAGCCATTCATAGAATTAAAACTATGAATTAAACATTAATGAGGCTAATGCCCTTAGTCCCTTATCCTGGAAGCGAGCGCGGGGATTTACTAGGATAGTATCCAGGTAAATACACACTGTGTCTCCTGTATCCCACGTAGTTATCTTTATTTAGCCATTTAGATAACCCCGGAAACCCGGGGATTGAAGCCTGCAGAGCTGTGAAAGTCCTGGTTGTATTGATCGTTTTAGCCGTCGCAATAGATAGTGTAGCACATTAACCCCTATCTAGAGTTGGTTTAAGTGGAGTCGTCAGCATCGATGATGCAGAGTTGCTGGTTGACCCTGAGAGGGCTACGAGTCTTTTACCCTTGATCAATGCATTCTATTTATTACTTCTCCGAGTACACCATACGCCTCTGCTCTATTCCTGTGGACTGGCCGGCAACACGCATAATACTCACTACCCGCCATAAATATAAAAGTAATGCTTCGTGCAAGCCTCTCAACTCTGCTCTCTACTCCCATGCTACCTGGTTGAGTAGAGCTTTACAAATATCCCCAGTACCATGAGTGCTAGACCAGCTATAGAGAGGGCTAAACCCTGTACTAGGCTTGAGGTATCTACGTATGTTGGCATGGAGTAAGCGTAGAACCTCGGTGTGTCTAAGATGGGCTTTACCCATGGGCATTCTATTGTGTAGTTATATGTACAAGCAATCTCCGAGCCTGCCATAAAGTCGAATAATTGCGACCCGCTTGGAGCGATATTGAACTCTATGCGATCGTACTCTAGTATACTGCGAGTCAAGTTCACCTCCGTTTTACACCCAAATAAGGAGTCTCCGTGATAGCATCCATCTAACTTCAAGATGTCCTGGGAGTATAGTTGTGTACACTCTCCCCCTCTACATCCATAAATCTCTACTAAAACGCTCGGGGTAGCCGCAGTCGAGACTACACGGCCTCGTATAGCGAGGCCTATGGAGTCTCCCCCAGTACAGTTGCCAGTAGAGACCTCCACTACGTACACGTACCTAGCGGGGCCAGTGATGTTCACAGCGTGGAGCATATCTATTGAGCGAGGCACAGTCTCAGTGTAATTACCCGGCATTACTCTTTCAAACCTGTACATTGGCATAATTAAATCAATATATTGATAGTAGACCTTGACTCCATCCAGGACTAGCAACAAGCCACTACCCGTCAACACTAAGCCCACGACGAAGAATGCGAGAGATAAATACAGGGTTGTGCTACGGGACAAAACTCCCAACCTCTTAATTGAATATGTCTAAACCCAAAATAAAGTGTTTCTAGAGCCTGGAGAGCCCAATTACTCGAAAACACGTTGCGACTAATCACCTAGTTGCAGTGGAATCCAGGATAAAGCCTCCGGTTTTGAATAGATTCACCCGGGGTAGATTAGCCCCCTACGTGTTGTGTAGATTTATTTTTGAGCATAGTTTTCTATTGCTCTAGACGAGGCTTCAAGTAGGCTCTTAACCAGGTGCTTAATACTATCTAAGTAATCAATGGTATTGTTCACTCTCGCCTTGGCTAATACTCCTCTACCAATGATGACTTTATCGGGGTTTTCCGGGGACCTCAATACTAGTGTACCACTGCGGATTAATATCCGCACTTTCCCCTTCCTAGGCATTATCCACAATCCAGTACTCGGTAAGGCGATCTCTAAGTGCTGAGTCCCCATTAACCTCGGTTTCTCCACGAAGACGAATCCTTCTTTCATGATCTTTCTGAGTCTCCTTCCATTGGGAACTAGGGGGTCTCCAATATTGGCGACTTGGTAGACTTCTGTTAAACGTATAGTGGTGGATACTAGGTTCAACCAGCCCGAAGTAATGCCTTTCATTGAGACGACTACGTAGTATCCCCCTCTACACTCTGCGATCACTGTGTATTCGCCTTTACCGTGTACTATGAGCCCCCATTTCCGTGGAGACGCTGCCTCCAGGACTTCGTGGAGTCCCAGTAGGAGATTTTCTAAGGCAAGCACAGCGAGCTGTGGATTATATCGTGAAGTAGTGGTCTCAAGCTTCTCTCTAGCCCTAGCTAGTATTCTACGAGTACGTATTATCCATAAAGTCTCAGTGGCTATGCCTCCCATCGCTAAATAGGTGAATACTTCTGTTAAGTCTATACTACCAGTCTGTAATACCTCGATTACTAATATGGCTAAAAATATAAACCATAACGAGATGAAGGCGACTCTATGTAGAAGCCTGAGTATACTGAGTACGCGTCGAGTGGATACATTTATGTAGCGGGGGACTCCACAGTCTATACGACCCCCCGTATCTATAATTCCAGGCTAATATAGTGCACGCTCTTAAATATACATTATCCCCGTGTAGCATTACTAGTGTGCTATTTAGAGGGATCTGCGTAAAGGTTGCCTCTCTCCGCCACCTTATATATAGTCTGTGTTTTGATGGTGGATGCATCTCTGGTATTGGCACTCTATACATATTGGTTGCTGTGAAGGCGCGTATTATTGACTCTATCGAGCTCTTTTAATAGAAGCCGCGCGATAGCATTAAATCTACTACTCCCCTACCTCTCCCGTGTTCATGCCTTGAATGAGTATTCTCTAGTACTTCGATTACCCCGTACTCGTCCCCATGACCTCTACGAAGGCGAAGAATGGCGCCCTCCCAAAGTGTGGGCTTAAGTAGTATTCTCCACGGGCTCCTATAACTGGTACTCCCACTATGAGTGCTTGATTCCTGGATTCTCCAATAGACATAGCGATGCAACCTACTTGCCTCTCAGTTCTTCAAGTCTCTTATCAATGTCTTTTAACACTACGTCGGTTATGTACCTCTTCAATTCCTCTAAGTACCTTATTTCATCCTCTTTACTAGGTGGGTATGGTATTGATCCACGCCAGTATGGAGCTAGCCAGTACCAGCATCTCCCTCTACCATACCACCAACCAGGTCTTTCCCATTGTCAAGGAGGTGCCTGGGGCTTCACCAGGGGTTTGACCTCCATTCACGTACATCGTGATAACCCATATTGCTCACCAATTCTAAAATATGTTTCAAATCCCTACAAAGATTCCGCTTTACCAATTGGAGGACGCTGAAAGCTGTTTCAGAGTATCCTACGTGAGGATCCATAGTTGCATCTCCCATGCTCTTAGACCACTAGAAGCTAGTTGCTAAAATCAATACTACGCCGACTCAAACTACTAAATACGGTAACCATAGCCCCCACCCCGCGTGGGGGTTTACATAGACTACAACTATGCAGTCAACACCTCGAGGAGTCTCATTGAACCCGGCTTAGGACAGTGATCGCTTAGTGAACACTATTTGAAGCCCGGGGATTAAACCTGTTTAGGGCTCCTTGTCCCCGCGAAGTATATTCTCTCTCTACATCCACTACTATATGGCCTAATGTAATTGTAGTCTCTTGCGAAGACTAAGTCTTGGTTTAAGCACTTCAATACTCTCCTACAAACTGTCTCAGATATTAGCCTACAGGAGTACCTTGTATCTACTCCGAGTAGGAGTGACAACCTGAGTATTGGGCACGGGTTAATCGACACTGTTACGAGCTCACTACTCGTTAATTTCTCGACTACAACGTGCTCTCTACGTAGCCTCAGGAAGTCATAGTAGAAGACCCTCAATACATCCTCAGTGCTCCTAACACTATTCCTCCTGAGTAGACACCAGGCTAAGCCATAAACATAGAATACTACTAAACCAATATATAGAATCAACTTTACAAGTATACTTGGCTTAGGATTGAGAACTTTACCGCTACTACTAGTGTTCAAAAGCACGCCCCCATGTATAATAGAATATAGGGATGTTTTATTCTCCATAATTACTCATATAGTGTTTATGTTTACTGGTTTTTATAGCCCCCACTATCTGACCCCCAGCGGCTTTATCCCCCTGACCACTCTACGGGCACCCCCTGGTCACCCAGGGTACACTCACCTCATCAAGTAATCATGGTTCATGGATTGTTCACAACCCTCGAGGCCTAACCGGCTTCAAGGCCAATACTGCTGTATCCTAGGGGACTATACACCCACGGTAGTAGAGTCATAGTAGTGTTATTGAAGGGGCTCGGAGTCCACGCTTGGTGAAAGCATGGTGGCCTCGTTGAAAACGATTTTTTGGAAACAAGTGTAATTAAACAGAGGGGTTTTGTGTTGGGTAGTGTGGAGATAGATAGGGAGGGGTTGATGTTTCTTTATAATGGTGTGAGAAGACTAAAGCAGTACCTCATTGTGGCTTTTATAGTATTGATCCTTGGTTTTATATTGGCTATAGTCCTAGTCCTAGCCATACCCCCAAATATAGAGGCCATTATGGAGTCCGGACGTATCCCAGTGGAATTAATTATTGTGCCCGCGTTGATCACTTATATACTTGAATTAATCCCCACTATTCTCTACTACCATGGTGCGCGGAGTTCCTCTAAGTGCTTTGGTGAACTGTATGGATATGCAAAGGCCTCGCTATTACTATTATTGATCTCTCTCGTATTACTACCCATAGGCGTCTTGACTATATACCGCGTCGTTGATGAAGCTAATAGAATTCTCTCAACTACTCAAAGCTGGGCTAGTGTGAGAGTATATGCCGAGAAGGTGGGCTTCGTGGTATGGGTTGTGGGAACTGTGAAGTCCATTATAGGGACAGTCATAGCGATATACCTAGTGCAGATCTTCCGAGACCTGGGAGAATTATTCATATCTCTACTAACTCGTATAAGAGGGAGCGAGGAGAGTGCATCTTCCATGCTCAACGAGGAATTCGCACTAAAACTCAGAGACGCCACTAATTTCCTCACGTGGAGCTATGTAGTAGGCTTCCTTAACACACTCTTCAGTATAATAGCAAAGCCATTCTTATCGTCACTAAGTGGGATTTTATCAATAATTGCAATAATACTATATATAATCGGCTTGGGTTATGGATATAAAGGCCTATCCGAGATCGAGTCGGTAACCGAGTACTATATCCTTCACGCGTAGAATTTCATCTAAATGATAGAAATGAACGTTTTTCTCAGACAGGTGTTCTTGAATGGAATTATTAAGGGCTCCACATGGCTATATATTATCGATGTGCTTAAATTAGCTTTTAGCTTAACGCTTGGTTGGGAATAGTGGCTTGTTAATTCTCCATATACGGGTTACTAGTGCCTACGTTGAATAGACGAGTCTTGCCCAGCCCATAAGCCTCCATAAACTCCAAGGGTTAGTCGACTGGCTGAGGATGGAGAAGACGTGTTGTTTCTATGATAGATATGTTGATGTATTTTGGTGCTAGTAAGGCGTTGTAACAATGATGATTTATTCTACTCTACTCTCGGATCACTCGAAGAAATAACTGTTATAGATTTATATACATCTATAAGTATATACTTTTATACGGTGGCATAAATGATTGATAGAGTTAAGACTACTATTGTTATTGATAGAAAGCTGTGGAATAGGTTTAAAGCTAGGCTCTTAGAGAAGGGTGTTGAGGAGGTTAGTAGAGCTATTGAGGAGGTTATTAGAGAAGAGCTTTCAGAGGACTACATTGCAGATGCTATTCGGGAGCTACTAGGTACAACGCCACCAATAGAGGTTAAGCCAATTAAACCCCTAGTCGAGACCAGTGCAGGCAGAGTTGTTAGAGAGTTAAGGAATGAGAGAACATGAAGACAGTGTACCTAGATACAAGTGCTATTGTCAAGCGGTATATTCAAGAGGCGGGTAGCGATGTTGTTGCACAACTATACTCCAAAGCATGGGTTTCCCCGAGGTAGTTATTTGTGAATAGCTATAATTAGTTGTGTATGTTTCTTTGCCTCGGGGTTCCCCCGCTTGGCTCGGGGTTTCATTGCTTCACTGCGGGGGCTATCAGGGCTCCACTTAACCCAAAAGCCCCTCATCTGCTTTAATCCTCTCAACGCTAAGTTCCACGAGGCTACAACGTCTCTAGTTGTAATGGATTCCCCTAGCTCTAAAAATCTATAGTTAATGAATCTTAGTTTTCTGCCATTAGGGGGTTTCCTAAATGTTCTCGCTGGGTTTACGTAGATTGTCTCAATACCATCTAATAACGCTTTGTACTCCGTGTATTCTTGTATTCTCCGGTAGCACCATAGTGGCTTCTCCCATGACAACTTCTCACCACCATTACTATTCTCCTTTATTTTCTCTAAGTCCTCGAACACTATTACAGCGTTGTACTCTCTAGCTATTTCTACGAGTTTTTTAGATACTCTATGTGCTGTGTCTACTAAGATATTCCTAGCCTTATTAAGCCACCTAGCTCTAATCCTCCTAGCCCACTTTAAGAACCTCCAGTTTCTCGGGTGCCTCCTCTGGAGATTCTCAGCTAGTTTCCTATAGTGTAGTGCCTTCTTCAACCCCTTAAACGGTATTACACCCATAGAGACTAATTCACTATTTAAATTTATTATCGTGTATGTTATGTTGTTGAAGTTTAAGTCTACACCCATAATTGCCTCAGGCTCTCTGGGCACTATGTCTTTATGGAATGTAATATATACGTAGAATCTACCATACCTATAGCTCAATAGTATTTCACCTGGCTTCCAAGAGCCATCAAGGTACTTATCGAGGTAGCTATACCACTTTAGTTCTAACTCAATCCATTTACCGTGTAGTACCGCTACTCTCAGTGTCTTCTTGTCCAAGTCTATTTTATAGTCTAGAGTGTGTATTCTAGCTGTTAGCTTCTTGAGTGTTGGCTTCGAGCCATTGTTCTTCTTGGTTGACTCAACAACTTCCCTGGCTCGCTTATATATCTCTGATACATGGTGTGCTCTAAAACCATACTTCACTAGTCTACTATAGAACATACTGTGTAGCTCTGTCCACGATGGTATTTCACTTAAACCCCAAATCTCATCTATAACTAACTGTACCGAGTCACGATATGTCCTCAAGAACTCCACTAATAATCCCTCATCTCCCTTGGGAGTGACCGCTTCCACTCTAGCGGTCACAGTAGCCCTCACAGGGAGACTCATCAGTAAACCCTTCTACCCATTTATTAAACCTAGCTTATAAAGCGATTCACACAGTACACGCAAAGTAATGACTACTTATTCGCATCTATTCACAATTAATCACAACTATTTTTAGATCGGCCACAGGCTCTATACCAACAAGCCTGAGTGAAGCTTTGAGTAATAACTCTACAGCTTCTTGACACTGTTTAACAACATACGGGTAGTTCCCACTCTCAAAGGCCTCCTTAGCGTGTTTTAACCTCTCATATGTCTTGCCTAATGTACGACCTCGCCATCGATACATTGTTCATATCTCTATCACCTCTCCTGGTCTATACTCCTTCTTCAACACCCAGTACCAGAGTATCCCAATCTTCTTCCTCTCCGCACCAAGAGCCTTCAATCTCTTAGAGAAGTCGTCTAAGACTCCCTTGAAGAAGCCGTCTCTATCAAAAACTATTACAGCGTCTACAACCATGTCTAGGTATATTGGCCTATGCCTCACAGCTTCATCAACATCTAGAATAATGGGTGCGAAGTCTTCGTAGATGCCTCTAGACCAGAGCTCCTCGACAAGGGGCTCAACAAGCTCCTCAGCTCTCTCAAATTATACAAGCCTCTTAAACCAACCTCGACTTCGGCAGGCCACGGGCAACTATGAGGAGGTCTACATCACTATCTACTCTTGTCTCGCCACGAGCAACAGAGCCAAATACAACTACAGAGACAAGCTTATCCATGAAGACTCTTTGAAGAGCCACGCACAACTCCTTAACCAGACTTCTATAAGGCTCATTTAAATACTCCATACCAACCCTATAGCCTGGTATCCCCAATAAAAACCACCTAGAAAATCAATAAACCCCAGAACACACTTAATATAACCCAGATACGTGTTATTTTCGAAGTAATTTATTTAAACTAAATTAAAGAGTCTACATGGAGAAGTAGTAAATTCATAAAATTGATCTACGAATACGAATTACGACTACTCAAATAATCTCCCCATATGCGTACATTGAAAACAATCAATTAATTATTGTTCACATAATCATGGAGTCAACATTATGGCATTGAACCCCGAGAACCCGTTCTACGCTTCGGGATTAACGTATTACACTGAATAATCCCCGTAAGCCTTGAACAACCTAGTGGGGGTTTTAGGCAAAGCACTATTACTAAATCCATAATAACCAGTAATTTACGAGTGAGGATTAAATAAAGATATATCATCCACTCTACTATTAACCTCCAATACTCCAGTATCCATACTCTGTGTACAAGACGTGGATTAATGGAGTTCTAATCGAGTAGCTCTAAGACTATGTACTCTACCGGCCTCCGTGGGTAACTATTCTAATTCTTAAATACTCATAGTTGATTACTAGAGTAGGGTGTCTAGTTTGGAGTATTTCGAAGGCTTCACTACTTATCTACAAGGCTTCATAATTGCGCTCGTGGTGTTCATTATTGGAGTTAACTTAGTGTATGAGCTGTATAAACACGACCCCAGTGTACTCGAGTATGGTTTTATATTTACTGGCTTGGCGTCGGGGTTTCTATGCGCTTACTGGGTTTATAGAGGGTATAAGAGTGTTGGCTTGAAGCCACAAGCCTCTGACTTAATAATAGTGGCTTCTCTCACATCAATTACTCTCACACTTATGCTCGCATTCTTTCAATGCAATACACTCAATATTGGAGCAGTTGAGGCGCTTGAGAGGTCTTGGAGGACGGGTGTAGCTGTGTTTCTCGGTATTATTGGAGTCGACTACATCATCGCCGTTATAAAGTACTCTATAATCTACTGGCTAGTCTTCATCGCCATTACATCCTTAGTAGCTGGTTTGAGGATGAAGATTGAGCAGGGGACATACTACTACATAGCCGCTGGCTTTATGGGTGGATTTATTGGGGGCTTAGTGGGTTCTAGCGGGATCACTGGTAGGTTAGGAAAGATCATTGCATCCACACTATTCGTTTTAGTATCAATGTACTTCACGTCATACATCACAGAGAGTTCCCGCATATACTGCAGTGAGTGCAGACCATACCTAGAGACATGGAATATAGCTCTCACAGCATCAGCCATTATCGGAATAGCCACCGCCACTTTCATCCTCATAGTGAAGAAGTAAAGAAGCAGTAATTCAGGGTTTTAAACTACTGCAACCCCGCATCGACTAATACACTCGCACTAAGTATCCCCCACGGACATGAACCCTGCTTGAGACTCCATGATGATCGATCTTGACCCCGACGGAGACTACGTTATCTCTTCATTTAAGTCTAGGATTTAACAATACCATACAATCCCCTGGTCGCTGAGTGTATTCCAGGGGTTGTATGGGTGGAGGGTTGAGTGAGCAAAGTGTTCACCTGAATCTTTGAGACTAGTATTTCAGGTGGTTTCAATTATGTATTAAATAGGGTGTCCGCTTTGATCGATAACCATGTCGTCGAGAAGGTTCATGCATTCAGGGTTTTCGTGGAGGAGGCCTCCAAGATTTTAAGTGATCTGGAGGAATCCACCGGCTTCGCCATAGTCCCAATACTCCATAGTCCTCGGAGATATATTAACGCCAGGTCGGTTGACTCTATTTACACAGTTCTCAGAGAGCTAGGTATAGTGAACAAGCTGGCTGTAGTCCTATTTAGTAGTGGCGGGGACATTGATGAAGCATACATACTAGCAACCTACCTACAGGACTCAGCCAGGGAGAAGCTCGTGTTCTATATTCCACGCTACGCTAAGAGCGCTGCAACACTACTAGCTCTCGCAGGCGACGAAGTAGTATTACTGCCCGTAGCCGAGCTCGGGCCAGTCGACCCAGTCATATACGACTCCCGCAATGAGCGATACATACCACTACAGTCAATCCTCGAGATACTAGACCTCCTAAACCAGAGGGGTTTGACGAGCGAGCTAGCCAAGGCCATACTCGAGAGAATACCCGTCGTTGAGCTAGGTGACTACAAGAGGGCTGTAGAGCACAATGCAGAGTTATGCGGGAGAGTAATAGCTAGGAGAATGTACAGGGAGAACCCCGAGAAAGCCCGGGAAATAGCGAGTAAACTAGTCTCATATAAGCAACACTCAGCCGCGATAACACTGAGAGACCTAGTAGATCTAGGGGTAAAAGCGAGAGAGGCGACTAGACAGGAGGCTGAGTACCTGTGGAGACTACACGAGTTATGGGTGGAGAACGTAGTAGAATACGAAGAACTACTACCACCAGAGCCGATCGAGCCTGTAGAATTCAAACTAGGTAGGGGAGTGGTGTTTACAGTTGCACCATCAGATTTAATCCAGTAGTGGGAGGTAATACAGTAAATTAGTTGTATGTTGTAATTATTTAAACCATTGCTATTTAATAATCCGCACAATGGTGTTGTCTATGCGTTATACCTCTACATTGAAACACCTTGTTGGTTTTCTCTTGTTGATATTTATTAGCTTCACATTCCTTCAATTTTACCGCCATGATCGTGAAAGCTGGATTACAAGAGTACTCCTGGCTATTGGCGCAGAAGAGTTTATACAGCTGTTCGGAGTAATCTATAGAGTGACACATGAAGAGGGATTATGAAATGCCTAGTTTAAACCATGTCTTCCTAGGCTTCCTACATTAACAAGGATAATACTCTCCGTGATGTTAAATAAGCTAGTCAAGTCCGTTAAAGTAGTGGTTGCATGGATATAAGGTATTTAATTTTCCCATGATTCATTTTATGCAACTATTGGGAGTTAATGTATTAGGTGACATGGTGACTAATGGAGCGCTTATTGATACTCGTATTGGGGTTGAGTGTAATAAACATAGTTTATGGATTATACTACACGGTATCCCGCCCGCTCTTCGGCGTTGACTTGTATGGAGCGTGGATGGTTCTCTATTTGTATGGAGCGGAATACGTGCCATCACTATTTTCATTTCTACTCGGTGCCCTAGGGGACTCTATTGGTAGGAGGAAGTTAATGGCTATTGGCTTAGTTGGTGCAATACCCCTCTCCGCTGTCTTCACGCTGAGTGATTGGAGGCATATAGTTGCCTCTGTGGGATTCTTCTACTTGTTCTCTGGACTGGTCTCAATAATGGCAATTAGCAGCATTATCGAGGATAGAGCTAGAGTTGGCTCTAAATACTCGCTCGCAGGGCTTGGAATGGGTATCGGGTGGGGTATCAGTAGCCTCATAGCTTGGCCTCTATTTAGATCACTAGATAGGTATTTATTCGCAACTGTTCTGGCCGCATTATACGCTACAGGAACCATACTAGTAATACTCGGATACACTGGGAAAGAGATGGAAGAGGGTGCTAGACCCATCTCAGCCCTTGAAACTGTATTTACTGGGCTCTACTGGTTTACTCCAGTTATATTGTTCTCGTCTATTGGGTTATCAATAGCCTCGAGTGTAACCGCGATTCTACTAGACTACAAAGTACGAGAACTAGGGTTAGTGCCAAGAGACATTGATCCAAGGCTATTATATGGCTTGTTCTACGGTACTCTACCAGTCCTCGCCGGAGTACCAGCTAGATTTATTGCGGGTAGGCTAGTCGATAAAGGTGTAGAGAGGCATCTACTACTAGCGTCTATTATATCATATCTAGCCCTATTCCTCGCTCTACCATTCACACCCCCACTACTATACGTCTTGCTATGGATAATCCCTATATACCCATTCTACGATACGAGTATTTACGCAGTGATATCAAGGAGTACTAGAATGTATGAGGCAACTTCGACTGGTTTTCTAGCATCCGTCAATAGCCTAGCCGGGGTATTGATTATACTACTTAACACTATTACGCCTATTAGGGGGATAACAGACTACGTGATCCAGGTATCGCTATTTCTAGGACTATCACTCGCCTCCACAACGTATACATACCTAAGGCTATAATTAACTTATTTAGTTCTATATGGTCTGCCTACCGAACAACCCACGTGTCTTCCTAGTGGCTACTCCAAAACTCCAAACTCTTATCGATAGCCTTTTCATCTTAGCTGGAAAGATATAAGAGACTTTTTAGGAACATAGTTCTGTGGTGTTCGAAGTGCCATTGATAATTGAGTCTACTTTAGAAAAGGGCCTTCCATACAGTATACACTCTGGAGTTTTGCAACAGACTCTTCCATTGTTTCCACTTCTGCGTATTTCTTGGGCTACTTCTACTTTGGTTCTCCTATAGGCACAGTCTATGCGGTATCTAAGGAAGGTAAAGAGCTTTGGTATGTTAATTTGGGAAGTACTATAGAGACTACTCCTGCAGTTGCCTTTGGCAAGGTCTTTGTTGGTGGTGATGACGGAAACCTCTACGTATTGAAAGCTACTACTGGAGAGTTGCTGTGGAAGTACCCTACTAAAGGGCCTATAATAGCCTCCCCTATTGTCTCACTCAATGAAATAGTCTATGTTGGGAGCACTGATGGATACATCTACGCCCTATCCACTGAAACAGGGGACTTGATTTGGAGCGTTAGTACTAGTGCATCAATAGTAATGACCCCCAGTATTAGACAACGGAATGCTGTTTGTGGCAAGCTCTGATGGGGCTATCAGAGCTTACTACACAGTATAGTGTATTAACCGCTCCCTCTACAGCTGTTAAGAGCAATACAACTACAGTTACACAGATTATTACTAATACCCAAACAGCAGCAATAACAACTACAAAAACCATAAAGGAAGTTTCATATATACCTACAGTTACCATAGTTATTATGGAGAAGCCGCTTTTTGGTGAAGAGAGTGCCGCTCTGGGGGTATCCATAGCAATTATAGTGACATCGATAATAATAGGACTGAGGTTAAAAAAAGAGTGTCATATAATCGGCTAGGTTAAGATAGCTTTAAGTATAACTGCATGAAATTAGTGCTTTGGTGTAGAGAGTAATTTAAATTATTGGTAAATAGCTTCATATTCATATTTTCTTGGAAAAATTCTTGATTTACAAGCCTTGAGAGCATTTCTATTGTTTAAAGGGGTAGGACTGAAATTAGGTGTAGCAGAAATAAATGGGCATTGATTTCTTTTAGGGAAATTATGATGTATTCGTGCAGAGAGTTCTATTATTTTATTTTTTTATTTTATTGTTTCTACTTGAAGAAACTTTATATATCTCTCTCTCTTTAACAAATAGTACGGGAGATATATGAGTTTTTGTATTGAGCTTGCTAATTATGCTTTAAGGATTTGGGATAAGAGTCTTGCTGATTTAATTAAGAATCCCCTGCCTGAGCTTCTTGATGATTTTAGAAGGATTAGGGGGGATTTCAAGGATTTTGAGGCTAAGTGCTATGGTAAGACTGATTCAAATCTCTATGGATATTACGAGAGTGTTTTTAGTGTTGCTCTTCTTAAGCTTAGTGTAGCTATTGAGGATAAGGTAAGGGGTGGGGAGGTTCAAGACGAATACGTAAAGTTTGCTATAGATATGTTTACACCCGATGAGAAGAATGTTATTAGAGAGTTTGAGAGGTTTAGCGGAATTGACCCCAAGGTTGTCTCTCCAGAGGCACTTGCCGAGATGATTGTCTCTGGAAAAGGTGAGATATACCAGCTTGTTAAAGAGGCTGTGAGCAAGCAGTACATAGACTTTGCAAACATTATAAAGTCTTGGTCTAGCAAGTACAGCATAAGCGATTCTATAAGAAGAGGCCTTATAGCAAGGTATGAGGCTAGGTTTAAGAACGTTGTAGAAGCTGTTAAAAGGCTCTTGGATCAGCAACCAGCGTGGCTCAGAAAGCTATTTGCTGAGTATGAAGAGGCTCTTCTCTCATCTGCTGAGGTTAGGGAAAAGTTTGAGAAGATGTTTAGAGATGTTTATGAAAAAGAGGTGTATAGCCTCAGGGAGCGTATAGATGCTTTAGAGAAAGAGAGGAGCGGCTTGATAGACAAGTTAAACTCTTTATCGGAAAAGGCTTTGTCTAGAGAGGTAGAGGCAAAGACTTTAGAGGAGGAGCTCAGTAAGCTGAGGAGAGAGTATGAGGATATTAGAAATAAGTACTTTGAGTACTTGAAGATGTGGGAGGAGAAAGGCAAGGAGCTAGAAGAGCTCAAGTCTAGACTTATTGAGAAAGAGAAGCAGCTTGAGGAAATGGCCTTGAAAGAGAAGGAGTTGACAGCTGCTAGAGAAGCTCTTGAAGCTGAAGTAGTGAGGCTACGCAATACTGTATCTGAATATGAGGCTAGGGTGGAGGAGTATGAGAGGTACAAAGAAGAGCTTCAGCTAGAGCTAAGAGCTATGGAGGACAAGGTGAATACTCTGGAGAAGGTGCTTAGAGGAGAGCTCAAAGGACACCTAGTAACAGCTGAAGAGGCAGCCATGCTTGAGTTTATATTCATAGAGAAGCTGAGGAGCAAGCTGAGAGAGGTTCCAATAGCAATTAAAGTGCCCTGGGGAGAGGTTGTGATAAATAAGTGGAGCTATGAAAGAGTGCAGGCAGAAAGTGTAGAGCAGAGTGCTACAATACCTAGGAACATGTCTATAGTTTTTGGACACAGGTCTAGAAGGTTCCTAGGGCTAGGGGAGGAGAGGGTTGTTGAAGTTATAGGTGTTTACCTCTCCCACCTAGACGCATTAAAGAAGCAGGGCTTTGACTCTCAACCAGCAACACTAAGCGATTTGCTAAATGTTTTGAGAAACAACTTGAGCTCTATTGAAGGTGACAAGAGGTATACATTAGTAGGAATAGCTTCTCCAACAGGCTGGGAAGAATCAGTCACTAAGTACGTTGCTGGAGAAGCATACTCCCTCGTTTTCAACAATGCTGTAGTAATTCTAGTTGACTTGATTAAGAATAGAGCTATATATCCAGAGAAACTAGCAACAACAATGCCCTCTATAGATAAATATGCGAGAATGTTTATACCAGAGGTCATGGCTGAAGAAGAGAAATATGTAGAGAATGTAATTAGAGATCTATGTGACGAGGCAAAGGCCATGGCACCAGAAAATCCTGTAGTCCCCTACAAAAAGCTTGTAGAAAAGCTTAAAGGTATTTCAAATCTATCTATAATAAGGGTTATGAGTAGGCTTAGAGAGAAGGGCTCTATTGAAATAACGAGTGTTGGCGGTGAAAAAATTATTTTATGCAGATCCGTGTGGTGATGAACAATACCAGAAAGAAGAATGAGCTCAAACGATATACATGACTTGATGAAAATAGTTGTATCTGTTGTAAGCACTGTGATACCATGGATTGTAGGGTACCCCATACCCATAGGGCTTATAATAATAGTTGTCATAGTGTTCTACATGAGGTTCTCTAGAAATCCATTTGAACTCTCTATAAATGATCTCAAGAGGCATATAGCTGAGGCTAGGGTTGAGGAGGAGAAGCTACTCAAAGAGCTTAAAGACATTGAGAGAATTCTTAAGAGAGTTGAGGCAGGAGAGGTAGAGGGGGACAAAGACCTTCTACAAGCCAAGAAAAAGCAGTTAGAAGAAGCTTTGAAACTTGCTAGAGAGAAAATCAGGTTAGCATCAATGATAATAATGATTAGGGAGAATATAGAGGTGTTTAACAGGCTCTTCGGCAAAGACAAATTTGCTAAGCTACTAAATGTAGAAGAAC
>Ga0326761_1000151_pt1 | contig 16854 bp, 20 predicted proteins | sample GCREP_P_FD_207739 | JGI IMG/M metagenome (GOLD analysis project Ga0326761, IMG submission 207739) | Hot spring water microbial communities from Geyser Creek Basin, Yellowstone National Park, WY, United States - GCR.EP_P | ecosystem: Environmental > Aquatic > Thermal springs > Unclassified... | reverse complement strand
GAGGCCCTCAAGATGTCTCAGTGGCGGCCGCAGATGGTGGCGGTGCGGAGGGCGGTGGCCGACGAGAAGGAGCCGCCTATGGAGAGGGGCCGGGATCTGTGGCTTGAGGAGTTTCTGGAGCTGGGGAAACACGGCGACTGCGCCGCCGAGTTCGTAGAGGCCAACGAGCCGCTTTTCGTTCTGCCTACGTCGGGCACCACAGCCAAGCCTAAGCCGGTGGTCCACGTCCACGGGGGGTACCAAGTCTGGATCGTCCACGGCGCGTTGCTGGTGTATGGGCTCTCCAGCGACGACGTGATTTTCAACACCAGCGACATCGGGTGGATCGTGGGCCAGAGCTACATCGTGTTTGCCCCCACCATAATGGGCGCAACGTCGGTGCTTCTCGACGGCGTCATAGACTCCCCCAAGCCCGACGTCTTCTGGGAAATAGTGGAGAGGTACAAGCCGACTCTTATATGGACATCGCCGACGGCGGCCAGGATGTTGATGAGGCTGGGAGTGCAGTACGCCGGGCGCCGCGACCTCAGTAGCGTCAAGAGGGTGGTGACGGCCGGCGAGGTGCTTAACCCCGAGGTCTGGAGGTGGCTGTACGAAGACGTCTTCCAGAGGCGGGTTCCGGTGATAGATCACTGGTGGCAGACCGAGCTCAGCGGCCCCGCGATTGGCTACTACTACGCCTTGGTGAAAGACGTGCCCTACGGCCTGGAGTTTATGTCTATAAAGCCTGGGTCGGCCGGCGTCCCCCTCCCCGGCGTCGAGGTGGAGGTGGTGGACGAGAAGGGCAACCCGTTGCCGCCCGGCCAGAAGGGGACGCTTATCATAAAGCGTCCGTTCCCCGGCATGACGCCCACGTTGTGGAAAGACCACAGGAGGTACATGGCGGACTACTGGGAGCGGTACGAAGGGAAGCTGGTGTACTACACTGGCGACGCGGCCCACGTAGACGAGGAGGGCTATGTCTGGTTCGGCGGAAGGGCTGACGAGGTGATAAAAATCGCAGGCCACCGCATCGGCACCATAGAGGTGGAGTCAGCCTTGCTGACGCACCCCGCCGTGGCCGAGGCGGCCGTAGTCGGCGTGCCGGACCCCATAAGAGGAGAGGCTATAGCCGCCTTCGTGGTCCTCAAGCCCGGCTGGACACCCTCAGATAGCCTCCGCAAGGAGCTTATTGAACATGTGCGGAAGACCTTCGGCCCCATCGCCGTGTTTGCCGGCTTGGAGTTTGTAAACATGTTGCCCAGGACGCGCTCCGGCAAGATAATGAGGAGGGTGCTGAAGAGGGTGTGGACAGGCGAGGCCGTGGGGGACGTCTCCACTATAGAGGACGAGGCGTCGATAGAGGAGGTGAAGGAGGCCGTGTCGAGGATGAAGATACTGCGGGGTTAACACCTCCACCCGTTTTTCGCCGCATACCTCATGAGGGGGTCCGTCAGCCGGTAGACCTCCCTCTTTTCCAGCCACCCCTCGTCAACCAGCGACTTGAGCAACCGGCTCAGCTCGGCGTCGTTGATGGGGCCTTCTCTGATCTCTAGATACCTCTTCACCTCGGACCACGTGACGCCTTCAGCCGCCGCGTGGACTATGTGGAGATACCTCGCGGTGCCTCTGAGCTTCACGAAGTTGCAGAGCTCGCCCCAGGCCAGGCGGGCCGCCTTCTCCACGACCTCTCTGAGGAGCTCCTCCGTCAGCCTGCCGGCTCGCGTCGCCTCTAGGCCGAGGTAGGAGAGCCACCCAATTACGCCGTCGAGGTGGTCCACGGCGGCCTCGAGCAACCGGGGGCTGTACACGACGCCGGACTCCGCGAAGCCCCTCGCCAAGAACTCCAAAGCCTTCTCCCTGGGGAGAGGGCTCAACTTGATGACGTGGATGTACCGCCCGTAGAGGGGGGACTCGGGGTCGTCGAGCCGGAGGAGTCTATGCATGAGACCCACCTTAGAGCCTGTGAGGAGGAAGACGACGTTGTCAAGGTTGTCGTAGGCCCACGCCAGCACCGGCGTGAAGGAGCCGCCCTTCAGCTTGTAGAGCTCCTGCGCCTCGTCTATCACCACCACCAGCCGCCTAGACTCCGTAGCCGCCCATCCGTCAAGTGCTCTGAGGACCTCAGGCAGGGGAGGCCTCCCCCGCCCCCTGGCAAACTCCACCGTAAAGCCTGCCACCGAAATGCCCGAAATGCGCGACAGCAGATCCAGCGCCCTTTTCGACCTAGGCAGAGCCGTCCGCAACGCGGCATAGAAGTCGTCCCAGGTGACGTACTGCCTCCACTCGAACTCCCTGAGGTCTACATACACCCGCGCCTTGTCGTAGGTAGCCGCCCGAGCCAGCGACGTCTTCCCCACCCGCCGCACCCCAAGCAGAAGCACAAGCCTCCTGCCGTTCAGCACATCCCTAAGCTCTTTAAACTCCTCCTCTCTGTCGAAAAGCTCCTCAGGCCTATCCACAGGCCCCTCCCTAAACAACATACCTCCCAAGTAACTTGGGAGGTATAAAGTTTTTCCGCACACGTCGCAAAGCCCCACTCTGCCGGTTTATGACGCCCGCCTCAGCTTCAGAGCGTCGGCGCACTGCGGCTCCAAGTGTAAAGATAAAAGAGTTTATGCGACATTATGAGTTTCGGAGAGGCTGAGCTCCTCAGACTTAGGGCTGAGGCGTTTCTGCGAAATGCGGAGCGTCTATATGCCGAGGGCGAATACGACCTGGCGGCGTCTAGCATAGAGCAACACTGCCAGCTTATGCTGAAATACAAGCTTCTCCTCAAAACCGGCGCCTACCCCCGCACGCGGTCCCCCATCAGGCTGGTCAGAGAGCTCGCCAAGGCCGCGGAGGGGGCCAAGAGGTTGCTCGAGGACATAATAATGCTGACCAAAATAGAGGACGCCTATATAGGTTCCAGATACCTTCCCCGGAGATACGAAAAGGAGGAAGTTGAGGCTATGTTGAAATACGTCAAGGAGAAGTTTAAGCCAGTAATAGATGAGCTTTGATATCTACATAGAGGAAAAAGGCGCTTGAGGCGCTCCGGAAATACCGAAAAGTGGCGGAGAAGGTTAAAGAAGCGGCAAGAAAAATCGCCGGCGACGCCAAGGTCTACGTCTTCGGCTCGGCGCTCACAGGCCGGTATACGGCGGCAAGCGACATCGACATCCTAATTGTGGCCGACATAGGAAAGGAAGAGGCAACACCTCTCAAGGCTGAGATATACAAGGCGGTAGACGCACCTGTGGAAGTCCACGTGGCGACGCAGGAGCAATTCGAAAAGTGGTATAAGCGCTTCATCTATAGATTAGAAGAGATCTAACCCGCCCTAAGGGCGGCCTCATTACGCAACTAGGCTTCAGCTCGCTGATATATCCGAATTATTCAATCCATGTTCAGGGTTATACTGTAATACGTAAATGTGAGATTCCTCTGTTTTTCGCAACTTAGGAAGGCGATCCCCACCGGCCTTAATGGGGTTTTTGCAGTTAGTAGTATATTATAATATATATAATATGTGTAGCTTAATGAAGATTTTCGTTGCCACACTGGAGAATGATAGCTGTGCGGAGCCCTGAGGACGCCTACAGACTAGTGGCTCTTCTAGACGGCGTGTACAGGGGGAATTATTTAAATGGGAGTCCATGACGAGGAACATGTCTAAAACTACCGTTCCTGTAGACAGCGAGGTGGCTAAGGAGGTGTCGTCGGTGGCGAAGGCTCAAGGTTTTTCTGTGGTAAAGCTGGCGTCTGACTCGCTTAAACTCGCCGTGGAGCTCCTCCGGAGGGGCATCACGCCGACGAAGGCCCTTGAGATGTTTAAACTCTCCGAGAAGATCCTAGCCTTCGACGTGGTGCCCGTGCCTCTCTCATACCTAGAGCTAATGGCGAAGAAGTGGAAGATGTGCGAAGACCAAGAGGTGGAGCAGTTCCTGCGGGAAACCGGCGAGAAGTTCGGCAAAGTCGTCGCGGCTGAGTACAGAACCTTCGGGGAGTTCATGGCCACCGCATCGCAGTTCTTCTCCATGTTCCCAGTGGCCAGGCTGTCCTTCAGCAGGAGCGGAAACACTTGGCGGATAGTCTTCACATCCACCGGGGAGCTCTCGGTGAAGTGCCTTGAGTACTTCGCAGAGGAGGCGATAAAGCAGTTCGGGTGCTCCGTGAAGACGAGCTACGAGGGGAACATAATAATCGCAGAAGTGACGTGCTAAGATTTATATTCTGTGTACATTTTAGTACATGCCCTCGAAATATTCACGGCTTGCCGTTGAGAGACCCCTCGCCGACGAGTTTTCCCTAAAAGTAAGGCGAATAGGCAGAAAACCCTCAGAGGTCGTCACCGCAGTTCTGACCGCTGTTATCGACGCCGTGGACCACGGCATCGACCCAATAGACATGATCCACATATGTAGAGTTGCCCGGAGCATAGGCCCCGGCAGAGCCGGCTACGAGGCAGGTGTAAACGCCGGCGTCCTTCTCCGGGCATATTACAAGCCGAAGGATTTTCTGGAGGTCATGGCCAGGATAGGCCCTCAGATAATGGGCGTCTACCGAGTGGCGCCAGACTTATTCCGCATAACCGATCCCCAAGTCCGAGGAACCGTCAAAGGCCTATTCACAGGCATAGGGTGCAGATGCGAGGAGCAACAAGAGCTTCTGAAAGTCGTATGCGGCTAGGTTATATCTAGTGTACATCTCTGTACACTTGATATAAATCTTGTACTTGCTTGACCAATATTGATACAAATATTTTTATGTGGAATAGAACCTTTCTACCATGGAACTCACCAGAAGAGAGGCGATTAAGCTGGGCGCCACTGTCGGGGTGTTAGGCGGCGTCTCCGGCTTTTTGTTAACTGCGGAGACCCTCCAGACAAAGGCCGAGGGCGCCGTCTCTTTGACTTCTGTGCCGTCTATATGCGGCATGTGTATGGCGCAGTGCGCCATATGGATCGACGTGGTCAACGGCAAGCCGGTTCGGATTAGGCCCAACACCAACGCCCCCACCAGCGCCATAGGGATATGCGTAAGGGGCGCCTCCGGCACCTTCAACGCCTGGCTCAACCCAGACGCCATCAAGAAGCCCATGGCCCGCAAGGCATTGGTGGACTGGGTGCAGGGCAGGATCAGCTGGGAGGAGGTTAAGCGTCAGCTGGCCCAGAGCCGCGGCAGATACGACGACATGGTGGAGGTGGACTGGAACACAGTCGTGGAGATAATTGCCAAGAAGCTGAAGGAGCTCGCCGACAACAATGAGCGCCACGCCTTCACCTTCCTCTTCGGCGCCTGGGGCCCAGCGGCATCGATGAGGGCGGGCGTCCCCATTTCTAGGTTTGCAGATACCTTCGGCGGCGGGCAGATAACCTTCGACAACCCCTACTGCACCTACCCCCGCTACCTCGGCCACTGGCTGACGTGGGGCCACGGCCACCAGTCCCACGTCGCATGTGTAGACTTCGGCGAGGCCGACGCAATACTGGTGGTGAGGAGGAACGTAATCGGCGCAGGCGTCGTGACGGAGACCTGGCGCTTCATGGAGGCGGTTAAACGCGGCGCCAAGATAGTGGTGCTCAGCCCCGTGTTTGACGAAACCGCATCCTACGCCACGGTGTGGCTACCGGTCAAGCCAGGCACGGACATTGCCGTGTTAAACGCCTTCATAAAATACATAATCGACAACAAGTACTACATAGAGGCCTACCTCGTCAGGTACACCAACGCGCCGTTTCTGATAAAAACCAACGACGGGCTCCCGCTCCTCGCTTCCGAGGTGGCGTGGGATAAATACGGCGCCGCGGAGCCCAAGGACTTCGCCTACGTGGTGTGGGAGGGCAACGCCCCCGTCCCCGACACAGCGGCGAGGGCCCCGGCGCTCTTCGGCGAGTACGAAGTTCAGCTGAAAGACGGAACTACCGTGAAGGTTAAGACTGCGCTTCAGATCCTGAAGGAGTGGGTGGACGCCAACTTGGCGGCGCTGGCGAGGAAACACGGCGTCACCGACTACATGGAGGCCGTCGCCAGAGAGGCCGACGTAGACGTCAACAAGCTGAGGGAGGCGGCGGAGATCGTGGCGAAGTACAGGGCGGTGTCGCCCATCGGCTGGCACGACCCGAGGTACAGCAACTCACCGCAGGTCTGGAGGGCCGTGGGAATAATCATGGCTCTGGTGGGCAGGATAGAACAGCCGAGCGGTCTCTTCTTGCTGACCCACCTCATCATGCCCTACGCACCGATTTACACCTCAATTCTTAGGTACACCAGGAAGGATGTGCCGTATAAGACAATACGTGGGCTCACATTCTCTGAATATACAGCTACATACGGCTTCGGCATTTACACAATACCCATAGCGCCGCCGCTCCCCGGCCCCAGCGACCGCGGGGCGCCTGCTGTGCCCGCCTTGACGGAGAAGTGGGCAGAGGAGGCTGAGAAGGAGGGTTACCTATACCCATACGACACCGTCCAGGCATTGTACGAAAGCGTTATACACGGAAAGCCGTTTAAGGTAAAGGTGGTGTTTATCACGGGCTCCAACCCGGTGCCGCAGATTGGCAACAGCAGATTGGTGGAGGAGATCTTTAGAAACCTCGACCTCGTGATTGTCCACGACGTACAGTTCAGCGACACCACAGCCTTCGCCGACTTGATACTACCGGATCTGCCCTACCTTGAGCGGCTCGACTTGGCGCTTCCTGGGCCCTTCACGCCGTTCCCCGCCATATCGGTGAGATTCCCCTGGTACTACGAAGAGTATATGCAGAAAGTCCAACAAGGGGAGAAGCCAGGCGAGCTCGACAAGAAATACAGGTCAAGAGATGGCAGAACGGCCTTCGAGGTGCTTCTCATGGTGGCTAGGAGGCTTCAGCAACTCGGCGTCAAGGCGAGAGACGGCACGGACTGGGCGCAGAACATGCCGGTGGGCATGATTACAGAAGACGGCATATTCCCCATCACAAACCTGAGGGCGTTTATCAACGCCACGTTCCGCCGCATAAGGATTGTAGACGAGAATGGGCAGACCAGAGCGCCGACTGTGGACGACGTCTACAAGATGGGCGGCTACATGGTCCTCGTGCCGACGGGTCGCATGGAGGTGGTGGTGGACGATAGGTGGAGCCAAGCCCTCGGCAGAGAGGTGAGGGTCAGGGTGCACGTCTTCAAGCCGGTTAAATACAGCGTAGAGCTGGAGAGACAGCTGTGGTTTGACGTGCATTACAACTCGCCTTTGGCCAAGGGCCAGGTCCCGTTCCCCACCCCCAGCGGCCGTGTGGAGATCTACAGCATAAACCTGGCCTACGACGTGAGGAGGGTGTTCGGCAAGCCCGCCACCTCCATAGATCCGTCCGACCTAGAGGGGACGAAGAGCGGCGTGGATCCGCTCTTCTCGCCGGTGCCGCTCTACGCCGGGATGGCTAGGCCGGATTACATGTGGGCCGTCGGCCAGCCTACGGAGGACGTTGAGATAAACGGCCTGGCGCCTCCTGACCCGCCGAGGAGACTTCTGCTGGTGTACCGCCACGGCCCCTACACCCAGACCCACAGCGCAACGGAGAACAACCTGCTCCTCGACACGTTGACGCCCGACGAGCTCCTAACGGCTTGGATCCACCCAGACACAGCCGCCAAGCTAGGCGTGAAAGACGGCGACTTCATAGAGGTGAAGCCGGCGGCGCCTAAAGTGCTGAAGCAGCTGGAGGCCGTGGGAGTTAAGGAGGCGCCGTTGGCGAGGTTTAGAGTTAGAGTGACTAAATTCGTTAGGCCGGACATCATTGCGATTTATCACTACTGGCTCGTGCCCAGGGGGAGACTCCGCGTCAAGGCGGAGAAACTGGCTGGCCTGCGCTCCGGCTTCAGCGACGACAACTACCTAGGTCCACTTATGGCCAGCAAGCTCGGCACCGCGGGGGCCATGGGCAACACAGTAGTGGAAGTGTCCCGGGTGGGTGGGCTATGAGGCCGGTGTTTGTAATTGACGTAAATAAGTGCGTCGGTTGCCGCGCCTGCGTGGCGGCTTGCATACAAGAAAACGGCCAAGTCTTCACAGCCGCCAAGCCGGCTAATAGGGGCAGGCCGCAAACCGTGAGGCTTAGGACGTGGGTGGAGTGGCGCGAGTCTGAGGACTCGCCAGGTAGGAGGTTCGTGTCTTATCTGTGTTACCACTGCGAAGATGCGCCTTGTCAGAGGGTGTGCCCCACTGGCGCCACCTACAAGACGCCAGAGGGCGTCGTGCTTGTGAACAAAGACCTCTGCATAGGCTGTGGCTACTGCATAGTGGCTTGTCCCTACGGGTCGAGGTATATGCCTAGGCCTCACGAGTGGATAAAGGCGGAGGAGAAGCCGCTTGTCAAGGAGGCGGAGGCCGGCGCGGCCTATGGCGGCGTCATCTTTAAGCCGCCTGTGCCTAACAAATGGGCGTTTAGCATAGGCGTGCCAGATAAATGCACCTACTGCTACCACAGATACAAGGGAGACGGCAAGCTGTGGACGCCGGCATGCGTCGAGGTGTGTCCCACAGGCTCTAGGCTCTTCGGCGACCTCGACGACCCCGACGATCCGGTGGCCGAACTTGTACGTACAGGCAAGGCTAGGCTGGCCCGGCCGGACCTCAATACCGGGGGGAGGACGTATTACGTGGGGCTATAATAGTCCGCAACGAGGTCTGAGGCCTGCCCATTAAAAATAACGTTTTTTGGTTGCGCCGTGGTGTAGGCTTATGTATTCTGGCCACAGCAACAACACCCCGCCAAGCCGCCCACAGCCAGCATATAGGTGTTGTCGTGGTTAAACCCCAAGGCCAATCTGTCAAGTTGGATGGTGCGGGGTGCCGCCGGGACATCGCTATTGATATTTGTTCTCTCTTGTTCGCCGCGCCTTTGATAAAGCCGTTTGACAAAATAGCGGTGTGGAGCAGATACGAAGGGGCGATGAACGCGCCGGGTCTGATGTCGGTATTTGGCGTCTTCGCGGCGCTGTACACCGGACTGGTGTTGTCGTACGAGAGAGGCACACCATTCTGGCACAGCGCCGCAGTGTCGCTGCTTGTGTTGTTTCCGGGCGTGGCGGCGGGAAGCGACCAATCCACTGCCGAGGGCTATCCACTTCCCCGTCTCCTCTCTACCCAACAGCCCGTAGAGGCCGCGTTGACATACCTAGTCCATCTCCATCTGTCGCTGATAGGGCCGGTAGCCGCGGCGTTTAGCGCCCAGGACGCCGTGTCTGACCGGCGGCGTGGCGTTGGCTCTTGCCGCCGCGGCCGTTGCCATGTTCGGAAGGGAAAAGACCAGCGTGGCGGTCGCAGGTGCCTTGGCGAAACCGCGGTCTTCTCGATAAGAATTTCATTGTTGCTCTGGGGAGCCTGGGACTTGCCTTAACTCCAAATATGCATAGTTGTGCATTTTGAAACATTAACTTAAAAAACGGTCAAAACTGGACCATGTGGTTAAAAAGTGTTGGTACTTGGAGGCGGCACTGGCGGCTTGATTATTTCGAGAGAGTTGCGGGAGAGGCTTGGACCTGGCAATGTTGAGATCACCGTAGTGGACATGAAGGATAGGACTGAGTTTCGCCCCTCCTATCTCTACGTAGCCTTTGGATATAGAAGGCCGGAGCAAATCACGGCGCCGCTTGAACATCTGAAGAAGTATAAGATAAACTTCGTGAAGGCAAGAGTAACTAAGATAGATCCTGCCAACAGGAAGGTCTCCACGACAGCTGGCGACTTCACATACGACGACTTGGTGGTGGCGCTGGGGGCGGAGACTTTAGACACCGGTCTCCCACACACCTGGGAGCTGGAGCCGGCGTTGAAGGCGGCCGAAGCACTTTCACAAATTAAGCAGGGCCACGTGGTCATCGGCGTCTATTCTCTTCCCTATCGTTGCCCGCCGGCGCCGATTGAGTTGGCTATGTTGACGCATTTCTACTACCTCACCAGGGGGCTTAGGGACAAGGTGAAGATCACAGTAGTCCACCCCTTGAAGAGACCGTTTGAGAACTTCGGCCCCATGGCGGCCAAGTGGATGTCTGGCTTCCTTCAGCAACTCGGCATTGAGTACGTCGGCGTGGGTCAGGATCAGGCCATTAAGTCTATTGGCAAGAACGAGCTGGAGCTCACCAACGGCGAGAGGGTGAAGTTCGACGTAGCGTTTGTGGTGCCGCCTCACAAGGCGCCCGACCCAGTGCTCGACAGCGACTTGGCTAAGAACGGCTGGGCCGCGCCGCGCAACCCGGCCAGCGGCAACTTTAGAAGCGAGAAATACGACGACGTGTACGTAGTAGGGGACGTGGCGGCGCCTAACGTGCCTGTCGGCATGGCCGGCACCATACTCCACAGCTACTCGCCGTGGGTGGTAAACAACATCGCGGCGGATCTTGCCGGCGTGTCTCTGGGCAATCCGCCGTTTAGGGTAGTGGGCATCTGCGCCCTCGACATCGGCGCATTTGGCGTGACTGGCGCCTGCGACTTCACGCCGTTTGTGAAGAAGCAGAAGCCGTATCCAGACTGCATGATCCTGCCGCCTGCGCCGGCGGCGCGGATATTTAAGGAGATGTTTGAGAAAATATACTTTAACTGGTTGTTGGGGGTGGTGCCATGACCGAGGTGGTGACAATTCCCAAGGCCGACTACGAGAAGTTACTTGCCGAAGTGGCGGCGCTTAGAAAAGAGGTTGAGGAATTAAGTTCCCTGTTGCTGCCTGTGAAAATAGTGTTAGAGAAGTTGCCGCATTTGATGGCTGATATCCAAGTCTTTAAGGTGGCCGCGCCGCTGATTTCTATGCTGAGCACAATGGACACGGCCGACATAAACGCCATGGGCGCCGCGATGCAAGGCGGCGTCACCTGCACCAGCAAGGCCCTGCGGCAAATCGCCGAAAACGGCGCGCCGAAGGTAGGCCTCCTAGGCCTGCTCAACGCCATGCGCGACCCAGAGGTCCAGAAGGCCATGGGCTTGATGCTGACAATACTGAAATCGATGGGTAGTTGCATGGAAGAAAACCTCAAACAAGTCAGCGAAAAATCCTAGTTTTTTCCATCGCCTCAGTGACCTGTCGGCGCAGTTGTTACGCAGTACATTGTTAAGTGGTTCTACTTTGAGCAAGGCGGGGATCCCCCGGCGGCAGGCTTGAATGTTTTTAACGGAGGGGGCCGCGTAGGCTATGTCCACGGTTGTGGTGACTGGATCGGGGAATCGCCATCGGGTCGCCGAGGGTGTGTTTAGCCGGCGGCCTCACGGTGGGGAGGAGGATAGAGGTGAAAAACTGCAAACTCGCCGTGGAGGAGGAGGGTCACATAATAAAGTTCGTCGAGAGGGTTTACAAGATAGTATTCAGCGGGAAATACGCGGTGGAGGAGGGGAAGGAGCTTCTCTACCTTACTAAGAGAGCTGTGTTTAAACTGACGCCCAGCGGCGTGGAGCCGGTGGAGGAGGCGCTCGGCGTTAACTTGGAGAGAGATACGTTGGGTAAGATGGAGTTTAGGCTTGTAATACAGCGCGTGGAGGAGATGGACAGGGGGATATTCCGCGAGGGCAAGATGGGCCTCAGGGAGGAGGCACTTAAAATAGTCAGGGAATAGTTTTTTAAGAGGCTGTGGGTGGTGCCGTGATTAGGAGAGATAAGCTGTCGGTCCTCGTGGTGAGGGGGCGTGAAGACGTGACGCGTTTTCTCTCACAGACGCCGCTTATCTTCGCCTACAGAGGGCCCCACGGCGACTGGTTCAAAGAGGTGGCGGAGAGACATGCGGAATCCGCCGAGTGGCACGCCTTGCCGCCGGCGGAGACCAAAACGGCGACGAGGAGAGACCTCATAACCGGCGGCTTCATCAAGCTGAGAGACACCGTCACGGTGGACCAGGCCAGGTGCATATGGTGCGGCCTCTGCGCCGAGTCGTGCCCAGCCTCCGCCTTCGACTACGTGGAGGGCAAGGTGGTTAGGGTGAGATACGAGGCATGTATCGACTGCGGCCTCTGCAACGCCGTGTGCCCTGTAGATGCCGTCAAGATGCCGTCGCTCCCCGACGGCTACCTAGCCGATTTGATAAAGACAGCGCCGGGCCCCCTCAAGTTCATATGCGACTACGCCTTCCAAGACGGAGACGAGGAGGGCGTCAGGACGAAATGTGTAGCGGCCATACCAAGGCAGTACCTCTACCTAGCCGCCGCCAGACACGGGGAGGCCAGGGCGCACTGCTCCCGCGGCGAGGCGTGTCCGCTGTGGCCCGCCGCCGAGAGATGGGGGAGGGGGCTGCAGCGCGACGGGAGAGACTTCGTGGTTAAGGCCGAAAGAGCCTCCCTCCAGCCGGGCGATAGGTGGCAGACGCGGATGCTAGCCGCCGCGGTGGGGATGCCGGTGGGGGTGGTGAAGGTGGCGGAGGGCTGCACGCTCTGCGGCGCCTGCGTCAACGTATGCCCCACAGACGCCCTCTCCATAAGAGGCAACGAGCTCAAGCTCGTCCCTGCGCTCTGCATAGCCTGCGGCATATGCGCCGAGAAGTGCCCCGAAAAAGTGATAACGGTGGACGCCGCGGCGGACCCCAAGCCCTACGAGGCCAGGGCGGTCTACCGCGACCACCCGGCGCGGTGCCGCACATGCGGAAAGGAACTGCCCTACACGGAGACCATGGCGCGGAGGCTGGCGCAGAGGCTGAAAGACGCCGGCCTCCCCTACGACCACGTCTACCTCTGCGAGGAGTGCCGCCTCAAGTCCTCCCCCGCCTAGCCTTCACCGCGTGTTTATCACCCTCGGCATACACGTCGACGACGAAGTAGTTGAAAAGCGGCAGGACCACCCTCAGCACCGCCACGCAACCCTCATCCGGAGTTTTGATCACCACCTCGTCTGGTTGCCTCTCCTTTATGTAGGCAATGGCCTTCATCGACCCCTCCGGGCACCCGGGAACCTCTAACGTGTCCACACGTCTAAGATCCTCCATATTTATAAAAATGATACGCGACGCAATTTTTAAAAACATCTAAATCCAAGTCCCCCATGTCGCTGGTAAGTGAAGTGGCGGGGCTCGTCGTGGCTTGGCTCGTATCCACCTTAGCTGTTTGGTTGGCTTTGAAGATTTTCCCTGGGAAGCAGAAGAGGGAAAGCTTGACCGGGGCCGCCGTCACGGCCCTAGCCGGGGGGCTGATCTACTGGATCTTCCACAGTGTTATTAGGATTCCGCTGATCAGCGGGGTGGTGGCCTTCTTCGTGTGGCTCTATGCCCTCCGGAAGCTACAAGGCGTCGGCTGGCTAGGCGCGCTGGGGCTCACCATCTTGATATGGATAATCAACGGAATACTAGACCTCTTCTTACCCGCCTTAAAGCTCTAGGTCTTTTTGATGCGCCGTTTTCCCCAGGGATGCGGCGTCTTGTGCAGGCTGGCGGCGGTGTTGGCAGAGACCTTCGCGGAGGCGCAGGGGAACGCCCTATCGTTGTACCCCAGCGAGGTGGCTAAGAAGGCACAAGTCTCGCAACAGGTAGTGGGCGAGGTCTTTAGAGCCCTAGCGGAGAGGGGCTACATGGAATGCGTCAAGACAGAAAGAAGAATGAGGTGCGTAGTGACGCGGAGCTCTCCGCTCTGGTCCACTGAACACGAAAAGATATACAGCATACTAGACTCTATAAAAACATAAATAAAGCCTTCTCTAACATTGTGTGGAGAGACAGAACGTGGAGATATCGGCGTTGAGAACGCTTAGAAGCGGCTTCCTCTACCTCCTCGTTGCCGTGATTGTTGGCATCGTAGCCGCATTGGCGGGGCTCCTCTCTATTATAGCCGCCATTGTCTTCAAGGCCGCGGCTCCCCACGGACCCTTTGCCGGAGTCGTCGGCGCAGTGGCCTTCCTCCTTGTCCTGTCGCTGGTTGCCGTCGGCATGGCGCTCTACGCGATCTTCGGAAAGATCCGCCCCGGCTTGCGTCAGCTATCAGAGATAGACAACGGGTTCCACATAAGCTACACAGGCACCACGCTCATGCTTGTGGGGCTTGCCATATTGGTGCTGGGGCTCATAGTTCTAGCTGCGGTGTTCGCCGCGGCCGGCTTCTCGCCTGAGGCTGTTAGGGGCACCGTAGTAAGCGGCCTCATCCTAGCTTTGGGGGTGCTCCTCATCGGCGGCATAATCGCCTTCATAGGCAACATACTGGCCTTCGCGGTCGGCGCCTTCACGCTACACAGCAGATATCAAAACTCCCTATACATGGCGGCAGGCATCCTCTTCATCCTAGACATCGCCTTGTTCCTCGTCGGCTTCTCCGGCATACTATCCCTAGTGGGCTATATACTCATGTACATCGCGCTAGGCGACACGATAAACAAGCTGAGCACGGCGGCCCCAACCCCGGCACAGGTCTAGAGCTCGTCGACGCTCAGCACCAAAACCAGCAACCACGCCTTTCTCCCCGGCCCCGCCCTCAACAAACCGCGCCAATCCGCCACACTACCACCACATCCATGCATCAAACCAGCCACCACTCTACCCCCCGGATTCTGACCACCTCCTCCGTGTAGGCCCTCAAAACCCCGTCGAGGTTCTGAACCCACTCCTAAGCGCCTCGACCCTCCTCCTTAGCTTCTCCCGGCAAAACTGTATCTCCACCCCAAGTCCCTCGCCCTCTCCTCGGCCCGCCTCCGCGCCCGTGTAGACACCGCAACGCAACCACTTACATGCATTCGCTACTTCATCGAGCCGCAATTGTTATATGGCTTAGATCCCCCGTTGTCGTGGATTCGGAGAGGCTGTCGAGAGCCTTGAGAGATCTTGAACGTTCGGTAAACTTTATAGAGCAGATCTTGAACCGTCCTCTTGACGAGTTTTTAAACGATAATGAGGCTGTATACGCCTTGAGATACGCCGTGATCGAGGCTGTGGAGGCCGCCGTCCAGATCGGCTTAATTCTCCTCCGGGAGACGGGAGCCCGCCCGGCCAGCTACGGCGAGGTGTTCCAAATGCTCGGCGAGAGGGGAATCATCCCGCGGGGCCTCGCCGCGGCCATGCGGAGGTTCGCGGGTCTTAGGAACCTCCTTGTGCACCGCTACTGGGAGGTCGACGACGCCAGGCTGTACAGAGAGCTGAAAGAGGAGGGTCTCAAGACGTTGAGGCGCTTCCTGCGGCATGTCCATTAAGTGGTTTGAACTAGGGCCTGAGGAGCGGGAGGAAGCCGCAAAGAAGCTGGCCGAGGCGCTGAGGAGAGAAGAAAGAGTGGCGCTGGCCTTTCTCTTCGGCAGTTTTCTAGAGGGAGTCTTCAGAGACGTAGACGTCGCGGTTTATCTCTCCGGCGAGGTGGACCTCCTCGACGCCGCGGCATATGCCGAGGAGCTATCCAGCCGCCTCACCACCCTCGTAGGCCTGCCGGTGGACGTAGTTGTGCTAAACTTCGCCCCAACTTGGCTACGGAGGAGGGCCTTCTCCGGCAAAGAGTTGGTGGTCAAAGACGAGTTGCTCTACGCCGCCCTGTGGGCCAACGCGCTAGACGAAGAGCTCGGCCTCACGGCCCACTCTAAGTAAAAGATAAAAGATATATGTAACTACCCACATCTTCAAGTGTACGACTACTTGCTACAACTCCTCGTCCACCTGGTGTCGCTTCTGCCCCTCGCCAGGGAGAAGCCCTTCGCGGCCTTTCGCGAGGGGGGACTGGTCGTGATATGCATATACGGCCTCTCCAAAGACCTGGAGGTGGAGGCTGTCGACGTCGGCGGGTACTACATCGCCCTCGACTCCCTGGAGAGGGTAGGCCCCGCGGAGCTGAGGGAAGGCAAGATACGGATCCCCAAGAAGACACAAGCCGCCCTGCTGATAAAAGGCGCTGAGTGGGCCGACGAGGTGAAGCTCCATACAGACAGAGGCATCCACACGCTCAAGATACAGGCACGGGGCAGTTGCCCACATCTCTCCGAAGCCGAGAAAAACTTATAAACAGAAGATTACTAACACCACGGCGCAGCGGGGTAGGCCAGCCTGGTAGGCCGCGGGGCTCATAACCCCGAGGTCCCCGGTTCAAATCCGGGCCCCGCTATTTCATTGCTTCCAGTTTTATGATCTGTCATTGGAAAAATCGGGGTTTCTTTCGATAATTCTTCTGTTTACAATTTCCCTCTCCCTTGGCGTGCCGCTTCTCATCTTTTCCATTAGGAACCGCATGGCGGCTTCTCTTAGTTGTTTGTTCTTCTTTATGTCGCCGAGCCCGACGTATATCATGTATTTCCTATTCGACTTAACCACGTTCGGCCGCATTCTCAACGTCTCTAACGCGTTGGCCGCGGCTACTGCCTCCTCTGCGGTGTTGGCGTAGTAGGCGGCTATCAGCGTGCCGCCGTTGCCGCTTACCAGCGAAAACTTTATCGACGCCAAGACTTGTTCCGGATCCTCCGAGCGGGGGTTTTTCACAGCCTCCCTGAGGATGTCTACAGACCTCTTCCTTGCGACCGCCTCTTTTATGTAGTTCCACTTGTGGCATTTCAACAGATCCAGCAACATGCCGTAGGGGCCGGCCGCCTCCGCCAAACGCATAAAGACGTCATGGCCCTTCGCGACGACCGCCTCGTAATCGCCAGTTGCTCTTCCTATTTTCCACGGCTCCTTGGCCGCAACTGCGATCTCGAACCGCCCAATTCTGCCCCACCGCGCCTTTCCATCTCCTAACCACATCGTCAGCAGAGGCGCCAATTCGCCCTGCTGGAGGCACGTAAAAACCATGCTTATCGCCTCCTCCTTTCGCCACCGTTGCCGCCAGCTCCTGGCAACCATGCTCAGCGTGACGCTGACGCCTTGACGCGTCAGGTTTACGGAGGCTGGAAATATGTAGATTTCTCCGGGCCGCGCCGCGGCCCAGGCGAACACCTGCCAGGGCTGCGTGGTCGCCACGAACGGCCGGCCCCTCTCATTCCC
>Ga0326761_1000150_pt1 | contig 16871 bp, 23 predicted proteins | sample GCREP_P_FD_207739 | JGI IMG/M metagenome (GOLD analysis project Ga0326761, IMG submission 207739) | Hot spring water microbial communities from Geyser Creek Basin, Yellowstone National Park, WY, United States - GCR.EP_P | ecosystem: Environmental > Aquatic > Thermal springs > Unclassified... | reverse complement strand
GTCGGCCAGAGATTAGGATTCCTCTATGATGACGGCGGCAAATTTGGTTTCACGGCTTTCGCAACTTGGGGCTCTACGGTATACACGCCAGACATAAACTGCAATGTGGTGATTGACTTGGTAGGACAGGAAATCCCCAGCAAAGAGGAATTTGAGAAGGCGCTAAACAAATTTGCACATGAATTAGAATTCATAGGCAAATACAGGGAAACAGTGCTCTTACTGACGCTCTATCCATATGTATACGTGTATTTCCACAGACGGCCGATATTAACTATAACAGGTCCTTTCAGAGCTGGTAAGACTACTGTGCTTGAATTGGTTGAAAACATAATAGGCAAGCCGTATATATTGCGCGGCAACTTCTCGCTGGCTGGCGCTAGGGGGTTGCTGGCTTATCACCACGTGATTCTTGATGACTTTGGTGAGGGGACCACATTAGAGGATGCAAACTTACCAATGTTGTTAGAATATCACGACCGTGGTGTGGTGGCTAAGACAGATGACAGACTACGCACTAAAGTGTTTCCTTTGAGAGGGGCGTTGTATCTGTCCGGCGGATATGCTGTAAACCTACTTAGGCTCTCTAGCTATACCGACAGGCTGTGGCTAGTCAAAATAGCCCTATCCCGCAACATGCTGGAAACCATGAACGTCGTTTTCAATTCTATTATCAAGGATGCGGATTATTATCGGTGGGCATTTTCACGCCTCTACCTCTATTTCCATGAATACTACCTATCTCTAGACAGCAACATCATAACTTTGCCGTGGCGTCGTGACCCGCTACTCGTGACTGAGGCAATCAACACAATGCTGTTAAGAGTTTTAGATGACAGCAAATTTCCTACATTGACTGTGGAGAATCTGGCGGCAAATGCTAAGAGACATGCGGCTGATGTGCATATGTCTATTGTACTCCAGATTCTTAAGTGGACTCTTAAGAGGCGGGCTGAAGGGTTCAAGCATAACAAAGTGTTTAAGGTCAATGGTCAAGACGTAGAGTTTTACCACGTGCAATACGTGAATAGGATAGATATACCACTACCGATTAACCACGGCTCGGAGAGCCGCGGCGTAACAGTAACAATTGGTGCCACAAAGACCGTATCCAAAAGCATAACAATGAAAATGGTTAAGCAATACGCCTCTCCCTCAATGGTCCAAGCCATCATAGACATGTATGATTACCTCAATGAACACTTTATTGTGGCGGCTCCAGACGGAAAGAACTATAGCGTCTGGGTGAGGGCTGATGCTGTGGATGAGGCCATCAAGTGGCTCATATTTACGCTTCAGGAACACGCGCCTCACTACCTTGACGCATTCCCGACTTTGGTGGACGAAGTTGTGCGTAAGGCGTATGAGGACGTAATGAGGCGGCTTGAGGGCGATAAGTTTAAAAATAGCTGATTTTTCTTATACTGTCGGCCCTACCCAGGGGCCGAGTCGGGAGTGAGCCGCCTCGCGCCGACGCGCCGCCCCCCAGGCGTCACATAGGCGCCTGGGGGTTTAGTTTCACCCCTCCTTTATTTCATTGTGCAACTAGTATATAAGCTTGTCGAATTTTTAAGTAGGCTTTTTGTGGGGGTCTATGGAACTAGTTAGGCTGGTTACGTCGGTGATATATGCCTACTTTATCGTGTCACAGCTGTTTGGCGTCAATAACCTATGGGTGGACATCGTGCTCTATATGGTTTTGCTTATTACGGTGGTTTATGCCACTGAGGTAAACATGGCTTTGAGCGGAGCTAGGATATGGTATAACGTCATGGTGGTGTCTGTGGCTATGTCAATCCCCCAGACGGTTTTTGCCGTCAGGCTGGTGCTCAGTGATAAGCCGATTGCGGCGTGGATTGATACGTTGGGTAGTACTCTGGTTGATGCTATGCTTGTGACGGCTTTGGTGCGTAGACACGTGATAGGTTCTCACATAGTTAGGGCTCCAGTGGTTGTGGGCTACATGCTGGTGTGGTCTATACTGGCCGTCGGTTTAAATGTGTTGTCGTGGTATCCACAGTTTTATTCCAATAAATACGCGGCGCTATTCTATGCGGTGGTCGGGTTGGCGTTGCCGCTCTTACTGGTTAGAGGTAACATGCGTGGTTTGCCCAGTAAGTCTGATATGCTTATGCTGGCTAACAACGCATTTGCTACGCTTGTGGCCTCCTACATGTTATCTGATGCCGTGTCTCAGCTAGAACTAGGTCAAGTCCACCTAGGCGTAGTTTCATTGATTCTGGCCACGTTGCCAGATTTCATAGTCGGTATTCTGATTAGGGGTGTCGTGGCTAGGCTAATTTCTTCTGAGGCGGGTGACCAGGAAATGGTCTATACTATGCTGGCCGCCGCTACGCACGACCAGCTCACGATTCCGGGCTTGATTATGCTGTTTGTGCCGGCGGCCATGGCCTACTATCCACATATGTTCAACTTATTGGTGGTGGCTCTCAAATTCACGCTTCTGGATAGGCGGGCTTATTGGCTCATAGGCGTGCCTGGGGCTTTGCTGGCTCTAGTAATACCTCCAGTATAGCCTTTCAGAAAGCGGCGTTTTTACTCTTTACAAATATACAATGCAGCATGTTGACAAAATTCTAAACAAAAATGGAAAAACCGATTAGGTTAGGCCGCGGGCTTTTGGACCCTATCAGTTGCGTATACTACCTTTTCGCCTATGTAGTAGGGAGGACCATATAACATATTTAGTAAATGGTTTAGGAAACGTCGGGTTTGGCTGTTATTACCAATCACCGTTACGTATTGGGATATTAGCTTATACGCCCGTGGGTCTTTGAGGATTAGTTTGTAGAGTCTTGATGGATATACATATTTCAGGTTATGGATTTCAACTACCCTCTGTATTTCCCGTAGTAGTGTATTAATCAGGTTTTCATAATGTTCATCATTTAAGCACCATATTGAGGTCCTCCCAAACATTGTCATTTTTATATGACCCTCGGATGCTAACGTCTTTAACGTATAGAATGCCTCGGTGTGTGTTAAGTCTAGTGCACGCATTACGTGGGCGGTGGTCTTACAGCCGTCGGCTAACAGCTTCAGTATTGCCTGTTTGCGCTCTTTTATTTTTTCTGTTTCACCGAGTGGCATATCAGTCTGATATTGGGGTTTTAAATACTTTTTGCTGACAAGTAGTGATATTAATTGGTAGGTTGGTAAGCTCTATGCTGGTGGCTTTAATATACGTGAAGCGGGATTGCCCAATCTGTCAGTCTCTACTTAGGCATACAATAATCAAGGGCGCCACCTCACGTAAATGCGTGCCGCTTATCTTTAAGGACGTTGATATGACGCCCCTCTCTGAGAAAAGGCTTATCTGGAGCTATGAGTTTGACCCGACGCTAGGGTTGGTATTCAGGATTTATGTGCCATATCTAGTGATTGCTGACGTAGATGAATCTCGCTCTATTAAACAAATTTTCTACAAGGCCCCTCTGATACCAAAGCATCCAATCGGGTTTAGTGAGCCGGAGGTGAGAGAAGTTATTTATACCACCCACGCATGGTGTGGATATGGAAAAGCCCTGTCAAAAGATGTTGAACCTTCTGGAGGTCCTGAGCCAATTGAAAAGCCAAGGGGGAGACGGCGGCGCTCACCACGCACAGAGGATTCTGAGTAATGTGGCTAGCGGCCGCATGACTCCAGAGGATGCCCTTAAAGAGGCTAAACGTATTAGAGTCTCTCCTTTCTAGCCTTTGCCGTGAGGGCTAGGCGGATACTGATAGTGTTGGTGGCGATATTTGCGTTGTTGATTATTTGCTGGTTATTTCATAAATTCTACGTGGGGGAGCCTGAGGTGCCAGCGGTTGTATCTCTTAAAGAGGCTGAGTATATCGTGCCTCAGGGTAGCTGGTATATTTTCGGTCCGCTGTCTGGGAGCCGGATTAGAATCATGGCTAACGTATCCATGGATGTTATGGTGGCGGTAGCGGGCGCCGTCTTTATGGCTACCGAGTTTCCCAACGGCTCGGTGACGTGGCGGGAGGTTTGGGGTAATATTGCTTTGGTTAGAGATGGTGAATATTATGCCGTGGTCCTCAATGACATATGTTATGCTGGGCGGCCATCTCATTTTGTTGGGTGGGTCTTAGTGGTGCCTGAGGCGGTGGGCACAGTCGGTTTGTATGAAAACTTATGTAAAAAGGTGGTAAGGCATCCAGCATTATGGCGTGGCGATATTCGCGTTGATTATACAATTTTTGGCAATACGGCGATATTGACAATGTTTTTTGGCCTACACGGAGGGGGGTCGGCTAGGGGTGTGCCGTCTAATCCAGCTAGGACAGAGTTTATACGCTACTACTACCAAAATACGCGGTCGGTGGATTTATATTTTGACGTAGAAGAAAAGAGGGTTGACGTATACAACATGACGTATGTTGTATACATGCGGCCGGCTGTGTGGATTGCCGTAAAGCCGTCGGCCGACGCATCGGTGACTATCAAGGTATTCGCCGGGGATGACTAAGTCTATAAAGATTAAAAAGAGCGCCTTATTTTCTCTATGCACATATTGCGTACTCCGTTGCCTCTAATTTTGGCTATGGTCATCGGGATAACTGTCACGCTATATTTGACACTAGACGTAATCCCCCCTCCCTTTATACCGACTATCCCAAATGAGGATATTGTGCTTAATCTGTCTGAGGTGAGGTGGGTCGTGGTGGGTCCTGTATACGGTAGGTTCATCAGAGTGGAGTCTAATGTATCTATGGATGTGGTTGTCGGTGAGGCGGCGGCGGTGGCGGCCTATTTCCCATCTATGCCGTCTGACCATATAACATATCGCGCATTTAGAGGCCGCTATCACATAATCAATAAGAGTGGTGTATATGCCATTGTTGTAAATGAGGTGTGTTTTGCGGCTGAGGCGGTTAGGCAACCCAGCGGCATCATAGTAATCAAGCCTAAACCTAACGCATCTGAAGGGGAGCACGCCACCTACCTCTCTGTCTGTGGTGTGGTGGATGGCGTAGGGCTGTGGAATGGCCGCATTGCTATTGAGGGCTCACCACCGACTATGGTCTTTTATCTGTATGGCGGTGAGGCGCGTGGCACCGGCTTAAAGGAGGAATTTGGGAGGTGGGAGTTTGCTCAAATAGTGGCCACTAATGTTATAGTGTTTGAACTCACTATGGGTCCTAAGCGGGATATGTATGGGCGGTATTGGAACGGCACCATGTACTATGACATCATAGAAAAAATGGTGTGGATAGCCGTTAAGCCTAACGCGGGGGCTCAGATACGCATTACTGTGTGGCAATGATGTGGGCTCTGAAGCTATATATAATGGGGCTATCACCATGCTATGGCTGAGGACCCGCTCCGTGACTGTATATATCAGCTATATTATAATATAATTAGGACCACGGTAGGCGTCTACGTGCCGGCTAGGCTGGCACAATGCCTCGCGATTCTGAAGCTTCAGTTGATTTTAATCGCTAGGTCTACGGGTGATGATATTGATTTTGCCATGTCTAACTGGGGCTATACGTGCGGCCCTAATTTCTGTGCTGTGCCTGGCAACTTTGTGGAAATTTTGGTTTACGCCAAAACACGCTTTGGTTACTAGAGGGGTAAAATTTAAAAACCACCAATTTCATTAGGATACATGGGCGCGAATAATCACCAACAACAAACAACCCAGGACAGAAGTGTTGACTTTTTCACCGACAAGATAGGGTGCCACATCTCCAGCCCGCTAAAGCATGTTGACATAGTCGGTGAGATTGTTCAAGAAGCGGTTTACAATTTCCTCATTGACGCGGGAGATAAGATGTGTGTCGGCAACAAAATTGGCGTGTGGCGGGTAGCGGGTAAGTGTAAAGGCTCACCAAACCCTAACAGCGAGAGGCGGAAATCACTTTACGCTAAAGTGCCCAAGGGGATAGGCGTCACTATTTATTTAGCTAATGGTAAGGTCCAAGGGAGGCTAGTGGACATCGGGGTATATGAGGTCCTGGTAGAAGTCGGCGGTGACATAATCTACATCCACAAGGACCTAGTCACAGCATTATGTTGGCCCAAGTAAGGGGGAATTTTTTACCGGTCCAGGTAAACTCACGGTCATCGTTGATAGATAAGGCGTTAATGTTTGAGGAATCTAGGTGGCAATGGCTGACTTACGTCAACATCTTTGAGCCGCTTGTCAATAGGTTTTTTGATTGCCGCCGGACCAAGGTGGCTGGGTGCGTCAATCCGGATTGCCGGTTTCAGAGGATTATTGCCTACTACGTGTGTCGGACACAGTATAAGGGAGATGACCTATACTTTGCGCTTAAGTTCTACGTAAAGTCGGGTCACCCCGTAATTGGGCTAAGCCATCACGTAATGCTTAAGGGTGACGTGACTGAGCACAGGTATTACCCAGCTATAGACTGGGATAGTAACTTTCCCCCTCCCAAGGAGCTTTTAGAGAGGGCTGTTTTTTGGTGGCGCTATAAGTCTGGGAGTAAAGGGATTGAGGCGTGGCACATCGTGTTGCCTCACAGGCGGCGGTGGTATCATGCCATATATGACATGATGCCTTACACCGACTCTCTACATTGGGCGTTGACGGCCAGAAGGATTATCAAACAAGGGATTTACGAGGACTTTGGGATTCTCAGGGTTTGGTGGCTTGGCGATGAATTGATTGATTACTATGTCTCCGACGACCCTATGGCGTGGCTTAACTTAACGTTAAGAAAGCTTTTCTGGCTGAGGGAATATGAGCGCATTCGATGAATTCAATGAGGGCTTTGCGCTAGATGTGGCTGACACCCCGGAGGAATTGGCTTTCAAAACTGAGATGGCTATCGAGGAAATAGAAACCAAACCATCTCCAGGTGACCAGCCTAAGTATGAAGAAGAAATACGGGAGTGGGCTGAGAATAAGGCGCGTAAGGCTGTAGAGGAAGGTAGGGAGGTGGCTAATTGGGCTGATTGGGTTATGGGCTGGAGGACCCCCAACGCCTCTGAAAAGAAAATGGAATTCATGTATTGGTACACACGCACCTATCTAGAAGAAGCCAAGGACATCAGGCCTGATGTTGCGGATGCTTTGGCTAGAGGTTTGACTGGGCTAGCATACAGACGTGTCGATTGGTTTGCCTCTATGTTTGACCCGGAGGTTATGAGGCAAATCTACTATGACCCGGAGGTGGCTAGGATATACAGTGAGACGCGTGATATGATTAGGAGGGCTTCAGATTATTATATCTCAATGACATCCATGGAATTGGGTAAGGCGGCTGACATAATAGCTGAGGCTAAGGCCAGGGGTGAAAAGCCGGATGTGGTGGCTAGACAGCTGGTAGAGGCTATACCTAGGCTGTCTCCCAGAAGCATCTATTTCAACATCTATTATATTGGTAGGACTACAGGCGACCCCTATATCCAGCAAATTGCCCGGGAGCTGTCTAGAATTAGGCGTAGATAGACTTATATATCGCTAGGAAAATCTCCCTATGGCTAGTCTTAACGTAACCGAGATAATCGGTGACTACAACACGCAACAAGTGTTGCTTACTAATATCGAGTGGATGCTTCTGTTTGCTTTCGTGTTGGGCGTCTTATTTACATTGGCGGACAGGGAGAGTAGGGTGTCGGTGAGGCATTTTCTGTCGGATTTTATGGTTAGGTGGGGCCTAGCTGGTCTAGGTCTGTGGACCATAGTGCTAATATTTTTCGGGCTCTATGAATTGGGGCTTCAGAGGGGCTTATTTCACTTTCTTCCCTTTGTCGGCATCGCCGAATACGGCGGGGTGTGGGGCGTAACTCTTAGCGGCGCTATTGCCTTCTTATTCTTTGTGGCTAGCCTTTTCTTTCAGGCACTCATTAGAGCGCCTAACGTCATAAAGGTGGTGAGGACTCCGTATTATCCGTATCTGGAGGATTACGCGCATTACCTATACCAGTGGTGGCAATATTATCAGCAATACTACTACCAGCCGCATCAACAACGCGAGGAATATGTGGAGGAATATGCATATGCCGACAACAAACTACGTGCTAGGTCCTTTTAAATTATCTTATTATAACATGAAAACTCAAACCAAACCCAAAAAACGGAGACCCAAGGACCTAGAGAGGCTATACCTAACGCCTATACGTAAGCATGGCCTCCTAGCGGTCGTGGAGGGTGGGCGGTCATACACTAAAGATGAAATTGTAATGCGGGCTACAGTATTTCTTAACATCGCCGATAAGATTAGGTGCGAGGTTTGCGGCCGCGTCTATGACGGCACCAACTATTTCATGGTAGAGTACACCGGCATGCTTGAAAAGCTTAGACATGCCTACTGTGGTAGGTGCATGCCGGAAATCAAGAAGCTGGTGGATGACATATATAAGGTGGTGGCATGACGGCGGGAAACCCCTTCAGGAAATACCGGAACAAATATGTTGACAGATTCCTTATCGCTACAGCTATAGCGCTGGCTCTATTTAGCTATATCATGGCTGTGTACGTCTACAAATTGCCGCTTGTCTTTTCTCAATGGGCTGTGCCGTTGATTTTATCAACTATACTAGCCGGCTTTGTGGGGCTCTACCTAGTGTTTGCCATGGTGTATTACGCGTGGCATGCCGCATACTTCTGGAGGCTAGGGAAACTATATGAGAGGAACCCTAGGCTGGCCGTGAAATATTTCATGACTGATTACATGTCTCCAGAGGCTAAGCTGGCTAGAAAGGCCTTCAGGCTGTTTGGGCTTTCTTAAAACCGGCTTTTTTCCTCTTTACAAACCTATAATGCAGCTGTTTGACATTTCTTTAATTTTGGTTTGGTTTTTGTCTCTCGCTTTTAGCTGGGGGGCCTCCCGCTTTGTCTCGGTCAAGGCATCCTCATATCAAAGCGATAGATTTATATGTGGATTGGTTCTATGATTTGTGCCCAAAATAAAAGTTATCGATAGAATGTCGGGGAGAACTTGGGATGCTGATATTGATACGGAGAAACTGTGTCTGTCTAACGTCTGGAGCTCTGTGTTTGGCGTGTCTCAGAAGTGTTTTCCGATGACGCCTGACCGATTCGGTCAAGTTATGCGTCTGGTAAAGCCGGGGTTTGGTTCTGTCTACGTAGAGGCATTAGTGTTGCCTGATACTGTAAGGTTTTACGTGGCTGACCTTGTTATTGTTTCGCCTCGGGGCGTAGACGTTACTGAGATGTTTTTCGATTTAAGGCTTGGTGAGGTAGGAATCACTTTCGGTAATGCCTTTATGCCTGTCAGGTTCAATATGGAAAATGCCAAATGTGTGGGCCGTACGTGTGTCATATTTGGGGCTTTGGTGCGCGATGATAATGTTCTGAGGCATGTGCCGATTATCTATGAAAAGGAATACCTGGAGTGGCTTAGGGCTATGCTGGCTAAGAGGCCGGCTGAGACTTGGGAGGTGATTATGCAAAGGCTTCAGATATATGAGAGCACGCTTAATAGGCTTCTGGAGGAATTGTCTAAGCTGGCCGACAGGTCCGCTTATGAGCTGGCTATATCGGTGATTAACCAGGCGCGTAATCTGATGACGCAAATTCAGGCGTTGACGCAACAACCTAGGGGCGGTGGGCAAGCATGACCTTGACAGCGTCGGAATTAGTTTTATATACGGCTGACACATCCATAGGTTATGCGTATAACTAAATTACCAATCCCCCTACTTATTGCGGCCGCGGCACTTACCAGCGTGGCGGTTATTTACGTCTACCTAACAGCGCCGCCTATGCCGATACACACCGACCCTAACTTTAGTCAGCCCCTGTTCGCCGGTGTTACGTATTTGTGGCGTGGCGCGGCTTTTCAGTACATTTTTTCGGCTGACAGCCAGATATTAGTGACATATGGGGCCCCTTATCATCTGGTATACCTATTTGGGCCGTTGTATAACATAACGCTCGCTGGTAAGATTGCTATCATCTACGGTGCTGGTATTAGACCGTTATATGTTGTTAAACATGACTTGGTATCAGAAAATGGTGCGTATCCGTTTACCGGTGCATGTCTTGTATTCAAACTCAAAGACGTAACGCCTCAGAATTCTACAGTCGGAAATCTTACGTTGTATCTACCTGAGATGTTTGACTTAAGTGATGCTCTGACAAATAAAGAAGATTTAACACTTTACAACTTTGCTGGATGTTCTTCGCGTTTCCGCGTGGTTCAAATGCAGGTAAACGGTACACACATATTATTCCAGACGGCATACACAACCTCGTCTGCATTGGCTTGGAAATTGGTAATGAGGTTAGAGCCTCTCGCATCTGGAAAAACTATTAGGGCCACGAATCAGCCGCTTAGCGGTTCATACGTTGTAGGTAGCGCTACATATTCGGTTATGGCTTTGCCGTATCTACACTTTGCCATTAAGCCTCAGGACACTACTACACTCACGATATACGTAAGCTAGCGTTTATATCTGTCATGGACAACAAACGGCGTTGTTTTTTGTAACGGCTTTTCCGATTTTCTACAGTGGAAAAGTTATAAACACGTAGTTTGGCTGTGGCTATGGCAAGGTCTATATTATTGAAAGATAGGAGGCTGTTGCTGGCTATTGCTTTGGCCGCGCTTATTGCGGCGATAGCGGCATGGGCGTGGCTGGGTGGCGGCGGAGGTGGTGGTGGCGGTGGCGGAGGCGGTGGCGGTGGTGGTGGCGGTGGCGGAGGCGGTGGCGGTGGTGGTGGCGGTGGGGGTGGCGGCGGTGGGGGTGGTAACCAAACTACTACAACACCAAGCGGCGGAGGTGGTGGTGGCGGCGGCGGAGGCGGTGGCGGTGGTGGCAACCAGACTGAAACTTATACACCGCCACCCGGCTCTACATTGTATCCTGACCGTGACCTGATTGGCGGTTTTAATGTCATATTCATAGAGGACCACGTAGAGGAGGTGGGCGGCCAATTTAGGATAGTGACACGCTTAGGTACATCATTTACATCTCTGGTGGCTTACGGAGGTGCTGGTGTTACGGGAAACATAACTTATGGGACTGCTTACATCGTTAGTAACTACTATAAGATTCCGATTATAGGATTTGCCAGCACTGATGCAACTGTTACACAAGATTTCCCGGGTATGAAAGTGCGGCTTACGGCTGATGGCGGTTATGTGGTCTATCCTACTGTCAGCATGGCTATATACTACCGTAGGTATGTGTTCAACGTATCTGGCACTATGGTTTATGTGTGGGTGCCAGCTAAGAGCCTACCTAACACTTTGTCTACAGAAGTTACCCAACACGTCACTATAGACCCAGAGGCTGGTTTCTATTACGTAAACGGCCAGCCTTATAGGCTCACAATTGACGTGCCTCCGATTAAAACACGTAAAGGTATTCTGAGGTCGTGGGTCTTAACCGCTAACAGGTATGGTGTATACGTATTCCAGATAAATCCATAGGCTAGTGGTGGCTACTGGGTAAAGCTCACCGACGTTTTTCACGACAGTTTAGGAAACCAGACGTTGTGGGGTAAAGTTTTTTAAACTAGCGGAATAGCTACTGTCATGTCTAGCAATATGTATACTTACGGCGAAAGGCGTAGAATGCGTGGCGGCTTAATCTTGGCTGTGTTAATATTGGCGTTGCTGATAGGCTTTGCTTTGTACAAATACTTTTACGGCGGCGGTGGCGGGGGTGGGGGTGGCACCACTACAACTACCACAGGCACCCAACCGCCGTCTAATGTGCTTTATCCTAGAGAGATTGTTAACGGCTATGACTTGATTGTCGTAGAGGACCACATGTCTGTGGACGATGGGAAATACTCTATAGTTGCATCGGCCGCGGGGGCGTATAAGAGTCTAGTTGCCTACGGCGGGTCAAGCGTCTCAGGCAACATAACTAACGGCGTTGCGCTTATTAGGTATGGTGGTTATGAGATTCCGGTCGTGGCCTTTGCCTCTACCAACTCTACTGTTATTCAAGACTTCCCCGGCATCGAGGTTAGGCTTGATGCTAATGGTGGCTTTGTGCACTACAAGCCTGTGAGCATGGCTATCTACTATAGACACGCCAGTTTCAACGTGTCCAATACGGTGGTTCATGTGTGGGTGCCCGCTAAGACTTTGCCCACTAAATTGGCCAGCGTGTCGGTTCACGTGACTATTGACCCAGAATACGGCACGTATTATGTCAACGGCGTGGCTTATGGGCTGGAGTACGGCACACCACCCCAGAAATTTAAGGGTGTATTGAGGTCGTGGCTTGTCTACACTAAGGAGAGCGGCAGGTACGTATTCACGATAAACCCATAAGCTTATTTATAAGAACAATCAAGTCTTTTCTATGTCCGCCGTTGCTGAGACTATTGCAAAGTATGGTGTGTTGGGCGTAGCGGCCGCTTTTGTGCCGGCTTTTGTCCATGGCGCTATGGCTGGCGCTGTCGGTTTGTCTAGCCATCCAGCCACAGCCACGATACAGGTTATCGCCTACATGGCTATTGCGGCTTATTGGGCTAGACATAACGTGGTTGACGGTTTGCTGGCTGGGTTGGGTCTTGTGTCTGGCGTGGTTGTTGTCAGTCAAGTGCGTGACCTAGTGCTACAGGGGCTACTCTATGGCATAGGCTCGTTGATTAATGCCATTGTTGACTACATCATTGCCGGTTTTCTGTTTGGAATAGCTTACGGGTTTTTGCTCGGAATCTCTCCCACATCTTTACTGGCTAGCTTAGCCGGCTTTCTCTTTGGTGCGTTGATTATGTTATTGGTTAGGGTCGGTAATTTGCTTATAGATGCGCTAGAGCTGGGCATTTCGGCTCTATTTAAGAGCCTGAGCATAGGTTATGCCGCATTAGTTGCGCCTTTTATCGGCGGCGTTTTTGTAGGCATACCTTTGGGCGTCATGCTGTTAGTATTCGGCTTTGCTTTGGCAATGGCGTTAGGGTTTGCCATAGGTCTGGCTTTAGCGGCTTTATTACTCATGGCGTCTCTATTCCTTCTGATGCCGCTGACTATCATATCGATAACGCTTTACATTGGGTTGTTTACGGCGGCCGTGGTGATATTTAAGACCTTTAGGAAAAGTACTGACGTTGTAGAGATTTTGCTGGATTTGGCCGCAATATTCATTTTCAAATTCCTGGGTCCGGCTCTATATGCGGCTGGCTATGCTGGTCTAGTGACTAGGTTTAAGGCTAGGTCTCTCTACCTCATAGCTCTGGGAGCGTTGGGTTCATGAAATGGTTCACTCATATTGTCTGGGGGGCTTTTTTCCCGATATTAATGGGCGTCAAGGTGGACGAAGCGGTGGCTTTGGCTGTGGCTCATACTGTGTTGACTGACATTTTCGGGCATGTCAGACAGGGGCCTATTATCAGGCGCACGTCTTATCACGACATGTTATCGCTTTTGTTTGGCTTTGCGATTGCGCTGTATATGCATAATCCGGTTTACTTATGGCTTGGTGCGGTTCACGTTTTACTAGATGTTTTGTCTCCCGGGAGGCTGGGCGCCAATTTTCTGTATTCTCTTATATGGGCTTTGCCGCCCGCGATAATTTTATATATATATGGTGTTAAGCTCTAGCATGCGGTTAACTAAGATTCCAATGCCGCTACTTATAGCCGCGTTTGTAGCCACCACATCCGTGGTGATATTACTCCAGCTGACGGTGGTGCCTGTGCCCCCTGTGGCCGACGCTAACTTTACCGGCACGCTTGTAAAGGGGTCACCCTATCTGTGGCGCGGTGCCGCCTCGGAAATAAGCATATCCTCTAACGCAACGTTAAAGTTGACGCATATGCCTCTATTTCATGTCATATACATAAACGGCCCGCTCAGCAACGCCTCGCTTGGGGAAAACAGGTGGATGATATACCATAGCAATAGGGCTATACTTGTAGAAAGAGTAACTACTCCTGAAGGCGCCACAGTTCAGTATCTTCTTAAGCTTGTCAATGTGTCTAAAGTCAATGGTTTGACTGTGTTGGTGCCGCAAACATTTGGCGCGTCTGAGACCATCACCAATGATGAAGCTAGAGCTATTCAAGCAATTACGGGGCGAGTTGGTTTGAGGGTTGTGAACGTATACACCAACTTCACTCATATAGCGCTTGATGTTGCGAGTCATAACAGCACTGCCAGGACCATGACCCACTACTTTAGGCTACCTCCAGCCGTAGAAACTACGTCTACTAAAATCACGTCTAGCGGATACGGAGTGAGCTACAAAGTCAACACCACTACCGTGTCAGTCTATCTCATGCCTTATCAACACATAGTTATAGTGCCGAATGCCACCGCTAGGGTGACTATAGTGGTAAAATAACCCCATTTTTCTTTGGGATAGGCAATTAATTTTTTAATGGGCGTATAAATTTCGTGACATGTTACTACCTCCAGGTAGTGGATTGTTGGGGCTACTGGCGATAGCGTTGCTCAATAGGCGTGCTATACATATTGCATTGATTACGTTGTTTGTATCCGCGGCCGTGGCTGTGGCTGGGCTTGACGTGTATGCGGCCTTTACGCCTCTCATAGCTGGGGCTATAGCCCTCTACGCATTGAGACAGGAGGAAAGGGTTATAGAGAAAGTGGTGGGCCTCTTTCTGGGTCTAGCTATTATATGGGCCTCCGATAATAGGGCTATCGCTCAAGTGTTAGCCGCGATATCTTATGAAATCGTGAAGCCTTTCTTTGAGGCGTTAGTTAACGTGTTGGGTGTTATAGGTTTTGGCGGCGTCTTGGGGTCCTTACTGGCGTGGTCGTTGCTGGCCCCTCGCTTGATGCGTATTGCTGAAGAAGAACCGTTGGTTTCCATGGGTTATGTGCTGTTAGGCGCCATAGTCCTAGCTGGGGCCATTGCGGCTGTGCCTCCGTTTGTGGCTTTGGCGATGGCCATAGCTCTACTTAACCAATTCAGCCGGGCGTTGCGTGGCAATTTAGAGGCTTTGGGTGAGGTGGCGCCGGCCTTGTTCTTGCTGGCCGCAATTATTCAGCCTACTTATTTGGCGCCTATAGGGGCGGTGCTGGCTGTCATTGAGCTGGCCTTTGGCGTGCTTAGCCGGAGGCATTTAGCGGGTGCGGCCATGTGGTCCACAGCGGCTATGTTGGTGGCGGGGCTATGAGCGCGCTTAGACTATTGGCTAAGGTTTCGGTTGAATCTGTATCTCTAGCTGTGGCTCTAGTCGTGGTTGCCATATTGGGCTTCAGCCTATCCTCTATACTCGGAGCCGCACTATCATATCTAGGCACTAGGGCAATCTTAAGGTCGTGGGTCCTTGACCGCCCGCTACCCTCAGCTATGCAGGTATTCCTATTCGTGCTAACTCTATTCGGCCTTATCGGCGGTGTCCAGTTTATAGTGTTTGTGGCTGTCCTTATTGCGGCATTTCTTTTGAAAGAGGTCAAGCTTAAGGCGCCTACTCTAGACGGGCTTATCGAGTCAGCTAAATTCGCTTTCCTTGGCATTGCTATGCCTGTGATTGGCGTGCTTTTGCCGATTATACCGTTCTATGAGACAGCTAAGAAATTCCGGTATGACTTGGCCGGAACCATGGCTCTATTGTTGCTCGTGATTCTGGGGGTGTTTGCCCTCTATACCGGCATAGGCTTGGCTGTGTCTCCCGACACGGCTAACATTGTGGCTGTGGGCGGGATGTTTAACGACTTATTTGCCGGCGTGCTTGGGCCGCTGTCACCGTCCAACCCACTGATTTGGATTGGCGTCATTGCATATGAGGAATTCATAGGGAGAGTGACGCCATTTGCTAACGCCATGTTCACAATGCTACACTTTCCGTCTAGGTTGTGGCTTGGCTTTAAGAGTACGGGAGGTGAGCTTTCAGCCGTAGCTATTGCGTTCCTTGTGTTGTTGATAATTAACTTCGGCGCTAGGTGGCTTTGGGATGTCTATCAGAGGCATGGTATAGTTGTATCTATTGCGTCGCACGCTTTCTACAATGCTGGCGTGTCGGCGTTTGTTGATTTGCTGGAGGGCAACGTGTTGAATTTCATGATATTGCTGTTTATTGGCTTGGTAGGATTTTTATATTCAGTAGGTAGGAGGCTGACATGATGCGGTATATACTCGTTGCGGTTGCGCTGTTAGCTGGTTTGGCTGGTATAGGATTTGTTGCACAGCATCACAAAATGGCCTATGGTGTGTATGAGGGAGTGGGGGTTGCTTATGAGGGTAGATATCTTTTGATAGATGGACATGCTATTAAGACTCCGGTTAATGCCACGGTCCTTAAGGGTAAGTTTATACTGTGGGGCGGCTACCTTATCAACGGCACCGAGGTTAAGCCTAGACACGTAGTGGCGGCGGTCGTGACTGGCAACGTGGTTGTGGTGTCTGGCGGTATTCAGGTTCTGACTGGTGAGGTCCACACGTTAGGCAACTACACCGTGGTCACCGGCAACCCGGCTAGGGTGCTGGTTATAGACGGCTACCTATACCACCCTAAGTAAAACTGGCTTTTTTCCTCTTTACAAACGTGCAACGCAGCTATTTGACGTTTCTTTAATTTTGGTTTGGTTTTTGTCTTTCGGTGTGGTCGTGGGGGGTGTCCGCTTTGTCTCGAAGCTTGGGGGCAACGTTGGCGCGGTGGGCTTTCGCTTATTTTTTTGACATATGTCGAGCGATGGTGGAAGCAAAACGGTTTTATATCTATGAGATATATCTGTCATGAATAGACTAGCGGCCTTAGTGATGGCAATGCTGGCGCTTACGGCTCTATACTTTATAGTCACGATGGTGTTTAAGCCGTCACAGCCTCAGGTAATAGTGGTGAGGCCTTCTGGGGGGCAGGGTGGACAAACCGCCGCTACAAATACCGCCGCATCTGAGGCTCCGACGCCGGCCCCACCGCCGCCGGTGGGGCAATATCTTTGTACTAAGGCCGTGTATCTAAAGGTGGGTGGCGTATCTTTAT
>Ga0326761_1000148_pt1 | contig 16921 bp, 16 predicted proteins | sample GCREP_P_FD_207739 | JGI IMG/M metagenome (GOLD analysis project Ga0326761, IMG submission 207739) | Hot spring water microbial communities from Geyser Creek Basin, Yellowstone National Park, WY, United States - GCR.EP_P | ecosystem: Environmental > Aquatic > Thermal springs > Unclassified... | reverse complement strand
GCCCTATGGTGTAAAAGGTCAGCATTATGCCAAGAACTGTGCCCAAGAGCCCTATGTAGGGTGCGTTGGACGCCACGGACGCTATAAAGGTCAAACCCTTTGTTAGCTCCATCTCTAACTCCTGCTTTGTCTTGAATCTTTCCACTTCAACCTTTCTGTAAAAATTCCACCGCTCAATGGCTACGGCTAAGGCAAAAAAGCTCAGCAGTAAGAGCAGCCCTATGATGCCGTAATCAACGAGCTCTTTTAGCAGGTGCATGGGTTAATTATAAAATGTTTTCTCTTGAAATTTATGTTATAATTGACGAAGATGTCAACTTTTGGCATTAATAGACTGGGCTGATACGCTTAGAGATATGAAGGCGATACAAGTAATAGAAGAAATACTAAGCAAAGCTTTTAAGCGACATAGGTTTCCCGTAAGCCTAAAAGCAGAAGCTGTGCTCCTCTACTTTAAGGGACTTTCTCTAAGAGCAGTAAGGGAGTTCCTACTTCACAAGGGTTATTAGGGAAAGCTCTTCAGGCAATATATACAATTGCTATTAAGGCAAAGGGATGCACCACTGACAAGGGACCTTGGTATGTGAGTGCGGTCAAAGGGCTTGCAATGGAATGGCTACATGAGACTTTTGGGAAGAGGAATGTGGTAGAGGGGTGGTTTTTCTACATCAAGCACAGAATAAAAATGCTAAGTATGAAACCGTCTATAGATGGTTAGCCTCCTTTATTGTCATTTATACGATCATGAACCTGAAAAGTTGACATTCTCAAATGTTTTTAGTGGTGAAGCTAATTTTTACCGCATTAAACTTAAAATTTTACAGGTTATTTGTAAAAAAACTAAAATAAGCTTGAGTTATTATGGAAAAAGGGAGATAAGTAATGGAGCAAGAATTTGCAGGAAGAGTAAAGGTTATAAACTGCAGACAATTTAACACAAATGGCAAATACATAATATACTGGATGTCTCACAGCCACAGGGCAAACTTCAACCATAGCCTTGAGTTTGCCATAGAGCTATCAAATCAAAGCGGAAAACCACTATTGGTATACTTCCCAATAACAGACAAGTATAAACACTCAAACGCACGATACTACAAATTTATGTTAGATGGAATTTTGGAAGCTAAAAAATCCGTAGAAGAGAGAGGGATAAAGTTTGCTATAGAAAAGGTAAACGATATCAAACAAAGGATTATAGAGCTATCGGAGAATGCCTATGCTTTGATTACAGATAAAGCATACTTAAAGTATTACAGAAAGCTAAACAAATACATAGCGGACAGATTAGATGTTCCGGTGTATGAGATAGAATCTGATGTATGCGTTCCAGTTGAGATTGCATCAGACAAGCAAGAACCTTATGCCTTTACCTTTAGAAAAAAGATTTATAGTTTGTTGGACAAATACATTGTTGAACTAAAGCCAAGGGAGCCGAAAATTAAATCGGTTAGCTTTGATTTTGGAATAGAAGAGATAACTTTCAACAACTCCTTGGAGATTTTGAACATTCTCAACATAGACAAAAGCGTTAGCTTATCACCTTTTGTGGGAGGCTACAGTCAAGCAAGAAAATACTTGGAGGAGTTTATTGAGAAAAAACTGCATAGATACAAAGAGTTTAGGTCCCATCCAGAGCTTGACTATCAATCAAACCTTAGCCCTTATTTGCACTTTGGACAGATCTCACCTATAGAAGTGGTCCTTGAGGTTTTATCAAAGTACGGGAAAAATGATGAAAACGTGGATAGCTTTTTTAACGAGCTGATAGTTTGGAGGGAGCTTGCGAGGAACTTCTGCTACTACAATCCAAACTACAATCAGTATGAAGGTATTCCGGACTGGGCTAAAGAAACATTGGAAGAACACAAAAACGACAAGAGGGAGTATATTTACACGATTGAAGAGCTTGAAAATGCAAAAACTCACGATGAATATTGGAATTCCGCACAGTTAGAACTTTTGAAAACAGGGAAGATGCACAACTACATGAGAATGTATTGGTGCAAAAAGCTCATAGAATGGACGGATGACCCAAAGAAAGCCTTTGATATAGCGTGCTATTTGAACGATAAATACGAGCTTGATGGAAGGGACCCAAACGGATATGCGGGAATATCTTGGTGTTTTGGAACCCACGATAGACCTTGGAAAGAGAGAAAGATCTTTGGAAAAATCCGGTACATGAGTGCATCGGGCTTGGAGGCAAAGTTTGACATTAAAAAATATGTAGAAAAAGTAAAGGGCTTATGAAGCTTATTCACTCAAGACTTCAAGGGAAGAAAGAACGCGCCTTAGGTCTCCCTTTATACGCACCCTTCCGCCGGCAATGTATTGAAGGATCCTCTGGGGCTTTTCTAAGAGTTTTTTAAACTCCCTGTAGCCCAAGTATATTTTACTGTCTGAGAGGTCCTCCTAATGAACTTCCTTTATTTTTCCCTCTCCTACCAAAAACAGAACCTTCTCAAAGCTGTGGGGTAGTTCTATTGCCACCAGTATGGGAGGGGATATTTTTGTTAGCTTTTCCCTGTGTCCTTCCTCCAGTTTGTGTGCCAGAGCCCTGAGCTCTATTTTGATGTCCTCAGAAGTGGCTTTCAACATGGATTATGCTTTCCTCTCCGCAAAGTGCCCTTACCAGAGCTTCCAAGTATTGATGGGCTTCCTCCTCGGTGGGATATATACCAAGGACGGCGGGGAGAAGGGGCCAAGGCTATGGCGGTGTCAACTTTTTAGGTTCATGATCGTATAAATGACAATAAAGGAGGCTAACCATCTATAGACGGTTTCATACTTAGCATTTTTATTCTGTGCTTGATGTAGAAAAACCACCCCTCTACCACATTCCTCTTCCCAAAAGTCTCATGTAGCCATTCCATTGCAAGCCCTTTGACCGCACTCACATACCAAGGTCCCTTGTCAGTGGTGCATCCCTTTGCCTTAATAGCAATTGTATATATTGCCTGAAGAGCTTTCCCTAATAACCCTTGTGAAGTAGGAACTCCCTTACTGCTCTTAGAGAAAGTCCCTTAAAGTAGAGGAGCACAGCTTCTGCTTTTAGGCTTACGGGAAACCTATGTCGCTTAAAAGCTTTGCTTAGTATTTCTTCTATTACTTGTATCGCCTTCATATCTCTAAGCGTATCAGCCCAGTCTATTAATGCCAAAAGTTGACATCTTCAAAAATTTCCTGTATAATATCTAATGAAATAAACCTTTAGGAGGTGGTACCATGAGAAAGTTTTTAGTAGCCTTCAGCTCAGTAGCACTTTTGACAGTTAGCTTGGCTAAAGCTGAGCAAACCCTGTATGAAAAGCTCGGCGGCAAACAGGCAATCGATGCAGTGGTCGAGGACCTCACAAACAGAATGATGAAAGACAAACGGCTCAAGAGATTCTGTAGCAACATGTCAGAGGACCAGCTTAAGGCCCGCAGAGCGCTTGTAGCGGCATTTATCTGTAAAGCAACAGGAGGTCCTTGCGAGTACAAGGGAAGGGATATGAAACAAGCACACCAAAACCTTGGAATCACAGAAAAGGATTGGAACAGATTTGTGGAACTCACAAAGCAAAGTTTAAACAAGTTTAACGTGCCTGCAGACGTTCAAAAAGAGTTTTTGGATGCTGTTGCTGGATTAAAGGATCAAATAGTAAGCAAAAAATGAATGTTTAAAACAATAGAAAATGGTTATACCCTTGGCTATGTCCCACGGCCACTTGTTATAGTGGTCGTGGGCGAAAATCCTTTTACCGTTGGTTGGCATACACCCGTAAATAAAAATCCTTTTTTATACGCCATATCCATAGACAAAACAAACTACAGCTACAGGCTTTTGAAAGATAACTTTACAATCAATTTTTTAACATCAGAATACTTTGAACAAATTCTCATTGCAGGCTCCTATCACGGAGATCAAGTTGATAAACTAAGCTTAATGAGGAACATACATTTGATAGATAGTCAAAAGGTGGCTTCAAAAAGCATTTTAGAGTCCTTTATGGTCTATGAGTGTGAAGTTCATAAAAAAATAGAGTTTGAAGATCACGCCCTCGTAATTGGAAAAGTCCTTGCAATAGAGTATAAACAGGGAAAGGTAAAACCGAAAAACAAGCTTGTTTTCTCAATGGGAAAGAACTACTACTGCTTCAACACTAAGGGATTTTATAAAAAAATCTGAAGGTGGAAAACTTTCCATCATAAAAGTATTCTAGCTCTCCGTTGAAAAATATCTTTAACCTCTCCCTAAGATTCCTAAGACCCGTTCCTTCCTTTATATCTTCAAAACCTTTTCCGCTATCTTTAACCTCCACATAAAGATATCCATCTTTTATGTAAGAGTTTATGATCACTTTGCCGTTGTTTCTCAAGCCGTGCTTTATGGCATTTTCAACAAGAAGCTGTATGGACATCTTAGGGACTTGCAAAGATAGTGTATCTTTGTCTATGTTAAACTCAAACTCTATGGCGGGAAATCTTAACTTCTCAATAAAGATAAAGTTTTTCACTATTTTAAGCTCATCCTGTAAGGTTATTATGCTATTCTCGTCTATGATCATTCTTAGGAATTGAGACAATTTTAGCATTCCTTTTTCCGCAAGCTTTGGGTCTATGTAAATTAACTCCGAGAGTGTGTTTAAAGCGTTGAATAAAAAGTGTGGATTTATCTGATACTCTAATGCTTTTAGCTTTAGCTCTATGTTTAACCTATTCAACTCTTCCTCTATTTTCTTGGAATTTACAATCATGTATAGAAGATTACCTATTAACATCGTCAAAAGCCCTACCATTACGCTCAGATAAAGGAGAAATACAACAGAAAACTCCAGCTCTATAAGTTTCAGCATCTTTATAAATTCAAAAGCGGTTAGACTACCAAGAAATCCAGCAAAGAAAGCCATTAAAAGGCTCACAAAAGTCCAGTATTTATCGCTCAGCAGTGGCAGGATCTTCTTGTTGCTTAGATTGATTAAGGTAAAGGAAAACACAAATATAAAAAACCCAAAAATGGCACCGGAAATCAATCCCTTTATAACAGGAATGTTCAAAATTAGAGATATAAAACCGCCAAGAATTGAACCAAACACTAAGCCAAAGACAAACACTATTGTCCAGTCTTTTCTGTTTATCTCAATGAAGTATCTCATCTATGTCCTCTATTTGCAGAAGTAAGTTTAGCACGCCAACTATAACACCAGGCCAGCCTTGACCTGGGAAAACAGAGTCTCCAACCAAATACAAACCTTTTATTGGTGTAAAGTTAAAAGGATACCTTAGCGGAATGTAGTCCTTTATAAGCGGTATTCCTCCTACCGTTCCATTGTACCTTCCAGTGTATCTTTGAAAGGTCTTTGGAGTTCCTACCATAACATTTTCTATGCTAAGGTATTTAAACTTGGGCACATACTCAAAAAGCTTATTTAAGATAAACTCCTTAGCCTTCTCTTTTTTCTCAATATATTCCTGTTCGTCTAAATCCTGCCACAGGGATATTTTGCAGTGTGTGGAAATAGTTACAGATTTCTTCCCATCCTTTGTAAGCACTTCGTCTTCTTTGTCTGACACGGATACGAAGAAGGAATTACTACCGGTGTAAGGATTTATGTCTTTGTGGATTATCTGGTAGTGATGCTCATTAATTAAGTTCTCTTTATCTTCTATGTTAAAGTAGATCGTCAAGCTTGACCATATTTTCGAGTATATCTTTCTGTTTTTGATGCAATCCTCTTTCAAATCCTCAAGCAAGTCGCAGTAATCCCAAATGGTTTTATTTAGGATCACTTTCTTAGCCTCAAAAACTCCCTTGTCTGTTATAACCTGAAAAACATCCTTTACTTTTCTAATTTTTATTACCCTATGCCTTAAAAAAACATTCTTGTAGTCGTGGGCTAAAAAGTCAAAGACCTTCCCCATTCCACCATAAACGTAGTAGTTGTCAAGGTTTGGGTATGTTAAACCCATAGCACCAACGGAGATAGGGACCTCTTCACTGTATCCTTGCGATGTCATCAGAATCTGATTGTCTAAAAAGTGCTTGAAATCTTCATCAAAATTTCCCAAGTGATCTCTGAAAAACTCGTAGGAAGTCTTGAAGTGATAGGGTAAGGTTTGTATTATGTATCTACAATTCTCAAAGAACTTTTTTAAAAGTAGTTTTGGGTTTTTGTAGTTTATAGGTATCACGCTGTAGATGTTCTGCCAGTTAGCATCAGATATAGAATACACCTTTTCCCAAAGGGATTTTAGGTTTTTGTAGTTAAAATTTTTCTCAAGCTCAATAATTGTTTTTTCTCTATCTGAGTATCTTTTGATTGCTTTATCTCCAACATAAACAACCATTGGAACTTCAAGTTTTTTTACTTTTGGCTTTGGAAGGTTTAAGAATTTAAAGACCTTGCCCAGTGGCATATGCTCTTCAAGACCAACCAAAGTGGAAGCTCCGGCGTTGTATAAGTAGTTTTTTCTTTTAAAAGTTGCACTACAACCGCCCAAGTATGGCTCTTTTTCAAGTAAAGCAACGTTTCTACCTATCTTTTTTAATATAGCATAGGAAACTACTCCACCAATACCACCACCAACAATCACATAATCAAACATAGGAAATCCTCGGTTTAGAAAAGATGTTTACAGGTTTCTTTTTATAATGATAAAAATCTTCACTGAAAGTTTGAATAGTGGTTATTTCAGTACGCATTTGGATTTTGAAATTTGAGGATCAAGTCTAAATCAATTCCTCCGGAAAGGGATTAAGGTAAGTTTGGGATTGTAAATATTTATCGTTAAACCTGTATATAAAGCCCTTGATGTATTCAAGAAGGGTTTCAAGTTGAAGTTTGCCTTTTCTCAGTTTATCCAGCATTTTAAGTAAATGTCTTTTTTCTGAGTCGGAAATTTTTTCTGAAAGGTGCCCGTAGATGTGCTGAAGAACGTTGGAATGCTTGTTTATGTCTGACTTCTTACTCAAGGCTCTATGGAATAGGTTTGCATATTGTTTCATAGTTTCCTCCAATCCATGCTTCTTCCAGCTGGCAAGAAGGTTTCCCATCTGTTTTAGGGTGTGTGGGTCATAAAGCATGAGTAAATATTTATGCTCTTGATGGAATTTCAATAAATCGTTAATATCCTTGTAGTTGTTTTTCAGATATCTGAATCTTGCATGTGAAAAAATCTTTGTCAAAAAGTCCCTTCTTATCCAATAATCGTTTAATCTTCCCTCATCTTCAATGGGCAAATATGGATAGTATTCCATTGCCCTTTGGGCAAACAGACCGCTACTTCTTGCATTTATCAGACCTTTTAGATTCTGCTGATAAAGTTTAGTGTCTTTTACTCCACAGCTTGGAGATTTTGCCTTTAGTAAAAAGCCGTCAACTTCTCCAAGGGACTTTAGAAAAGTTTCGGAAAATTTCAGCATTTCGTCTGTGTAATCCTTCATACTATTGGGCTCTATCATTCTTATTTGATCGCCTTTTTTGTAAAGCAAAACGGTTGGTCTTGGAACAGGCATTCCTATATCTACTTCCGGGCAGACTGCTACGTATTCAACATAGTCAAGGAGTTTTTTGCTGAATTCATCGTTAATAATTCCGCCGTTGTATCTAACGGGTTCTATGTTTAGACATCTGCTTATGACAATTCTGGGTTTGTATTGAACCATCCCTATACGTTCAAATGTTTAGGTAATCCCTTAAATGTTTTGCGCCGTCTCTGCTTGTTTTTATGGTGTCTGAAATATCTTGGAAGGTGATTAGAAATTTGCTCTGTTCTACTGACCTCATCTCTTTTATTTTTGCAAGGTTTACTAAATAGCTTCTATGAACTCTGAAAAATCCTCTATTTTTTAAGAGCTCCTCAAATTCATAAAGCTTTCTGCTGGATAAATATTCCCTATCCTTTGTCTTTATGACCGTCTCAGAAAGTTCAGCTTTTATGTAGTAAATATCATCTGGCTTCAAAAGAACTACTTTGCTAAGATGCTTTACGGGTATGAGTATGTCTGTGCCGGTGGTAATGGTTGCTATCTTTGTGAGGTTTGATATTTTGCTTTTTGTGTTTTTTATTTTGCTTAGTGCCCTTTCTACGTCTTCTTTTGTGAAGGGCTTTAAAAGGTAGTCTATTGCATTTACTTTGAAGGCTTCCAGCGCAAACTCTCCGTAAGCGGTTGTAAAGATTATGTATGGTGGGTCTTCCACGGTTTCTATAACTTCTTTTGCAACTTCTAAGCCTGTGCCGTCCGGGAGTTTAATGTCCAAAAACAGCACATCAACTTCTTCATCTTTTATCTCCGATAAGGCTTTTTCCTTGCTGTCTGCTTCTCCGACTATATCAATACCGCCCACTTCCTTTAACAGTCTTTTTAACCTTTCCCTTGCAATGGGTTCATCTTCTACTATAAAAGCTTTCATGAACCTGTCCTCCGTTTAAATTATGGACTTATACCCACCCAACCTATCACCGCAAGCTTGCGTGTCTTAGAAAAATATAAAACGCACCCTCCCGCTAGGAGGGAGGAAAAACCTTGGCATCTTTAACCGAATATTGCACCGCCGAACTTATGTCCTAGGTAGAACACAAGGCTAATACCGATTATATGAACTACCCACCAACCTATTCTTAGAAACCTAAAGGGCTCTGGTAGCATCATGGTTCTCACCTCCTTAAATGGGATTTACAGTTATAAAAGATAGGGTAGGTGTAAAGTTTTGAAATGGAAGCTGTGTCATTTTATGTGGTAGATTTTTAAGTTTGCATGTACGTGTTTAGTGGATAGTTTGCAGGTAAAAGGGATTATCTTACTTGCCTACCTTTATGGCTACGCTATAGGTTATAGCTTCTTCAGGAAGTCTCAAATATGGGGGTAATTTCTCACCCGACGTATGGCTTGAAAAGTGAAGTTTATATCTAAACCCATGAGGCAAACGACCCAAAGCCTAAAGGAACTTTATGAAAAGGACTTTTATCTGTGGATGTAGGAAAATCTCAGACTTCTCAAAAACAGAGAATATGGTCTTGTAGATTGGGAGAACCTTCTAGAGGAGATGGAGGATATGGGAAAAAGCTTGCGTAAGAGTGTGAGGAGTTATATGGCGGTTATTACGGAACATCTTTACAAGTGGGAACACTTTAGACATAGTCTTGATGTGGGAATGGATTGGATTGACAGCATAAACATCGCAAGGGAAGAAATAGAAGAAATATTCAAAGAAAGTCCATCTTTAAAGGAAAAGACGCAGGAGTGGAAGTTTCTACAGTCCGCTTGGGAATCTGCTATTTCACGTCTTGTTAGCTGGTTTGAAAACCCTAAAAACGCATTGTTAGTCAAAGCCAATTTCAAGGGCAAACTGCTAACAAAGAAGGATTTCCTACAGGAGTGTCCTTATACCTTTGAACAAGTTATGGAATACGAGCCTTGGGTTAGAGAATTTATGGAGAGAGCCCAAAGAGTAAAAAGAGGAAAAACCGAAAGATGAACAAAAGGAACACGAGGACTCTTAGCCTTATAGTTTTAGGGCGAGGATGTCAAACTTTAGCATAAAGCGTTGTTTTTATAACATCACCCAACTAAAAACTTTACCAAATTTAACAATGACCATTACATTATTATATAGATAGAAAGAAAAGAAACTAAAAAGGGGGTATAAACATGATAAAAGGGAGTATAAACATTATAGAGTTTGATGACAGCCTTCTTACACATGTTGAAGAAATGGACGAACAACATATGAGATTGGTAGAGCTATTAAATAATGTTTACGAACTCTTAAAAGAGGGAAAAAGGGAGGAAGCCATTGAGCTTTTCAAAAGAGAAATTCTGTCCTACGTGGAGTATCATCTGTCCGAAGAGGAAAAGTTTATGGAAAAAATAGGTTATCCTGAATTAGACCAACATAGAAAAGTGCATGAATTGTTCCGCAGAGAAATCTACCACTTAGCTCCATACATAGAAGAAGGGGACCCAAAAGCCTTTAGGGAAGCCCTATCCTATGCATGGGGTTGGCTATACAACCACATAACTAAAACTGACAAAAAGTATGGAATTAATTTATGTAAAAGAGAAAGGGCTGATATGATGAATGAACAAAGAAAAAAAGAATAGGATGCTTTTTAGTTCCATTCATGAGCGCCTCCGTGGGTTTTTTGGATATTATAGATTTCTCCCTGTCGAGGGCTTTTTCTCAAGAAATTTTTAGCTTCCTTGAATTTCTCACCCGAGGTATGGGTTTAAATATAAACCTCACTTTTCAAGCCATGGTTCGTATTCCATAATTTGTTCAAAGCTATAAGGACATTCTTGTGGAAAATCTCTTTCTGTTGGAATTCTTCCTTTGAAATAGAACTGAACCAACGCTTTGTTTCGTGGAAGCTTAAGCCAATTTATTAACGCATGAACTCCTTCTTCCCATACTTCTTGTAGGACCTCTCTCCCCTGAGCCTTTACTCTCAAGGATGGGTTCTTTCTAAAAATTCTTGTTGCCTTTTTCCTGTGAGTATAAATAGTTTCTATCCAATCGCGTCCCGTACCCTGACTATACTTAAAATTCTCCCACTTATAAAGATGCTCCATAATTACCGCCATATAGCTAACCATAGCATCATAGTGCCTTTGCCCCATATCCTCTATTTCCTCTAACAGGTTCTCCCAATCCACAAGGTCATACTCTTTGTTTTTGAGAAGCTTGAGGTTCTCCATTACCCACAGATAAAAATCCTTTTCGTATAGCTCTTTTAAGCTTTGGGTCGTTTGTTCCATAGGTTTCAAATATAAGCCATAGGGTATTGTGTTCCAAGCCTTAGCCCTTTGCGGTAAGGTCTCATCTTGGGTTATAATACTACTTCGTGGAAATCTTAGAAGTTCCCATAGAGGAAGAGGTCAAACAGTCCTACATAGACTACGCAATGTCTGTTATTGTGGGGAGGGCTATTCCTGATGTTAGGGATGGGCTAAAGCCTGTTCAGAGAAGGATACTCTATGCTATGCACGATATGGGGCTCACGCCCGACAAGGGCTTTGTGAAAAGTGCAAGGATCGTGGGTGCGGTTCTAGGACATTTCCATCCTCACGGAGATCAGGCAGTTTATGAGACCTTGGTCAGAATGGCTCAGGACTTTGTGATGAACTATCCGCTCATTGTTGGGCAGGGGAACTTTGGCTCTATAGACGGAGACCCTCCCGCCGCTATGAGATACACAGAAGCCAAGCTCTCTAAGTATGCGGTCCTTATGTTGGAAGACATAGACAAGGACACAGTGGATTTTGTTCCCAACTTTGACGGTTCTACCCTTGAGCCTACTGTTCTTCCCTCCAAGTTTCCCAACCTTTTGTGCAACGGTGCCTCTGGCATAGCGGTAGGGCTTGCCACCTCTATACCTCCTCATAATCTGAAGGAAGTCTGCACTGCCTTGATAGAACTCGCCAAAAATCCAGACATAGATACAAAGGAGATAATGAAATACATAAAAGGACCGGACTTTCCTACAGGGGGTGTGGTGGAAAATTACGATGAGCTTATAGAGTTCTATGAAAAGGGCAGGGGTCAGGTTAGGATAAGGGCAAAGGCGCACGTGGAAAAGCTCCCCGGTGGCAGAGAGCAGATCGTCATAACGGAAATTCCCTATCAGGTCAATAAGGCAGAGCTGATAAAAAGGATGGCGGAGCTTGTACGGGAGGGAAAGCTGAAGGAGATTTCAGACATAAGGGACGAGTCGGATAAAGAGGGACTAAGGATCGTGGTGGAGCTAAAGAGAGATGCAGATGGTTCAAAGGTTTTGGAAAAGCTCTACAAGTACACACAACTGCGGAAGAACTTCCCAATAAACTTTGTAGTTCTAATAAACGGAGAGCCGAAGCAGGTGGGCATAAAGACATTGCTCTATGAATTCTTCCGCCACCGTTTAGAAGTCATTCACAGAAGGTCCAAGTACTATCTCAAAAAGGCTGAGGAAAGGCTTCATATAGTGAAGGGACTTTTAATAGCCCTTGCCCACTTGGACCAGGTGATCCAAGACATCAAAAGCTCCAAGGATACGCAGGAGGCAAAGGAAAAACTCATTAAAAAGTACTCTTTGACGGAAGCCCAGGCGAACGCAGTTTTGGACTTAAGGCTCCAAAGGCTAACTTCTTTAGAAAGGCAAAAGCTTGAGGAGGAGGAAAAAGAACTTTTGGAGAAGATAGAGTACTACACAAGGCTGGTGGAAAGTGAAGAGGAGAAGATCAAGGTCTTTATAGAGGAAATGTCCAATCTATCTGAGAGCTTTCCCGCAGTTAGAAGAACCTTCGTGGAGGGTGTGGGGGATGAGCAAAGAACGGGCAGTATAACGGTGGTTGTTTTTTCTGACGGTAAGGTGATGCCTTTAACGGAGATAGAGGAGGGAGAGGTGGTCAATATTCTGGATGTGCCCTTTGATGATGGGCTGTTTATGGTTTCAAACAGGGGAAGGGTCTATTGGGTGGCTGGGCTTCAAGCCCTTCAGGGGAGCAAGGTATCCTTTAAGGAAGCGGAAGAACGCCTTGTGGGTGCCTTTGTTAGGTCTCAGGCAGCGGACAGACTGCTTCTGGCAACCTCCGAGGGTTATGTGAAAAAGATACCCTTGGTGGATTTTGAATACAAAGCCCAGGGAACTAACATCATCAAGCTAACAGAAGATCAGGGGGATGTGGTAAAGGTCCTGCAGTCTCCAGAGGAGGGAGACCTTCTGATCTTTACCAAGATGGGTAAAATCCTAAGGTTTCCTGTGGCAGATATCTCACCCGCCACCATTGGCTCCAAGGGAGTGGTGGGCATAAAGTTAGACAGAGGGGACAAGGTGGTGGGCATGAGGATTCTAAGAGGAGAAAAGTTCCTGTTGATGATAACGGAAAAGGGAACGGTGCAAAAAATAGCTTCTGAGTATGTACCAAGGAAATCAAGGGGTAGCAAAGGCTTATCTATTCTCACCAGGGATAGACTTGTGGATATCTTACCTTTAGGGAAGGGACAGTCCTTAGACCTTATGTTGATAACTCAAGAGGGAAGCGTTTTCTATGATAGAGTTAGGGAGGAGGAGTTGCCCTTAAACAAGACCCAAAAGAGGTGGAACACTAAGATTGTTAAAGTGGTGATAAAATAATACTTTTAAGGAGGTCAAGATGATAAGCGCAGAGCTTGTAAAACAGCTTAGAGAAATGACCGGTGCTGGTATGTTGGAATGTAAGAAGGCTTTGGAAGAAGCCCAGGGAGACATAGAAAAGGCTAAGGAAATCCTAAGGATCAAGGGGCTTGCCAAGGCGGAAAAGAAGGCGGGCAGAGAAACAAAAGAGGGCATAGTTCAGACTTATGTCTCCGAGGATAGAAAGGTGGGCGTTATATTGGAGCTAAACTGCGAGACGGACTTTGTGGCAAGGAACGAGCAGTTTGTGGAGCTCTCTTTGCACTTGGCAAAGCACATCGCAAGCCTTAAAGAAAATGCCAACAAGTCTGGTAGCTTTGAGGATATAGCCCAGCAACCTTACTACGCAGACAGCACCCAAAAGGTGGAAGACGTTGTTAAGTCTGCCATAGCCCGGATCGGGGAGAACATAAAGCTCAGCCGGTGGGCAAGGTTTGACGCAGAGGGTTACGTGCATGCCTACGTGCACGGTATAGGTAGGGTGGGTGTTTTGATGGAATACAAGACGGATAAGATCTCAGATGATGTGCTTAGGTTAGCCCAAGACATTATCCTTCAGATTGCAGCTATGAAGCCAGAGTTCGTCAGTGTAGAAGCCATTCCTTCAGAGGTTTTGGAGAGGGAGAAGAGAATACTGGCAGAGCAAACCCGTCAGGAGGGCAAGCCGGAGCACCTTATGGACAAGATCGTGGAGGGTAAGTTAAGGAAGTTTTACCAAGAGAAGGTGCTTTTGGAACAGCCCTTTATAAAGGATGAGAAAAAGTCCGTTAAGCAGTATATCTCCGAGAGCGGACTAAACTTTGAGGTGGTTAGGTTTGTCAGGTTTGAAGTAGGCTCCGCCTGATGGAAGTCCGATACAAGCGGGTCCTTTTAAAGCTATCTGGAGAAGCCTTTGCGGGGGACCGGGGCTACGGCATTGACCCAAACTTTTTGGAGTATATAACCGCAGAGATAAAGAGCTTGGTGGATGAGGGGGTACAGTTGGCGGTGGTTATTGGTGGGGGAAACATATTCAGAGGTATCACAGGCTTGGAAATAGGCATAGACAGGGCTACGGGAGACTATATGGGTATGCTGGCAACGGTAATAAACGCATTAGCCCTTCAATCTGCCCTGGAAAAGCTGAGGGGAATTCCTACCCGGGTGCTCTCTGCCATAGAAATGCGTCAGGTGGCGGAACCATACATAAGACGAAGGGCAATAAGGCATTTGGAAAAGGGCAGGGTGGTGATCTTTGCTGCGGGCACAGGAAATCCCTTTTTCTCCACCGATACTGCGGGTGCCCTCAGGGCTGCGGAAATATCTGCCCAACTTTTTATAAAGGCTACAAAGGTGGATGGCATATACACTGACGACCCAATAAAAAATCCGCAGGCGGAGTTCATACACGAGATATCCTACTTGGAGACCATAAACAGAGGGATCAGGGTTATGGACCATACCGCCCTTACCCTGTGTATGGAAAACAAAATTCCCATTTTGGTGCTCAACATAAACAAGCCGGGCAACCTGCTGAGGGCTGTGAGGGGAGAAAGGGTTGGCTCTTTGGTTAGGTAAGCATCTCTTCTATGCTCCTTCTTGTCTCTTGAACGATCTCTTCTAAGCTCTTTCCCTCTGTGTAGATGGGCTTTCCAAAAATTACCTTTATTTTTTTAGGCTTTGGAAACCTGTCCCTTATGGACATGGATGCATAGGTGCCAATTATGGCGGTGGGAACTACGGGAACTTTAAGCACTTGGCTAAGTATGGCGAAACCCTTCTTAAAGGGCAATAGGTTTCCGTCTCTTGTCCTTGCACCCTCGGGGAAGATCACCACGTTTTTGCCCGTTCTCAAAAGCCATGCAGTCTTTTCCATGGATTCCTTTACCTTTTTTTGTAGGTCTATGGGCACCACATGGGCGAGCTTACCAAAGGTGGAGGTTATGGGATTCCTAAAGTACTCTTCCGCTCCCAAAAAGTAGGTATTGACCGCCACAGAGGTGGGCAGAGCACTTGCTAAAACAAAACCATCCAAGTAGCTAGCATGATTGGGGGCAATTATAAAGGGTTGCGGGGGAAGATTTTCTACACCCTCCACCTCTAAGAAGTTGTACAGCCTAAAAAAGAGCTTGAGGATGTATAGCCCTGCCAAGAAGATGGGTTGGTTATGGTAGGGGACGTAGGGCTGTGCAGAGAGCAGGATCTTTTCCCAGTTGACCTCTTCCCACTGGACCCTTTGCTTTTGACGTTGCACAAAGTTTAAAAGTTCTTCCACGGTGGGATATAGGGAGAGTTCCTCTTCCCTTATCTTTATCCCAAAATTGGATTCCAAAAAAGCCAAAAGCTCCACCTTTGCCAGAGAGTCCAAGCCCAGGTCTAACTCCAAGTGGTGGGACAGCTTTACCTCCCTACCGGAGAGGGAGGAGAGAAAGTCTATCAAAAGACTACCTTCTTGATCCAAGGGCTTTGGCTCTTCGGTCCTTTCTTCCCTTTTGATTTCCAAGTTCTTGTAAAGCTGTGGCAGTAAAAATCTTCTGAGCTTTCCAAGGCGTGTTTTTGGTAGCTCTTGGGGGGAAATTTTAAAGCCCACTACCCTTTTCCAAGGGGGGAGCCTTCTGTTTACCTTATCCACCACCTCCCACCTTATGTACTCTTCCAAGTTTAAAAGCTTTAGCTCCTTTGCCTTTTCAAAATCGGGATGGATCAGGGCATACAGCATGCCGTCCATTTCCAAAACTCCCACCTCTTTGACCACAGGGCTCTCCTTCAAAAACTCCGCCTCTAACTCTTCGGGGTTTATGTTCTTCCCGCCCGCCAAAACGATTAGCTCCTTTTTTCTGCCGGTGATGTAAAGGTATCCCTCCTCGTCCAAGTAGCCCAAGTCTCCAGTCAAAAGCCAACCTCCCTTAAAGGCTTTTTTTGTCTCCTCCTCCTTTTTGTAGTATCCCTGCATGACGTTTGGACCTTTTACTAGAATTTCTCCGTCCTCTGCGATCTTTACCTCCACGCCCTCTATGGGCAATCCCACAGAGCCAAGCTTTACTTTGTGGGGTGGGTTAAAGCTAACGATGGGAGAGGTCTCCGTCAGCCCGTAGCCCTCCAAGACCACAAAGCCAAGTCGGTCAAAGAACTTGGCAGTTTCTAAGGGCAACTTTGCACCACCGCTTACCATATAACGGAGCTTGCCTCCAAAGGCTTGATGAACCTTTTTAAAGACCAACCTCCTGGTCCTTCTATCCATAAATCTGCTCAAGCTGAAGAGCAATCTACCCAGAGGGTTTTCCTCTATCCTCTCTTTTAGCCTCTGATGAAGGACCTGGTAAAGCCTTGGAACGCCTATTAGGATAGTAATGGAGTGCTTGCGTAGTGTTTCCATGAGGGCTTCTGAGCTGAGCTTTTCCAAGAATACTACCGTGGCACCCAAGTATAGGGGCAAAAGCAAAGACACCACAAGGGGGTAAGAGTGGTGGAAGGGCAACAGGGCTATGGTACTGTCTTCTTTTGATGCTACCATTAGGCGTTCCACTCCACGTAGGTTAGAGATAATGTTTTTAAAGCTGAGCATTACGCCCTTTGGATCACCGGTGGTGCCGGAGGTGTAAAGGATCAGGGCGGTGTCATGAAAGCTCCTGCTCATAACCTTCTCTACGGGGTTCGGAGGCACCACACGGTCAATGTTGAGAACAAAAGTCTTTAAACCCAAAGATGAAAGGGCTTGGTGCACGCCTTCTTCCGTTTTGTTAGAGCAAACAACAAATGCAGGTTCCGTCTCTCTAAGTATGTATTCCAGCTCCTTGGGAGAG
>Ga0326761_1000147_pt1 | contig 16940 bp, 16 predicted proteins | sample GCREP_P_FD_207739 | JGI IMG/M metagenome (GOLD analysis project Ga0326761, IMG submission 207739) | Hot spring water microbial communities from Geyser Creek Basin, Yellowstone National Park, WY, United States - GCR.EP_P | ecosystem: Environmental > Aquatic > Thermal springs > Unclassified... | reverse complement strand
CCCCTCCCCTCACGACACCCATTATCCTCCCGAGGTCATTCGGCTCCAGGTTGTTAACGAGGTCTGCAACACACGCGCCGTAAGTTCTCCCAAGGATTTTGTCGAGCTCGTGGTAGGACACGTAGTCTACCTCAACGTTCTTGGGAGCACCCCTTGCGAAGATCTCCCTCCTCATAGCCCCGTCCGAGTAGAACGCGTGGAAGGTGTAGAGCAGGTTCTCTTCTGCGATCAAGTCTCTGACCTCCAGCAGGAAGTCGAGCGTGGCCGATACCAGCCTCGAGTCATCATCGCTCATGACGACCAGTAGCCTACGGTGCCCTAGCCTCCTGGCCTTGATCAGCTCCTCGCGAACCTCCGAGAGATGCTCCTCCGGGACTACCGGCAAACTCGAGCACCTCCTAGCAGACCAGCCAATATAGAGAGAGTAAGATACCGTGCTTGCTTTTTATCGCTTCCCCTTTAGAAGCCTTGGCGGGGAGGATCCTCGGGCTTCACTATCTCGCGGAGCAGCGTAGTCGCGTACATCCCCTTTCGCAGGGTGAAGGTCAGGAGCACTATCGAGTCCTCCACCTTAATGCTTATCTCCAGGGGTCTGAGCGCTGCCGGCCTGTAGGTGCCCGCGGAGGAAGCCTCTGGGATGCTCTTCAGCTTGAAGGCCTCGAGATCCAACCCCTCCTCTCTCAGAACCTCGAGCTCGAGCTCCCCCGGCTTGCCCGGGAGCAGCGGCGTGTTGTAGCCGAAGATCGGTAGCAGGAGCGCGGCCCTGCCCTGCCTTATCCACCGGTTAACCTTGTCGACGATAGCGCTGTTAACTATGAGAACTCCCGCCGGCTCGTGGGCCTTCCTCTCCGAGTAAATCCCCACGACGTCTCCTGGGACAGCCTCCGTGAAGGGCAGCCCCTCCTCTATCCGCTTGCTGAGCAGCCTGTTGAACAGGTAGGCCTGGTACGCCCCTATGAGCAGCTTCCTTACATACGGCGATAGCTTCCTGAAGGCACCTACGTAGTCACCGGGGTGCTTGGCCAGGTAGGCTATCAAGACTCTCTCGTTGTGCATGTTTCTGGGGAAAATCTCCAGGACCCGCGAGTAGTCGCCTGTCTCTGCCAGGAGGGTGCGCGCTTGCTTGGCCCGCGGCGACTCGCCCTCAAATACCCTCAGCAGCATCTCCTCGGCCGCCCTCTTGAAGTCGCCCTGGAGAATGAGCTTGCCGACGATGTGCGTCACAGGCCTGATGCTGCCAAACCTCTGGTACCCGTAGTAGTTGGGCACCCCCCCGAGCTCCTGGACTAGTCTCACGGCTTCCACCGCGACCTCCGGCTTCCCCACCTCTCGCACCACCACTACGAAGCGGTTGCCCAGGAGCATGCCGGGCCGCAGGTGGAAGGGTCTCCGGATCGGACAGTGCAGCTTAACGCGCTTATGCCTCGCGTTAAACTCCTCTAGCTGCGTCTCCGAGACCTCGTGCCTCAAGGAAATATACTGGTACGTGATAGCGGCCGTGTCCTTCAACCCTGCGACGCCGAGGCTGCTCCGCGGCAGCCCGAAGTGTCTCTCGACAAGCCTTAGCGCGGTCACCGTGTCTACTTTCCTCTTCTCGAGAACCAGCCACGTGTACTCTCCAGCACCGCGGTTCTCAGGGCAGCTAGGGGAGGCCACGGAGCCGTCGATGCTGATCTCGAACACGAGGAAGTCCTCCAGGTTCTTCCTGATAACGCCGCCACAACCGTCGAGGTCCAAGCCGTAGTACTCCATGCCCAGCAGCAGGTCCAGCTCAACCCTCGACCTCCTGGGCACAAGGCCGCACCCCCTAAAGCAGCTTCAGGTGTCCCGTGACCTTGTCGACTAGGTCTGCGGGCGCAGGACCTATGCCGATCGCGGTCACAGTCCCGGGCGGCACCTGCGTGAGCCCCTTGTCCCGAACCACCGACACTGGGAGCCCTAGGGAGCGCGCCTTCCTGTACACCTCCACGAGCTCCTCGAGGCTGTCAACCCTCACGACGACCTTCTTCTGGCCGCTGCGCAGCCACTCAACTGCCCACTCCCTCCTGGTTCTCCAGGCCTTGAGGAAGGCGCTAAGCGAGGCATGCGCGCCCTGGGCCACCATCTTGCCCTTGCCCATGTCCAAGTCCCTCCTGATCACGATTACCTGCTTGAGCTCTAGCGATCCCTCGTGCGATGCCAAGCACACGCACCGCTTGCCACGGTAGGTAGCAGGGGAAGAAAAATCCCTTTTGGCTCTGAGCCCTAAGCCCGCTTGTAGCCTATTCTCCGGAGGAACTCCACGCGCTTCCTCTTGTCCTCCTCCCCCTCGATGCCGACCACTGTGAAGCCGTCCACCACGCCGAGCACGCCCCTACCCTGGTTTGTCTCTATGACTACCACCTGGAGGGGGTTCGCCGTCGCGCAGAATATGCGAGCCACCTCCGGGACCGCTTTGAGCTGGTTCAGCACGTTTATGGGCCAGGCATCCCTGATGAGCAACACGAAGACGTGCCCCGCGCCTATCCTGCGGGCGTTCTCGATCGCTGCCCTCACGAGCTCCTCGTCGTTGCCGTCGAACCTGATCAGCCTGTCCCCTGAGGCCTCGTTGAAGGCGAGGCCGAACTTAACCCCGGGCACGCTGTTCACGACGGCTTCCGCAATGTCCTCTACAGACTTGATGAAGTGCGTCTGCCCCACAATTATGTTCGCCTTCGGGGGTATCACCATCTCGACAACCTCTATCTTCCAGCCCGCAGAAGCCTGCGCACTCATCAGAGGTGGTGTGAGGGGGAGGATTAGAAAAGAGTTTCTCCCGGGGAGAGCACAGTTTTTCTACCCCCCTTTAACGCTGCAGAGGGCGTGTCTAACAGTACCCACCTTTGCATGTGGGAGAGCTGCGAGAACGCGTCAGAGGTGATAATCGACTTACAGGGGCGTCAGCTAATGCTCTGCCGGGAGCACTTCTCGCAGCTGGTTAGGAGGATGGCCCGGGTCGCCGAGACCAGGGGCAAGGTCTCACTAAGCTCGCTGAAGGTAGAGAAGGCTGGGGAGGGTAAGGTAAGGCTCCTAATCAGGAGAAGGAGGCTTAAGCGCGGCTAGCTGCTCTGCGAGTATCTCCTTCAACTTCTCAAAGGCCTCCTTGGATATAATGGAGGCTTTGAAGCACTCCTCAACCTCCTTCTCCTTGCCCGCTATGTCCTCCTCGCTGACATCGATTGGCATCCCCGCTCTCCTCATGTGCAAGATAGAATCCCTCACTATCCTCTCCGTAAGTACCCACAGCTCCTCCAGCTCGCGCACGAGCCTGGGGGTCTCCGCGTTGAGCTCCTCCAGCCTCCGCTTGGCCTTTGCCTCGTCCACAAGGCCCAGCTCCAGCTTAAGGCTCAGCTCCTGCATTTCCTCAAGGTTGGAGGCGATCACGGATTTGAGGACGCTGAGCCTCTCCGCGAGGAGCGGGCGCAGCCGCTCCCACTCCCTCAGAGACCTCCTAACCTCTGCTACGTAGCTCTCCCACAGCCTGTCCACCTGCTCGAAGAGCTCCTTTACCGCGTTTGCGCGCTCCACGAGGGACATCACTCCTCAACCTCCTCCCTAATCCTCTCAAGGCGCCTTATCCTATCCTCGAGCTCGCTCCTAAGCCGCTCGTAGACCTCCTTGGAGATCTCGCCGCTCTTCAGCTTCTGGTCCAGCTTCGCCAGCGCCAGCCTCAGCTTAGCTATCTCGGGCTTAGCCTCAGCGGCCTTAATCCTTTTGAAGTGCGGCAGCACCACCCGGTCGAGCTCGCTAAGCCTTTTCTCGAGCTGGTCCCTCAAGCTAACCCTCTTCGAGAGCTCGGCGTCTATGCTGGCTTTTATCTCCTCGAACTCCTCCTTCGGCATCATGCCCACCTTGGCCTTAAGCTCGAGCCTCTCGAGCTCGGCGGCATACGCGTCTATGGACTTCTCGAGGCTCTGTATCTCCCTCCGCAGCCTAGCCCTCACCTCTTCCCAAGCATCGATCACAGCCCTAGCCTCGCGCTCGTAGGATTCCCAGAGCCTTCCGAGCTCCACAGCCCTCTGGATGAGCTCCTCAACCTCGTCAGCCGATGGAGGCGGGGTGGGCTGAAGTGGCGGGAGCAGCACGGCGAGCTGAGGGCGCGGAGCCTCCACTTTCACCACTGCGGCTTCCTCGGGTTTAGGAGCGGCCACACTCTCAGGAGCCTGCTTTTTCCTCTCCTCCTCTGCCTTCCACCGCTTGTAGAACTCGCAGTTCCAGTAGTCCATCACGCAGGGCATGAAGGCGGGATCCACCTCCGCGTCCTTCGCGTACCTGCAGTAGAACTTGTTCCCAACCCTGTAGAGCCCAGGACACACTCCAGCTGAAGCCATTATGCCCTCGAAAGTACCCTGCTAAGGTATATGAGAGTATCTATCTCTTTTTCCCGCCTGGTACGCCCACCAGAGCGAACTGGAAGAGAGCGAGGCGTAGTACCTGAACGTCACGAGTAAATACCGGGGGTGGTGGGGAGGTGGAACGTGCCGTCTGAGGGGCAGGAGTGCATCTTTTACAAGCTCACTGCTACCGGCTACAGGTGCGTGCTGATGGGGCCGGACAACTGGAAGACGCTGAGCGACAGGTACCTGAACTGGTGCAAGTCCGGCGGAGCGGGATGCCCTGTGCTTGCCGCTCTGGAGGGCAAGTTAGCCTCGAACAGCTGCGGGTTCGCGAAGGGACCTTCGAATGAGCTGCTTTACAAGGAGTGAAAAGCTGCTCAACTTGGGTTCCGCGGTACTGACAGCTGGGACCGTAGTCCTGGTGTTCTCCGGAGAGGACGCGCTGAGCCTACCCCTGACTCTCGTATCGCTGCCGCTCCTGGCAACCTTGGCTGCGCTCGCTAAGCTCAGGGGGAGAAGACCCTCGTCAGCGGTCCTAGGAGCCTCGCTCTCAGCTTTAGCCTCCTCTCCAGCCCTGATAGCCGCTTCTAGCCTCCTCCTCGAGAGCGTAAGGAGCGGCTCTCTGGGCTCGTTGTTCGCACGAGACCTCCTCGACAGGCTGGGCAGCTCCTTCTACCTGGTCTCCGCCCTCTCCTCCCTGGCGGTCTTCTTTGCGGCCCTACTGCTCTTCGCGACCCCGCCTGCGGACTTCCTTCTCTCGGGTGCTGACCAGAGGTACTACGCGGGCAGGCTGCTCGACGCGCTTTCCTCCGCGAGCCTGCTCTGGAGCTTCCTGGGTTTTATCTCGGGCTTCGCAGCAGCGCTCGTGCTCAGCAGGCTGGGCCAAGCTGAGCGGTGGGTGGCCCATGTGGTGCTGCTCTCCGCAGTCCTCGCATCCCCTCTGCACACGTCGTTCTCCCTCATCACCTACCTTCTTCTACCGCTGCCACCCAACGGCCTTCTGCTAGGTGCAGCTCTGGGGTCCGCATCCTACATGATCCTCATGAGCTTCTTCCAGCGCAGGCGGGTGGAAGCTTCAGGGGAGAGCGCCATGCTTCAGGTTGCCGCAGCCACTCTAGTGCTGGTCCTCGTCTTCTTCACGTTCGCGGGACCTGCCTTTCCGCAGTACATGTTGGCATATATAGCTCTCCTGCCCCTGGTTCTCAGCACAACCGCCGTCACAGAAGGGTATGGAGCCAGCCTGAGCATAGCGCTTGTGCACACTCTCTCCCTCAGGATCGCTAGGGAAGCAGCCTCGCTGCTTGGCTTGGGCACGCCCGAGCTCACCCCCTTCCTCCTGGTCTCCTACGTGGCAGCGCTAGCCCGCAGCCTCTGGACGCAGGTCTCCTGGAGGAGCGGGGACTGCGAGGTGGGGGTCCTCCCGGTGCTGCTGCCGCTAGTGGCTGGCTTCGCGGCCCTGCCTCTGTACCCCACGTTGCAGCTGAAGCTTCCCCAGCCACCTCCGAGGCTCGAGGTGAGCATGGTCTCGGTTCTATTACCCCTCGTCCTCTCGGTGGCAGCTGCCCTTCACCAGCGTGCTGCCGTGAAGCTTGCCACCTCTGCGCTACCCGTTCTCGCGGTAACCCCCCTGCACCCCTCAGGGCTCCTCCTCGCTGCGCTATTCGCGCCAACGCTAGGCGAGGACCGCGCCTTCCTCGTAGGCCTGGTGCTGTTAGCTACTCTCGCGAAGCTTGCACTAGCGAGGGCGAAGCCTGGTCGCTCCAAGGAGGTGGTAGCCTTTTTCGGCGCTGGAGCGGGCTTGCTCGTCCTGGTCTCGTCTCTTCCCTCATAACCTGATGGACAGCGATTCCTCCTCCGCGGCATCCAGCACACGCTCGGCATAAATACCTGGGAGGAATCTGCGCCGCTCGGTGAGAAACTCCATGTTCGTCAAAAGAGAGGAAACGATCCGCAGGGCTGTAAGCCTGCTGACGAAAGCCCTTCTGGTGAATCTAGCAGTGGTCTTCATACCCCCCGTTTACATAATGAAGTTCTCCGGCAGCATAGGTCCTCACACGTACATGGCCATAGCTTTCCTCGGGGTCTCCCTCGCCTCTCTCCTCACAGTGTGGTTCGCGAAGAGGGCTCTGGAGGACTATGACCTTGCCTCAGCCTCGTCGGCGGCGTCGCTAGGGGTCGTGCTAGGCACCATAGGAGGGCTTGTCGTCGTAGGTGTGCTCGTGCAGCGCGCGCGGAAGCTGATCAAGAGCATATAGCCCGCTCCCTGCCCATTAGCTCGAGAACGATCGCTTGCAGCGGATCGAAGCCCCCTCGGCTGCTGCGCGTGAAGCTTTTAAACCACCGTATAGCCTGAGGGGCAGGCTGCCATGGGAGAGGTTACTTCCTCCGTCGAGCCGCCGGAAGCGGTTGCCAAGGTCCCCCTGCTGCGGTCACAGGGTGGTCTGCCACCCCGAACTACGAGGGAGGCTAGGGGCTTTAGCGTGGGCGAGGTCAAGGCAGTTGGTCTCACGGTCAGGGAGGCTAGGCTGCTCGGGGTATACGTGGACGAGCGGCGCAAGAGCGTGCACGAGGAGAACGTCGAGAGGCTCCGCCAGTACCTGGTAGAGCTGAAGAAAGCGCTGGAGCAAGGCGCAGAGCCCCCCGAGCCGGCGCTGCCAAAGGAAGTGCGCGTGAAGCCCGACCCCTCGAGGGTGTTCAAGGGCAAGACCATGGCCGGGCGGCGGGCGAGAGGGCTCCTGGCGCTGAAGCTCAGGTACACGCACCACTACAAGTGGAAGAGGAAGCAGCGCGAAAGGTTGCTGAAGAAGAGGCACGAGGCTACCCGCCACAAGGGCGGTGACTAGGCGCTAGACTCCAGGTACTTCCTCTTCAGCTCCTGCAGCATTTTCTTGGAGTTCTCGAGGATCAGCGCGGAGCCGCACTTGAAGCAGTAGTACTTGCCCTCTATCTTCGCCACGACGTCTGGGCTGCCGCACACGGCGCACCGCAGAGCCTTCCTACCCATCGCTTGATAAAGAGGGGCCTTCACGATATCTGTTGCGGTCGGCGGAGCGGCGAAAGCATATAAACCGCAGGATGGGTCGCTAGCTTGTGACCACGCCGCCCCCAAGGTCTAGCGTAGCCGCGCGCATGGCCCCTCTCGACTACATCCGCAGGGCTAACGGTAGGAACGTGCTGGTGAAGCTGAAGGACGGCTCCGAGTACATAGGCAGGCTGAAGTTTCTGGACTACTCGATGAACATAATCCTGGAGGAGGCGAAGGAGGTTAGCGAGACGAGCAAAGTGCTAGCCAACATAGGGACGGTCTTCATCAGGGGCAGCAACCTCCTCTACGTATCACTCGACCTCAGCAAGGTAACATTCTTCGAGCAGCAGGAGGCAGCTCCAGCCCAGCAGGGCCAGGAGGGGCAGGAGGCGGACTAGCCCCCTCGCCAGCTGTCTTCACCCCCTGGCAGCTTTGGAAAGCTGTGCAGCTGTGCTATTACTGCCGGTAATGGGGGGTAAATAATAAAAGTTCAGGGCTGCGCGGAGTTGCTCTCGATGCCCAGGGAGATAGTCGTTGAGAAGGTGGGCTACCCGTCTCCGGAGAAGTACCCCGTGGAGATAGTGGAGAGGAAGGGGGTCGGCCACCCCGACTACATCGCCGACGCGATAGCGGAGGCCGCCAGCCGGGAGCTCTGCCGATACTACCTTGAGAAGTTCGGCCGCATACTGCATCACAACCTGGACAAGGTGCTAGTGGTTGGAGGGCAGTCAGCACCGCGCTTCGGGGGAGGCGAGGTCCTGCAGCCCATATACATCCTGGTCTCTGGCAGGGCCACGACGGAGGTTGTGGAGAGCGATGGCAGCAGGGTCGGCGTGCCCATAGGCCCTCTCATCCTAAGGGCTGCGAAGAAGTGGCTCTCCTCAAACTTCCGCTACCTGAACCCAGACGAGCACGTGATGATAGACTACAGGATCGGGAAGGGGTCCGTGGACCTCGTCGACATCTTCTCCAGAGGGGGCGCCTACCCCGGCGCGAACGACACGTCGATGGGCATCGGGTACGCGCCCCTCTCCACCACGGAGAGGCTAGTCCTCGAGACCGAGAGGCTTCTAAACTCGGAGAGGGTGAAGCAGGACTACCCGGCGATAGGCGAGGACATCAAGGTGATGGGCGTCAGGAGGGGCGATGTGATCAGGCTCACCATCGCCGCGGCGATCGTCTCCAGGCACGTGAGGAACACGGCGGAGTACCTGGAGGTCAAGGAGAGCATAAGGAAGCTGGTACTCGAGAAGGCACGGGAGCTCACGGACATGAAGGTCGAAGTGTACGTGAACACCGGGGACGACCCCTCCAGGGGTGATAAGGGAGGGGTGTACCTCGTCGTCACCGGGACCTCTGCCGAGCACGGCGATGACGGCGCCACCGGCAGGGGTAACAGGGCTAACGGGCTCATCACGCCCTTCAGGCCCATGTCGATGGAGGCTACAGCCGGGAAGAACCCGGTGAGCCACGTCGGCAAGCTCTACAACGTGGTGGCCTTCAACGCGGCCCGCGACATAGTGCAGCTCGACAGGATCGAGGAAGCCTACGTGAAGATAATCAGCCAGATCGGCAGGCCCATCAACGAGCCGCTCCTGGCTTACATAGGCCTCAACGCCCCCGAAGAGGTCATAGCCCGCGTGCGCCACAAGGCTGAGGAGGTGCTGGCGGACCACCTGGACAGGATCAACACGCTCTGGGAGAGGATACTGAGAGGCGAGGTCACGCTCTTCTGAAGAGCTCGGCAGCCCTGCGGCGCCTGTACTCTTCGAAGGCCTTCTTTACCCTCTCAGCCTCACCAGCGGGGCAGGCCACCCTCAGGGAGTCCTCGAGCTCCTCCCTATCCAGGAAGAGGAAGTCCCCCCACTCGACCGCGGAGCGAAGCATGTCGAGGGGCACTGGGACGACGCCCAGTGGCAGAGCCTCGGAGAGGCTGCTCGCCGCCCCCTTAACCACGACGACCATGGGCCTCGCGGGGTCCTTGAGCTTCAGCAGCGCGTCGCGCAGCAGTTCCAGCGGTAGGTCCTTATCCACGTAGATCAGGGGGTCTGCGAGAGCGGTAGGCCTGAGGAGCCCCTGGTCCAGCAGCCTGAGCGCGGACGAGAGCTTCAGGGCGGCGCACCTCCTGCCCGTGACAAGCCCTGTGAGCTCGTAGACAGCGCGGGCGTACTCCCTCTGGAGCCCCTCGTACTCCCTCCTGACGCGCTCTAGCTCACGGCTAGCGCTCTCCAGCCTGGCCTCGAGCCTGACGACCTCGCTGCTCGGCGCCGAGCCGCGGACCCTGAGCAGCCTGTGCAGCGCTGATACCTTCTCCTCGAGCTCCTCCCTGAGCTCCCTCAGCTCCCTGCGCAGGGCGTAGTTCTCCGAAAGCAGCTGCTCCACGATGGGCGCTAGGGAAGCACCCGGCCTCTCCTCCTGCCCAGCGGGCAGCGGCTGCTGGGCCGCCCTGGGCTCGATGCCGAAGTGCCTCCGCGCGACCTTGACCACCGCGCTGGCCACAGGCTCCCCCCGTATGACCAGCAGCTTCGCCTCCTCCAGGGGTATGGGGAGCCCCCGCCTCTCCGCCTCGCGCTCGACCTCCTCCATCTTATCCTTGAAAGAGAGGTACGCCTTGTACGCTGCAGCCAGGGCGTCGCGCTGGTGGCTATCCCTGACCCTGTAGCCGGAGCCGCTCAAAGCCTCCTCTGCCAGGCGGCGCTTCTCCTCGACGGAGAGGGGTCTCGGCGGGACGAAGAGCACTGCGCCCAGAGAGGCGGCGAGCTTCCTCACGTAGGAGGGCGGTGGCTCCACATCGGTGGCGATGACAGCCGGGTAGCCGAGGTCGTAGAGCATCCTGGTGAGCTGCCCCCTGCCGAGCAGCCTCCTCGAGAAGAGGGCTACCACCTCCCCCCTGAGGTTGAGAGCCGCAACCCCCGTGGTCATCCCAGGGTCCACCCCCACTATGAGGCTCCGCGCCGGCCTCGAGGGCTCCCTCGCCCTGGCCCCGAGGGCCCTGTACTCCAGCTTCTCCCTCCTCACGGGCTCTATCTCCACGAAGAGGTCGTGCCCCCTCTCCTGGCGCACGATGCCTGCGAGGGCCTCCCTCGGGGCGTACACGACGAAGGTGGCCCCTGCGTACCCCTCCCCCGACTTCCTCACGAAGAGGTCGTAGTCGAGCTTAGCCCTCTCGAGGGCCTCCCTGATCTCGGCCACCTTCCTCCTCACCAGGAGCTCGATACCCCTCCTGTACCGCTCCTGGCTCATACCGCCCTGGCCAGGCACCCTGCCCCTCCCCACCGTGATCACGGTCTCCTCCTCGAACACCAGGACCTCGGAGCCCACCCCCTGGTACGCGAGGATTGCCGCGAGCTCAGCTGTCTCCAGAGGCGAGGGCTTCCCGCTGCACAAGCCGGTGATCGCGCAGAGAGCCTCCACGCTCAGCTGCTCCCCCGCCACCCTGGTGACCTCCACCAGCCTCACACCAGCCGGCAGGCTCCGCATGAGCGCCGCGATCTCGACCTCGCCGCCTAGCTCGCGCACATTGTCGAGCGCTATAGCGTCAACGCCGTGCCTCGCGGCCAGGGAGGCGATCTCGCTCCAGCGGACCCTCTCTATGCGCTCCACGACCTTGCCGTCGGAGACCACCGCGCAGGCGTAGAGAGGCTCACCAGCCTCGGCGGAGGAGCCAGGCAGTATGTCGAGCCCTAGAACCCTTCTGAAGGCCACCGGAGCCCTTCCCAGCGTCACCCCCTCACCCTCCTTAAAAACTCTTCCGCGAGGCCCCTGGGGTTCACCTCCACGCCGTACTTCCGCCTGAAGAACGAGGCGACGTTCTCGACATCCCTCCGGAGGTACAGCTCCGCCTGGGGGTGCGCCGAGGAGAACCACTGCGGCCAGTCGATCAGCACCACCCCCTCCCCCTCGGTGACCAGCACGTTGTACTCGCTCAAATCCCCGTGCACCACCCCCGCCTTGAAGGCCTTCTCGACCTCCGCGAGCACCCGGTCCAGCACCCCCCTCGGGTCCTCGAGCTCCGGGACCTCCGACAGCTCCACCCCCTCCACGTACCCGGTAACCACGACGTGGCGGTTCCAGTCCAGCGGCTCCGGCACGGCGACCCCAGCCTTCCAGAGGATGCTGAGCGCCTCGAACTCGCTCCTGGCGGCGAGCCTCGACTGGTAGAGCCACGACGTGTGCCTCTTATCCGCGACGTACACCCTCACCCTCTTCGTCCCCCGGAAGCTCGTCCTACCCACCCTGTGCACCTTGACCGCCACCAGCCTGCCGCCGGGCGTGACGCCCAGGTACACCTCGGACTCCTTCCCCTCACCCACAGGGCTCTGGCTGAGCGCCTCAAGGACACCCCTCCGCGCCAGCACGTAGAAGGCCAGGCAGTCGTACCCCCGGCTGGTCAGCACGTACCCCCTCGCACCCCCAGCCGACCTCTGCACGAGGCCGAGCTTGTTCAACCTCTTAAGCCTCTTCTCCACGAGCTCCAGGTCCAGCTTCGCGATGGAAGCCACAAGCTCCGCGGGGACGTACTCGTGGTTGATCATCCCCCTCTCCACGGCGGTCAGTATCCTCCGGTCAACCTCCGTGAGCAGCTTCAACGCCTGAACCGAAAACCGGGCACTCACAGCCACTACCCGCCGCGCGCTAACGCTTTTAAACCCTCCGCGGTGTAGAGCACGGATGATGAAGCAGCTCGCACGAGAAACATGAAGAAGCGTACTCGATTGCTGACCTGCAGAGCACTTCCCCGCCTCCCGGCTTTGCCGGCTCGAACCCCCACGAACGCCTTGAGGGTCCTGCAGGTCATGAGCAACGCGGCGGTGAGGGGTTTTTATTTAGAGCCTCGGTGTGCACGTGGTGATGAGGAGGCTCGCTTGCGGACATGTGAAGAGGATCCCCCGCAGGACTGATGTATAACGTTGTTCCACTGCAAGCAAAACATTGTTATACTCAAGCATAACGCTGTTCTACAGGTGAGCGCAACAAGGTTTCTGTGAAACGTAACAATGTTATAGTGGAGAATAACGGTGTTATTCTAGGGCTGGAGGAAGCCCAGCAGACCCCTCCGCTGCAGCTCCAGCAGGGTGGCGCCGCCAACGGCCGGCAGCGAGACGTTGTAGACAGGCGTGGACCCGATGAAGTCCCTGTGCACCCTGCTCATGTGGAGGTGCCCGTGCACCACCGCGTCAGGCTGGTAGCGCTCCACCAGGCTGCGCAGCCCCGTGGAGGACATCTCGGGCCAGTACTCCTCCCTCTCACCCTCCAGCGTCCTGCAGCGGGGCGGGTAGTGCGTGAGGAGGACCGTCAGCCCCCTCCCGGCGTGCGCCCTCAGCAGCTGCTCAACCCTCTCCAGCCTCGCCCTGTACACCTCCCTCACACCGGGCACGTGGCGCTCCTGCCACCTCGTCGGCCTATCCAGCGCGCCGGTGGTCCCGACCACCACGACCCTGCCGCTGGGAAGCTCGAGCTCCACAGCCTCGTCGTCCAGCCAGGTGAACGCGCTGCAAGCCTCGCGCATCCTCCCCCTGACCTCCGCGTAGTCCTCATTCCCGAATACCGCCACCACGGGGACGCCGGGGAGCAGCTCCCCCAGCAGCCCCGCCACGCCCCCGCAAGCCCTCCAGCCCCCCTTCGCCACCACGTCGCCAGCAACCAGCACGAGCTCAACCCCGCGCAGCTCCAGCGAGCGCAGCGACCTGCTCAGCAGCGGCAGGTACTCCGGCGCGTGCACATCCCCGAACGCCAGCACCCTCATAAGAGCCACCACCCCACCGTTGCCGGCGAGGCCTAAAAAGCCGCTCGCAGCCATGCTGGGAGCCCTTCGCCTGCAGACGGACAATAGTACGTCAGAAGCCTAGTTCTAATTCATGGAGAAACTTACCCATAAATACCCTCCAAGGCCTCCCAGCGCCGACCCCGAAAAGGGGGGTGTTGAAGAAGTATGAGTAGGAAGTACACCCTACTGGCTGCAGCCCTAGTGGCCGCGGTGCTCGCGATCGCGAGCACCGCGCTCGCAGCGCCAGGTTTCCCCGCCAAGGCGGTCTACTTCGACCTTCAGATGTTCGATGGCACGGCGTTCGCCAACCAGGACGTCATAGTCGTGGTCTTCAACGAGACTGCCCCAGGAGCCAACTGCCTTATGGCCTACGCCGTTGGCAAGACCGACAGCAACGGCAGGATCCGGCTAACAATCGCGCAGCCCGGCGGGGTGATAGTTGAGCCCACCTCCGGCACCTACAACATCTCAGTGTTCTGGAAGGCGTACGGTAGAACCTTCCTCGCTTACTCCCAGAAGTTCACTGACCCGACAGATTTTGCCAACACGCTCAACAGCACTCTAACCCTCAACTACCTCTGGAACTTCACCTTCCGGGCGATAACCAACGTCGCGGGCTCCGACCAGCCGCTGTATTTCGAAGACCCTGAGAGCGGTAGGGAGGACATAGCGTACTTCGAAGTGTGGCTCTACAGGAGGGAGGGCGCCCCGATCTTCTCCAGCGAGGCTGACAGCAGCGCGAAGTCGAAGAAGTTCTTCATCGCGCCCACCGTCGAGGTTAGCATCTCAGCCCTGCCGCATATGCCCGCGTGCTTCCACATCGACAAGCAGTGGAACGTAACCCTCTACAAGGAGGTCAGCTGGCTGATTAACGCTGGAGGCGGCCAGGCGCTCAAGGTGCTGGTCGGCAGAGAGAACGTCACCCTGTCCTACGACCCAACTGCGGACCAGCTCACAATAACCGTGGAGGAGCTCATCCCCGGCGGGACAACCACCACCCTCCCCCCAGTCTCTGGTGCGACTACGCAGCACAGGTACACGCTCGATGACCGCGCTTACACCTTCGTCGCCGTGGTGACCGTCCAGGACCCATGCGGTAACAAGCTGACAGGCTGGGAGTGGCCGCCGATCAACGTGGAGTTCGCCACCCCAACGCTCGGCAAGCTGAGAGTAGGCAAGGTGGACCCGAGGAACGGTACGGCGCCTGAGGAGGGCTTAGAGGTTGGAGGAATGTTCACGTTCTGGCTGCCTAACATCAGCCTCTTCTACAAGGAGAAGCTGACGCTCGCCGCCGAGATCAACGGGATACAGGTGTTCAGCACAGCCTTCAACACCACCGCGGTGCCGCCGAGCATAACCGAGGCGGGCTTCACATTCTTCAACAGCAGCGTCAGCGGCGGTATCTACAACTTCACGATCAAGGTGGGTGTCGTCAAGCTGCAGATCAGGGTTAAGGACAGCGGCATGACCGCGGTGCAGCCTCTTGAAGGCGCCATAGTGGTGCTCGAGGCGCCCGGCTACGACCCCATCAACACCTACACTGACGGCGCCGGCTACGTCGCCCTGCCACCGTTCACAATCCTCGCTGGAGGCAGCACAAGGGAGGGCACCCCGATAATCGTCAGGAGGGGCCAGAGCCCAGGCTACCTGCCCATACCCTTTGACCTGCTCCTCAGCAACAAGACCTACTACACCTACAGGGTGAGGGTGTTCTACGCGCTGCCCGGCACCGAGAACTTCGTTGACGTGACGCCTGACGCGAACACGATCGCGCTCATACCCAGGATCGCGGGCTGCCCAACCCAGTCCTTCAACATCATCGCCAAGGTCTACAACGTGAACATACTTGTCCTCGACCTCTGCAACAGGCCGATCACGAGCCTTGACGACCCCAACGCCTCGCTCATACTCTTCTACACGCCGCCCGAAGGAGGCACGCCCGTGCTCCTCGGCCCCGCCGGCCTCGGCAGGAACGGCACCACGTTCATCGGCAAGGTGCCCGGAGGCTCCTTCACGGTCAAGCTCGCCTTCAAGGGCGTGCTGATGGACCCCGTGAGCGGCCCCAGCCCGCTCGTGGTCACGGGTAACATCGCTAACGTGAGCCAGGCAACCTACGTGTTCCCAGTGGGCGACATCACCTTCCGCATCACCCCGTGGGACGTGAGGGAGCCGCTCGTCAACATCAGCGCCACGCTCACCTATTACAAGAAGGACACCAGGATGTACTACGAGGAGAAGATAAGCGGCTGCAACGGCACGGTGACCTTCACCAAGGTGCCACTGGTGGTCGCTGAGGGCTCCAAGGTGGTCCTCGAGCTGCGCACCAACGCGAGCACGCCGTACATCAGGCCGCAGGACGCTGGCCTGCTGGTAGGCAGGTGGGACCTCACCTCGCTGATCGCGGGCGTGAAGCCTGCCTGCGGCATCGGCCCCATTGACGTGCCGACGTGGATCTTCAGCTTCACGCTCGAGGCCGTGGACCACGCTGGCAACGTGCTGAAGGAGCTGCCCACCAGCAACGGAACGATACCCGTGGTTGTCGCGCTTAACGACACCGCGTACGGCACGCAGGTCAACGTGACCCTGGCCTGCGGTGCAGGCCCCGGCTGCCTCTGCTGGCCTGACATCCTCGTGGACTACAGGCTCTTCAACACGACGAAGTCCGGGCCTGCTGGGCCTTGGAACAACGGCATCGCTGAGGCCAGGTTCAAGTTCACCGGGACGCACTGGGAGAACAGCAAGTACCCGCACCTCTTCGTCGCAGGCGCTAACTACAGCTTCATCGTCTGGTACGGCGGCGCCATGGTCTACAACTACACGTTCACGATGCCGAGGCCCAGCGAGGAGCTCGACTACAACAAGGTCATAGCGGCGCAGGTGATCCTCTTCAACGAGACCACGGGCAAGTCCCGCCTCGTGAGGACGGACAGTCTCGACTACACCTGGCTCCTCGACAAGGGCGGAGCGGTCGAGCACCCGATCGTCAGGTTCTACGGCGCACCGCCGTACAGCGGTAGGTGGAGCATCAAGGTGCAGCTCGTCACCTGGGTCATCAACCTCGACGTCTACGCGCTGAGCAAGGCCGGCGCCGGCCTGATACCAGGCCTCAACGTGACGCTCATCAGGAACGACACCCTCAACTGGAAGAAGCAGCTCTACGGAGACTACTACAAGAACGTCACCAGGCTCAGCGAGTACAGCAAGGCTGGCCCGATGAGCTACGCCTGGAGCGCGGTCACCGGCAATGACGGCAAGGCGACCATACCCGTGGCCGTCTGGATGCCGAAGATCGCCAGGCCGAGCGGCATTGGGTTCGGAGCGAGCATCACCAACGTCATTATCCTCGCGGGCAAGGCCTACGGCACGCCAGGCGTCCCAGACACGCCCACGTACACCACGATCACCGGGATAGGGACGCTCTACGGCTACTTCGTCGGCCCGTACAACAAGACCCTGGACGAGTTCTACAACGACACCAGCCAGAGCCCAGACTGGTACAAGTTCTACGGCGGCAAGTGGGTCGGCCCGTTCCGCGGGCCTAAGGCGTGGATCGGCGCTGCGTGGAACCTGACGCTGTGGAGCGGTGCGGCCAAGGTGGTCTACACCGCCGCGATGGAGGGCTTCTGCATCTCCGTCACCGGCCCCAACCTCCGCGGCGACAGGAGTGGGCTGCCCAACCAGCCCGTCACCGTGAGCGCTGTGGGCACGACAAAGGCTATGGTCACCCTGGTGAGCGGCACCACGGGCGCTGACGGCAGCGTGGCCTTCTACCCGGACAAGGGCGCCACCGTTG
>Ga0326761_1000146_pt1 | contig 17061 bp, 18 predicted proteins | sample GCREP_P_FD_207739 | JGI IMG/M metagenome (GOLD analysis project Ga0326761, IMG submission 207739) | Hot spring water microbial communities from Geyser Creek Basin, Yellowstone National Park, WY, United States - GCR.EP_P | ecosystem: Environmental > Aquatic > Thermal springs > Unclassified... | reverse complement strand
GCTTTCTTTACCCACACCTATTTTGTCTCCTATAGCCTCTATGATATTGGCTCTCGCCAGTGCTTTAATTGCAAGCATGTCGTATCCGAGGAATGTTAATCTGAAACACTTCTCACCCATAATAGTCTCCTTCTTGACTAGTTTTAATCCATGTAGCTTCCTGAGGATTAAGACTAGCTTCTCCTCGTGAATACCAGTGTTTTTCTCGAGTAGTTTAATGGGGGCATACTCTCTGTTTAAAAGCACTCTCTCGAGTGCGGAGAGTACCTTGAAGTCTTCATCTAGTAGGTTTTTATAAATGACACCTATATTCAATAACCGCACCTAGTATTGAATTATCTCATGAGTCTAGTAATATAGAGATTTGAGGATACTTGGCGGTGGAAATGAGCATTATGTTACTACAACACTCGTTGTTTAAATGTAGAAAGTGCGGTGAACCAGCATTGGTTAGAGTCAAATACGCAAAAGCTAATCTCTGCAGAGGACACTTCCTAGATTACATAGAGCGTAGGGTCGAGAAGACTATTGAGAGGCATAGAATGCTGGAGAACGTGAAGAAGCTGCTAGTAGGGGTTTCAGGGGGTAAGGATAGTTTGAGCCTACTATACATATTGTCAAAGCTACGTAGCAAGTATGGAGTGGAATTGATTGGCTTCCATCTAGACTCGGGAATACCAGGGTACTCTGAGGAATCTAAAAAAGTCGTTTTAGAGGCCTGTAGAGAAAATAGTGTTCAATGCATTGTGATTTCACTGAGAGAAGCCACTGGATACTCGCTCCCAGAGCTCGTGGAGAAAGTGAAGAGACCCCCGTGTAGTATATGTGGTTTGCTTAAGAGGTACTTCATAAACAATGTTGCACTCGAGATTGGCGCTGACGCTGTCGCACTTGGACACCACATAGACGATATCCTCGCATTTGCCGTGAAGGATTTCCTACTGCAGGATCTACTTGATTTATCTAAAATGAAGCCTGTATCTCTTGGTAAAGAGGGTTTTCTAGTTAAAAAATTGAAGATTCTATATGAAGTATACGAGAGCGATCTAGAGTTATACGCTCAACTTAGGGGTATAAAAGTAGTTGGGACACAGTGTCCTTTTAAGTACAATGATCCATTTCTAACGAGTGCGAGGAGAATGATAGAGGAAATAGAAGAACATGCACCAGGCTTTAAAATAATGCTTGCCTGTAAACTCTCAGTTTATGCTGATAAACTAGGAGTGGAGGGGGAGTTAACTCCATGTAAATACTGCGGTTCCCCATCGTCAAGCGGTGTCTGCGGGGTTTGCAAGGTAACAATGAGGATTTCAGGGCATCCAATGGGGTTTGAAATTAAGGGAAAAATACGCAGTTTAATTAAGAATAGTGGAGTCTAGACTACTCCTTCTACTGCTTCATAAACTTCTCTTCATACTGCTTTAAATACTCAACGCTCACTGAAACATCGATAAAGAGCTTTGAGGCGTTTTCAACGTCTCGAGCTTCAATTTTACTCGACCCACGGGTTTCAGCGAGGATCCTAGCGGGCTCCATTAATTGCACTGCATACCGCAGGCTCTTCTTCACTCCAAGCTCTACTAGTTTCTCGAGTGCTTCATTTGTTAGCTCGATCTCCATTTCCTCAGCTCTTATCTTAATTATTTCTCTGACTTCATCGGAGTCGTAGGGCCTAGTGGGTATAATTAATAGTCTATCAAGTAGGTCTAATGGTATGCCGTGGGGTGAGTCGAGGTCTGTTCCACGAATTCTCGCGAAACCCCTGTTTGTGGCTAGGATTATTATTGGTGCAAACTCGCTCTCCATGGCCCTCGTTAGGAAGCTAAAGGCTTCAATATCCATCATGTGTGCGTCGTCAATGAACAACACCCCTGGAACGAGCTCTGCTTTCTTCTCTTCAAGCCACTTCCTTACTCTATCATCTACTTCTTTCCTAACCTCGCTAGGTATCTCGCGCTCAAACGTTAACCCGAAGAAGCTCACTAAGCTCCTCTGCGTTGCGAAGTATACATCGAGGTCGTGTAGTGAGAACACAGTAACTATTTCTTTCTCCTTCTTCACCGGGCCCTTTGGTATTTCAATAACCTTTTTTACCTCGATATCGTATGTTTTAGCCCCCTCTATTTCCTTCGTTCTACCAACTCTGTGGACTCTACCTGTTTCAGCGTCTATCCATATCACATCTCCTTTACGTATCCCCATCTCCACTATTTGCTGTGTAACCTCCTCGGGAACCGTTAGCGTTGCCTCCTCATCTTTCGTTGTAAGAGTGATCTTGGCTTCCACGGGGATAGCGTAGTATGGCATGAGTGGGTGTCTAGCTCTCCTTATTTTAACCTCCTTCACTACTCCCTCATAGACTTTCCTCATCTCCCTGATTCTCACTCCAAGTGCTCTCCGAACGGCCTCCATTAACACCTCTGTCTTCTTCCGCTCAGTACTATAGATCTCACTACCACTCATCATAACAAATGGGGTGTCCTCACCGAGCTCCCTCGCTATTGCAACTGCAAGGGCTGTTTTACCAGTACCAGGTGGTCCAACTAGTAGTATACCTCTACCAGAGAGCTTACCCTCCTTGATCATCTTGACTACAATCCCAGCCGCCTCTCTAGCCTCCACTTGCCCAACTAATCCATCTGCTACAAATACTGCTTTACCACTTTCATCTAGTCCAAGACCACGGATATGGCTATGCGCAGTAATTCTCCTCCTATATGTTGGCTCAAATCTAATACCCACACCACTCACTTCAACCACCATGACTCCACGCTACTAAATAATAGGAATTGGGGTTTTTCACTATTAACAATTAGACTCGAGAATAGAGACGTCTTGTAGGGATCTACCATTGAAAAACCAAGCTATATAGTCACCTGTTCTAGAGTCTACTATAAGCCATGGTTTTCTCCAAGTCTTTAATCCCTCTAAATCCAGACTACTTGGTCGTGGTGGTGCTGGGTGGGAGTGTATTAATAAGACAATGTCTAATCCACGTGATTCAGCCGATAAAATAACATTGTATAAGCAAAGGGGTTCAGCTTTAAACTCTACACATGGATCCCTTGCAACGTTTGGGCATTCATGGATTGAGAGTACATGGGCTTCATCCCCCTTCATTAAACCCACACCAATAAATACTCTTTCAATTACTGAGCCCTTGGATTTTCCAACTATCTCTTCCACATGGCTCCTACAAATGATGAGGTTCAATATAATCTACCTTTAAAACCCGCGATTGCTATATGAAAACAGAGCTAGTTTAATGCAATATGAGTGGTTTATCTTGAGAAAACTCGTTGAGGATATTAATACAAGACTCGATGCCCTTATAGGACGCCTCCGCGAAATGGGTTATAGTAAATGGGCTTTATCATCTATCTCAGAGCTTAGAGAAGAGCTTTCACACTCAAAGACCCCGTTAGGGTTGTCTAGGAGGATTTGGGACAAGTATGTTCTCGTAGTTGCACTCATCGAAGAGACTTCGAGAATAGCGAGTAGGTCGGGGTATGAGTTCGTCGTCTACAATATATTGCCCTCTATTAGGGAGCATATTAAGGAGTTCAAGGCGCTCTTAGAGAAAGCTTATTTACTTGAGAGAATACAACTTTCACTACCCATGATACTGGGTTCACTATTTGTCTTCATTAAGGTCGTTCAAGAGGGGTTATCTGGAAACATGTACTTATTCACAATAGCTACAACTGCATTAATAACTCCATTAATTGGCCAAATCTATGGATTGATCGCAACTGTAATACTAGGGCTCGGTTTAATTGTTCTCGGAGGCGATATTGGATCTGGTTTCACGGGGCTTCTATTAATTGCTGTCTCAGCACTCTACTTCTACATACTCTACTTCACTAAATCCCAGAAATTCACGTTTAAACTCCAGCAGGCCATGGAGGGTGTTAATAAAACTATTCAATCAATACTTGAACCAACCGGGGTAAATTTAGAGGAAGCTATAAGAGAGGTAGTTGCATCTGGGGCATTCAATGTAGAGTCGAGTGGACTATTCAAGTATATAGATCCAGGTGAGTTGTTGAAATATAAAGCATCCCTCCTAATAGCGCATAGAGTTGCGGGGTCTACTCAAATCCCAAGATCTAACTATATAAAACCCGAAGAGAAAATAGAGAGTAGGGAGCTTAGGAGTTATAGTGGTGGTTAATGTGGGTGGATTAAAGAAACCAAAAATATCTTCACAGCAGGCAGCAACCAGTGGTGAGAAGGGAAAAGAAATCCGGATTGTTACTAGACACGTGGTTACAGTGAATGATGTAGTGAAAAATCCAAGACTCATTAAACTCCTCTACTTGATCTCTCTATCCAATAATGGACTAAGCGAGAAAGCACTAAGTCACCTCGTATACAATATCGAGAAGGAGCAAAAGGGTAGATTTGGATACGAATTCACACTCGTAGGAGACACTCCGGTTAGCAAGGAACTACTAAACGACCTTACAACCCTAAAATACACAGGCCTCGTCGAGGTATCTATTAAGAATAGAAAACTACACGTGACGAGTGGAGGCAGGGAGATACTTGATAAAACCATAGAGTCCATTAAAACGGATATAGATGCATTAAAGAAATCCTTCGAGGAGACATGGCCTAAAATAGCTCCAATAGATGTCGAAGCGGGCTTGAAGGCGAGTAAGAGGTAAACAACTATATTAATTTCCATAAACAACGGGTATAGAATAGCGACACGGGATTCTCAAAATACTCATTGATTTTATTGAATGATAAAGACTAATAGGAAACAACTATTATATCCCTTGTCTAAGACTTATTAAATAACCGTTGTGGGCGGCTGTCTCCTTCTAGACTCTCCTTCCTCCCGTGTTATTCTAATCGTGAATAATGGGTTTATGCTTTCTGCATCCTCCAGTTTCTTCAAGTGATCTGCGAATTTAGAGGTATGTGTAATGTCTAAGTCTATTAGCTTGTAGAATATATCCCTTAGTTGACTCCAGAGCTCAATTAGCATTTCCCTAGGCATATGAGTTGTAATCATTGGGTCCTTTAACCAGTTGTCAAAAGCCTCAATAGTCCTCTCCATGTGTTGGAATGCAAGCCTAGATAGAGTTATCAATGTGAGTCTATCCGCTTCCTCATAGTTTTTCTCCGCCTTCATGAATAACTCTTTTGTCTCCTTTTGCCTCTTAATCCATGCCTCTAGATTATCGTAAAACCCACTCATAATTCACCAACCCTGCTTTAGGTTTAAGTTATACCCCACTTTATACTTTTATGAATTAAAAGCTCCATAGTGATTTATTCTCGAAGCCTGGGAAGCCTATACATAAATAAGGACTCTGTTTTTCTAAAAGCGATTTTCTTGGTATAGAGGGGTATTATTTATTTACATAAATACATAAACATATGTTTGGGGGTTCTATCTATTGACTATTCTTAACGGTATAGTAAAGATATAAAAGATTAGAGGGTAAAAGAATATTTTGAAAAGGGGTGTGATATCTATGAATGCAATTACTAAAACCGCAGCCCTAATTTTAGCGGTAGTAGTTGTGATCGCTGTTACAGGCATAGTGCTATACATATCAACGAGGCCTCCAACAACTACTCCAACCCCAACTCAAACCGCAACTACTCCAATTACAACTCCCACCACCACACCTATAGAGACGGAGACCACAACTACCCCGACAACCACTCCTCCCGGTCTTGTTAAAATCGCTATTGGTGACGTCGAGGTGACAGTACCAAGTGAATTCGCTGATTTCGTTGAGAAGGCTAAGAAGGGGGAGGTTAGGGTAACGATTTACTTCGGCCATGCATTCACCCCTGAGGAGAGAGAGGGATTTTTAAAGGCTATAGATAAGTTTATGAAGGCTTATCCAGGAGTTGAGGTTAAAGAGCTCCGTTATGGTGGAATGAACGAGCTACAAGGTCAAATTTCAGCTATTGCCCAAATACCCCCGGAGCAGAGAGAGCAGTTTATTGGGAGTATACCAGAGGTCTTTACATGGGCTCATGACTGGATTGGTTGGTTTGCTGATGCAGGCTGGATCATACCACTAGACGACATTATCGGAAGTCAAGCATATCAAGATATATATCCACACATTCTTGGAACAGCGATGGCTGCTGTAACCTATAGGGGTAAGGTATATGGACTACCATACGCTGGCGAAGCAATCGCGTTATTTGTTAATACAAAACTAGTCTCAACACCACCGACTACTTTCGATGAAATGAAGGCTATTATGGAGCAGTATTATAACCCAAGTGCTGGAACATATGGTGTAGCTATTCCAGGTACATCCATGTACCATATTAATGCATGGGTGACAGCCTATGGTGGATTCTTCTATGATGAGGCAACTAAGGAGTTGGGCTTCACAAAGCCTGAGACCGCTGAGGGTATTAAGTTCTTTATCGCAAATATATATAGGTACGTCAATGTCCTTGCAGGAGTCGATCACACGACGCAGAGAAACCTATTCGGCGAGGGTAAAACACCATTCTACATATCTGGCCCATGGGACGTTAGCTACGCTGTGAAAACTTTTGGAGTGGGCAATTTCGCAGTTGTCCCACTACCAAAGATTGGAGATAAGGTGCCAAAGCCATTTGCAGGATTTAGAAACCTCTACATTACAAACATGGCAATCGTTGGAGCAAAAGGGCGTCAATACGCTGTTGCACTATTTATCCTCTACATGGCCCTCGACAACGACGCAATAATTACATTAGTTAATGAGTGTGGATACGTACCGGTGAAGATTAGTGTAGCTGAGTACGTAATACAGCACTCTAGTGAAAACTCACTATATCCAGTTATAATAGGCTTCTACAGGCAGCTTGTAAACGCTGTACCAATGCCAAAAGACAAGAATATGCAGAGCGTGTGGGGAGCTGATACGCCTTTAGCGATAATTTGGCAGACATATGCTAATAAACTACAGGAGACGAATTCGGTTGATCAAGCCGTGGAGGCGGCTAAGAGTGTAGTCGACCAAGCACTGCAAGATGCATATAACCAGGTAGCACCGAAGATTGAGAAGTAGTGGTGTAGTGTATATGGCTAGTAAAAATAAATTAAAAATTCTTTTTCCCACACACATAGCACTCCTCCTAGTCCTCCCAAGCTTAGTTCTCTACGTATTCTTTAATACATGGCCCATGGTTTTCTCAATTGGAGTTGCATTGACCAATGCTAATCGCTATAATATATCCCCTGATCCAGCCAAGATTAAGGGGTATGAAGAAGCAATTGCTTGTGCAAGTCTATTGAAGGAGATGCCAGAGTATAGAGATAAAGCCTCCATGCTCTTCGATAGACTGAGAATATACTTCCTCAACTTATCGCATGCTCTATACAGATTAAATGAATTAATCAACCAGAGCGTTGATATTTCAAAAATACCCCGTGACGTTATAATTGAGTTAATCAATTCTACTTCGCAACTATATCGTCTACGCGGTGAAGTTAGGAAAGTCTTCAACTGCACTGAACTAAACTACACTACTAAAGAGGAGATTATCCCTGTAGTTCTACTATATAAATTAGATAGCCTACTATCAATAAGTGGAGAAATTAGAGACAGGCTTCAATTGTTTCCAGAAGAAGTGAGTATATCGGAGTTGAGAAATCTCACGAGTAAGGCCAACGCGATCCTAAGCGAGATCGAGTCTGGATTCTCGAAGTTAGAGGTTGGATATGATGAATACATGTCTGAGACCATAGAGAGGTTTCAGAGAGAGAAGGATAGACTAGAACTTAGATTCGTAGGTATAGACAACTTCGCTAAGCTATTCAATGACGTGAGGTTTTACAATGCCCTGTATAAAACACTATTATTCGTCGCAACTAGTGTTCCATTAAAAGTAGCTCTCGGAGTGTCGCTCGCGGTTTTTTACTCCTCAAACTTGATTCTAGGTAGGAAAGCTATTAGAGCTCTTCTACTAGTTCCATGGGCGATGCCATTCCTCTTATCGGCGTTGTCGTGGAGGATAATGTTTAATCCAGCCGAGGGGCCTGTAGCAAAAATTCTGGGACTCAACATGGTTACTAATGAATTGGATGCCTTCATAATATATAACCTCTTCGAGGCATGGCTTGCATACCCATTCATAATGACTGTTACACAAGGTGCTCTCAGGGGGGTACCTAAGGACGTTATAGAGGCTTCATATATTGATGGAGCATCCGTTTTCTATAGATTCAGGAGGATTATTCTTCCACTCGTTGCTAAACCATTAGTGGTTGCAACTATATTGACGACTGGTGCATCGCTACAAGTATTCCTAATACCAATAGTACTCAATGGCGCTGGCCCCACGGGGGCTATTTGTATTCCATTCATAGGCTGTACCTCGGGTCCATTGAATGAAATGTTGCTCATACTGGGTTATAATAAAGTGACTTCGGGGACTGAGGGCGGAGAGTATGGATATGCCGCTGCAATATACCTCGTAATAGTGTTAATTATACTCGCCTACGTAGCAGTTTGGTTTAAGATATCGAGGAAGACTGGTGGTTGAGTGTGAATACTTCTTCGTTAACAATATTGAAATTGTTTGCCACAATAATTGGGTTGATTATTGCCGTTGCACTTGCATATCCATTGGTTTTCATTATAGCTCAGTCTATAATAGGTAAAGGTACTATTGTTCTACGTAGCCTGGATCAATTAATCCAATATGGGGTATCAATAGAAAGCTTCATTAAGGTAGTTAGTAATGAGGAGTTTCAGACTTGCCTATTAAATACCTTACTTGTTGCAATCATCACTACAATACTGGCGATTTTCATAATTATACCGAGTGGTTATGCTTTCTCAAGGTTTGAGTTTCTAGGGAAAAATACACTATTGTACTACTACCTCATTGTTAGCCAAGCTGGCGGGGGATTGGGCATTATAGCTGTTTTAGCCCTCTACATATTCTTCTATAGAATGACAGCATATGGTGTAAACTTAATGCAGGTGTATGTTCTCCCCTTTGTCTATGCATCGGGAATGGTGCCTTTCCAGACATGGCTTGTAAAGAGCTACTTTGACCAATTACCGAGATCCCTTGATGAGGCAGCTTTTATTGATGGTGCTAATTGGTTTGAAATTATATTTAGAGTTATATTCCCAGCTTCTAAAGCCGCATTTATTTTAGTGTTATTGTTTGGATTCATGGGTGCTTGGGGAGAGTTCTTTATAGCTGGAATATTTGGTATTAAGACTCTTGGATGGTTTTTATTCACTCAAGCAATGGGTCAAGCCGGTTTACAAAATCCAGGTTTTTACGCAGCTACATCGATCATATATGCTACTCCGATCATCATATTATTCATAGTATCGCAGAAATATATTGGAGAAGCATATAGGCTTGGATTAAAAGCCTAGGTATCTATATGTTTCACTATAATCGATACTTCAACCGGAAATGCAGAATACATTATGTGAAAGCTCATTATTTATTCGTAAAGATGTTGACACTTAGGTAAATAAGTTATGGAGAGGAAGCTTTTCTACATTGGTGTAGATGAAGCTGGCCGTGGACCTGTTATTGGAGACATGGTGGTAGCCGGTGTACTCGTGCATGAAGAGGTAATTGAAAAACTTGTTGGAGAGGGTCTTGCAGACAGTAAGAAAATGAGCTCTACTGATAGGGGCAGATTGTATTGGATGGCTTTGAGTAGTGGCGTTGTGTCAGTTGCTATATACATCCCCCCTTGGAGGATTGATAGAGAGAACATTAACGATGTCGAGGAGAGAGTAATTGGCGAGATCCTCAGAGTTCTCGGAGTAATTAGTAGAATCAATGGGCTCAAGCAGGTTGTAGTAATAGTAGATGAAGTAAAGGGGAGGGATAAGAGGATCAGGGCTCGGGCTGAAGAGGTATTGAAGAGCATACTACATGGATTTATAATGGAGAAGAAAGCTGATGCTAAGTATCCACCCGTTTCACTCGCCAGTGTGGTTGCTAAGGTTTCACGAGATACTAGTTTAATGGCTCTTCGAAGATCTGTAGGAGGCTTTGGCTCTGGGTATCCAGTAGATCCTGAGACAAAGAATTGGATTCTGCAGATTTATTCGCAGGGGCTCTCTCCGCCACTATTTCTCAGAAGGACCTGGGGGAATCTAAAGAATTTAGCGCCGTCATGGTATATAGCTAAGAGGAAAAAGAGAGCGGGGCAGAAGTCGATTTTAGACTATGCTAAGGGTAGGTAGAAATGCCAACGAATCTACCTGCTGAGGCTAAGGCTAAGTGGATTAAAGTCATGGAGGCTAAGACCCCTGAGGAGAAGGTGAAGGCGCTTGAGGAGTTTCTATCAGCAGTGCCCAAGCACAAGGGGACGGAGAGGCTGCGCGAGTGGGCTACGAAGAGGCTTGCTGAGTTAAGAGAGGAGATAGAGGAGAGGAGGAGGAAGAAGACTGGGGCTAGGTCTCTATTCTTTATTGAGAAAGAAGGCGATGTCCAAGTCGTTGTAGCTGGGCCGCCAAACACTGGGAAGAGCTTGTTGGTTAATAAGTTAACTGGTGCTAGAACAATTGTTGCCGACTACCCGTTTTCAACTACATACCCTATTCCAGGCATGCTGAAGTATAATGATGTATACTTCCAGCTCATAGATACACCCCCCATAACTCGTGGAGGCTACTCGAGGAGAGTTATTGGATTATTGAGGAACGCTGATGGAGTACTACTAGTTCTCGACGCAACGAGGGACTATGAGGCAGAGCTCCGTGAACTAGTTGACCTACTACGAGATGAAGGGATACTACTCGTTAAGCCGAAGGGACGTGTAGCCATGGAAGTCTATAGAACGGGGAAGGCGGGTATTAGGGTAACACTTATGGGTAAAATCGTGGATGGCACTGTGGAGGATATTAAAAAGATCCTTGAAGGGTATAGGATTTATAATGCACATGTAAAGATATATGGTGAGGTCTCATTAGATGATGTAGAGCAATCAATATTTGAATCCACAGTATATAAACCAGTAGTTCTATTCATAAATAAAATTGATGTAGTTGAAATAGATGAATCGAAGCTTAGAGAACTAGTGAAAATAATCCCCGGATCACCCATAATCACCGGCTCTGCAATAACTGGCCGGGGACTAGATAGTATTCCTCCACACCTATACAATGCACTAGAAATAATAAGAGTATATACAAAAGCCCCCAATGCTCCACCATCTCAGAAGCCACTCGTCTTGAGGAAATACGCTACTGTGAGAGATGTAGCTAGGAGTATACATAGAGACCTCTTGGAGAATTTTCAATACGCACGGGTTTGGGGCTCTTCTGTTAACTACCCCGGTGAGAGAGTGGGGTTGGATCACGTGTTGTCGGATGGAGACATAGTAGAGATCCACTTCAAGGGCTAACACTCAACTACATCTACCGGAGCCCTAGCCATAAAGTCCAAAATCGGCTTTAGAGAACCACGCTCATCACACAAGTAGACAATATCAGGTGCCACTGTACTGTATATTTTCAACGCGAGTTCCTCTGGCTTCCTTCCATTGAAAACAATAATTCTCTCAGGGCTAATATGACTTAACACGTTTGATTTTGCGAGGAGATCTGCGGATTTAGGGTCTGTTAATAGCCATGTGTTTGGGTATTTACTTACGATTTTCTCGATTTTTTCAGTTTCCTTGGTTTTTAATGAAACTATGATTAAAACCCTTATTGCGGTCTTCGTCAAAGAAATCACACTTTGTTAAATACCACTATTTATAATATCAAATCCGTATATATTGATACAGAGGCACAAATATTGCTCGATACATATTGGTGAACGCTATTGATTACGCCGAGCGATCTAGAGCTTTACCTAAAGAAGCTAGGTTATAGAGTGGAGTACTCTAATGGAGAAATAAGAGTTCTCCACGAGGCTCTACCACTATATCTTAAAATAGAGTTCCAGGGTGGACTTGTGCATATGAGTATTAAGCCAGGTGAAGGCTTTAAAGAAGCAATAGAAGACCTGAGAGACATGGGGGAAGATGTTGAGGAAATAGTGGAAAATGCTCTCTCATACCTCAATATAGCTTCTTTGAAGGCACGTCAATGGATTGAAGAGCATGGATTAATACCTGTATTTAAACTCAGAGAGGGTAGTATTGAAGTATATGAAGCCCTTGAGGAGATATTAGAGGAGGAAGAAGAGGAGTAGGTGTAGTATCTGTGGATAGGTTATTTGGCACTGATGGTGTGAGGGGAGTTGTTGGATCAGAACTAAACCCCCTGTTCATAGCCCGACTTGCGTACGCCATTGGATCCTACTTTGGAGAGGGCTCAAGACTACTAGTAGGCTCCGACTACAGATATGGAAACAATGCAATAAAGAGAATAGTTGAGGGTTCTCTACTGCTCGCTGGGTTAAAGGTATACGATGCGGGGTACGCACCAACTCCAGCAATACAGTATGTTGTGAAGACTCAGGGCTTTGACGGTGGTGTGATGATCACTGCTAGCCATAACCCGCCTGAGTATAGTGGAATCAAGGTGATTGGTCCAACCGGTATCGAGATAGATAGAGATGAGGAGAGAGTTGTAGAGGAGATCTACTGGACTGAGAGATTCAGGTTTGCGAGTTGGAGGAGCATTGCTGATCGGGTTGAGGAGTATCCATATGTATTGGATATGTATGTCGATGCAGTCGTAAGGGAAGTGGACTCCGAGAGAATCTCAAGAAGAGGGTTTAAAGTTCTAGTAGACCCTGCCAACAATGTTGGTTCATTAACAACTCCGAGGATTCTAAAAAGACTAGGGGCAAAGCCCATTGTTATAAATGGAAACCTAGACGCCTCTCCCGCTAGATACCCGGAGCCTACACCAGACACTCTTGTTGAAACAGCTAGATTGGTTAAAGTATACGGGTGTGACATTGGAGTCGCCCATGATGGGGATGCAGATAGAGCAATATTTATTGATAGTGAGGGGAGAATCCAGTGGGGTGATAGAAGTGCTCCTTTGCTAATAAAACACTTGGTTTTAAACAGAGGTGAGAGAGGGAGGGTTTTTACCGGAGTTTCATCAAGCACTATTGTAGAGGATGTGTTGAAGCCTCTTGGCGTCGAGGTTGTCTGGTTAAAGGTAGGTAGTGTGGATATTGCCCACGCCATGAGGAGGGCGGGCGATGCACTCTGTGGTTTCGAGGAGAACGGTGGATTCATGTATCCAAGACACCAATTTGTAAGGGATGGTGGAATGAGCACGGCTTTATTCCTGGAGCTACTAGCGTGGGAGAATAAGTCTGCATCTACGTTATTCGACGAGTTACCAAGACTCTACGTGTTGAAGACAAAGTATAGAATGTCTAGGGATCAAGCGTTGAGGGTTGTAGAGTTTGTTAAAGAAGAGTTTAAAGGCGAGAGAATGATCACTATAGACGGAGTCAAGGTCATCCACAACGACTACTGGGTTTTAGTAAGGCCTAGTGGGACTGAGCCATTATTGAGGGTTATGATCGAGGCTAAGAGCGAGGAATTAGCGAGAATCATCCTTGAGAGAGTGGAGAAATGCGTTAAACAGGTGGTTCCACAGTGATGAGGTATTGGGGCCTCGATGTATTGAAATGTGTTCACTGCAAGAGCTTTCCACTTGTGATACACGTGATCGAGTATGAGAGGCAGGATATAGACACTAGTGGTATTGAAAAACCATTCTGTAAAGTCTACTGTGGTTATTTAAGAGAAAACATCCAGCAGGGTAAGGAGTATCCATGTGGTGAATGCATTAAGATAGGTATAAAGACAGCTATACTCTACTGTCAAAGCTGTAAACACTGGTATCCCGTTAAAAACGGAATCGTTGTAATGCTGACTGACAATAAGAGAAAACTCGAGAAAGACCTAGAATTTCTAAGGACGTACAGAGAAAAGATCCCGGAGAACATTCTACGCGAGGGTAAACCAGTAAATTTAGAGTCTACTCCACACTAATACCATATATAAAGCAGTAAGTCTCATTCACGAATACATATTCTAATCTCACGTGGTCTAGATGGAACACCCTTGAGTGATTGAATCATTCCACGTATTGTGTTTTTTAAAATGCTCTTCACAAATGGGTTAATAGGTACTTCAACTCCATCGATTAATAAACTAATATCGCTAATTACTGGGCACCATGTATTCTCTCCCCTGAGGTAACTAATCAAGAATTTATGGCATGATTCAAATCCACATAATTGACAATTAGAGCCTGGGAGTTGGCTAATGTAGTGCTTTAGAGCCCTCTCCTCAATAAACTCTGCGAGTTTTTCCTCTTCACCGGGCCTGTATATTGGTAGATCGAGGTTGATCCGTGTATCGGGGTTATTTAAGTACACTGCTATAACACCCTTAACTAATTCACGGAGTCTTAGGAATTCGTTAATGTCTCTAGCAACAATTACAGCGTCCCCGATTTTACTCTCCTTGAAGCCTTCAATGATTATTATTGGTTCAATTAAATATGGTAAACCAGCCTCTAATACATCCTCGTGTTCCCGTTTATACATTACTGCTAACCCAGTAGTAGAGAGGAGTACGGTGGATGCACCTGCATTCACATATCTCTCGCTGTCTTTGTCCTCTAAATTCACTCCACTAACACAGTGTTTTACAACCCCCACGAGATACCCCTTCCTCGATAAATACTCCACAACTCTACTAGCTACGTGTGTCTTACCTGCACCAGAGGATTGCGATACAAATTTCACAATGTACTTATCGGGCACCTCGCGCACCCCTAGAACCATAATTTAGCTTGTAGTATTGCTAAAAGTAAAGATATGATAAGCAGTATTAATGTGTAGTTGTAGGATCTATTGATAGCAATCATCTTTTTCACAGGTATACGTAGCTTCCAATAACAGTATTCATCTATAAATCTACCCACCTCTATTAAGCTAGCGACTGCAGGTGGAATTCTCTTAGTGAATGCCTCGTGTTTTAAACTCCCAACCATTAGTGAATCCAGGAAGCTCCTCACACCAAGTGGAGTAGTTTTTGCAAGTAGTAGGGGTACTACTGCAACACTCCTCAAGCCTAGGAGGTATAACAAGTTGAATAATTCTATAGGCGATATTATTATAAACATAAAAACAAGCCCCGTTCCCAACCCAATACTCCTAGCCATTATCAGTAACAATTCGAGTGGAGTCATATGGTATAATCCAGTTAATGATAGTAAATATGCAGAGGCCCCCATGGCAAACCCCACTAATGCGGTAAGAGTTGTTACTGCGACAACCCACTCTAAGCCAGGGTAGATCAGGCCTATGGGTATAATGAATAGTGCGAGTAGATATGACTTCGCAGGGTTTTTCAGTACGAGCAAGATAATTGATAAAATAAATGTTGCCTTAGCCAGTACATGGGCCCTTCTAAACCCCTCATCTCCAGTTAGGAAAAACGACTTGTAGATCACTGATAGAATCCAGCCTAAGAAACCTGTAAGAGCCATATTAACCCTCTCTACTAAGATTTATAATTCTATCTGCAATATGTGGAATCCTAGGGTCGTGTGATGCTATAACAACCGCTTTACCTTTTTCAACTAGTAATTGAAGTGCATTCAATACCGATGCTGCACTCTCATCGTCTAGTCCCCCGGTTGCTTCATCAATGAAGTAGCAATCGGAGTTCATTAAGTATGCGGAGGCGATGGCGAGTCTACGTCTCTCACCGCTACTTAGTTTTGCGAGTGGAGTGTCGAGTATGTATTTAAGATTAAATAACTCAGCTACATCTAGAGCTTTATTCTCATCACCCCTAGAAGCCATTAATAACTCCTCGCGTGGTGTAGGCATTGTGAAGTATAGTAGGGGGTTTTCGGGTATATATATCACAGAGCCCGATCTCTCAACAACCCCCTTTGTGGGTTTTAATACCCCAGCACCTATCTTGAGTACCGTGGTTTTACCAGATCCGTTTGGACCCGTTAAAAGCGTTAGAACACCTTTATGGAACTCTGCATTAAATCCCTTTAGTATGTAGTCTCCACCAGGGTATTTAAACCACGTGTTTTTAAACTTTACAACTACTCCCTTAGCCTCCCCGTGGCTGGCTTTAATAGGTATTTGACTAGGTAGAGCATCATCGCGCCATTCACCATGGTACTTAACTCTACCTTTATCCAAGATGAGGAGTCTTGGTTCTAGGGATCTCCATTCGTGTGGGTCGTGATCAACGAGTATAATCCCCATACCCCTACCTAGAGCAACTTTTACATAGTGTTTGATTATTCTTCTCGCCTCCTCATCGAGGTACACGAGTGGCTCGTCTAGGATGAGTATCCTGGGAGATAAAAGCAGTGTTTCAAGCCATAGGACTCTCTGCGTCTCCCCTGCACTGAGAGTATATGTGAGCCTCTCTCTGATAGAGGAGACTCCAAGTAGGTTGAAGTCTGTGTCAACGCAGCTTACTTCTCTAAGGGATAATGCATGGCAAATCTCAGCGTATACAGTGTGGCCGACTAGTGCATACCATGGTTCTTGTGGAATATAACCCATGGCTTCATATATATCGCCTGGTCTAAGACTATTTAAGTCCCTTCCCTCAACAATTACTTTTCCCTCTATGAATCCACCGAATACCTCTATAGTCCCAGTAATGGCCCTCACAAGTGTTGTCTTCCCACTACCACTATGCCCAGTTACAACTAATAGTTCACCCTCTCTAAGAGTAAATGAGACATTTCTCAATTCAAATCCTTCTGGATATCCACACCGCGATATTTCAACTTCAAGAAGAACTCTCGTCAATATGCAAGCACCAATATGTGTAGGAATCAATAAAAACTATTTAACAAACCCAGCTCTACGTAGCCATGCAGCCATGGGGATCGCTATTGATGCCCCCACAATGACCTGGCTGATGTTAACTGGTATTTCTAAAACAGCGGACTCCGGTGGTCTACCCAGTAGGGGGTTACTAATGAAGAACTCGTATAGGAAGTAGCCTAAAACCATTAATAATCCACCAATAGCTAGAGCGTAGACCTCGCTACTCACTATATACTTCTTCATGAGAACCATGAATATTAAACCACCAAGTAGTGCACCTATAGCAATCCACACTGCTAACGCCAC
>Ga0326761_1000145_pt1 | contig 17087 bp, 22 predicted proteins | sample GCREP_P_FD_207739 | JGI IMG/M metagenome (GOLD analysis project Ga0326761, IMG submission 207739) | Hot spring water microbial communities from Geyser Creek Basin, Yellowstone National Park, WY, United States - GCR.EP_P | ecosystem: Environmental > Aquatic > Thermal springs > Unclassified... | reverse complement strand
GTAGGAGGACTAAGTTCCAAGTAGTTGTGGTTGTCGGTGATGAAGAGGGATTCATTGGCATTGGTATTGGAAAAGCAAAGCAATATACAGAGGCCCTTGCAAAAGCCATTAGAGACGCTAAATTAAACATCGCGCCAATAAGGAGGGGTTGTGGAAGCTGGGAGTGTAGGTGTAGTGAACCACACTCGGTGCCCTTCACAGTCGCTGGTAAATCAGGCAGTGTAGAGATCGTGCTGAAGCCTGCACCACGTGGAACAGGGCTGGTAGTCGGTGACACCGCAAAGGTTATTCTACGCTTAGCAGGTATAAGAGATGCCTGGTCTGAGTCCTATGGACACACGAGAACAACTCTTAACTACGCTAAAGCAGTAGTCCACGCTCTCCACAATACATACAAGTTTGTAGCACCCGTGGATTGGAGTAGGTGATATGTATGAGTAGCCATATTCCTGTATATGCAATTGTGAGAGTAAGGGGGCGTGTAAACACTCCTCACGAAGTAGAGTACACTCTAAGACTTTTAAGACTATATAAGAAGTACCATTGCGTAGTATACCCAGCCAACCTACCGGGTCTCCAGGGGATGCTAAACAAGGTGAAAGACTGGGTTACATGGGGGGAGATAGACATGGAGACTCTTACAAGTCTACTTAGAGCTAGAGGTAGAATACCGGGTGGAAAACCACTTACAGACGAGTACGTTGACGTTAAACTAGGAGATAAGGGTGTAAAGGGGGGTATACAGGGGCTTGCAGAGGCTATTCTAACCGGTAGGATCATACTGCACAAAGTAGACAACTTAATTAAACCCGTTTTCAGACTACACCCACCAAGAGGAGGCTTTAAAGGGACTATTAAGAAACCCTACTCACAGGGGGGAGATACCGGCTATAGAGGAGCCGCAATCAATGAGTTAATCAAGAGGATGCTTTAGCGGGGGGTGAAGTAAATGGTTGTCAGGAGGGAGAAGAAGTCTAGGAAACTACGCGGTAGAACAAGGACAATGGGTTGGGGCAGGATCGGGCAGCACAGGAAGAGTGGTTCAAGAGGTGGATTTGGCGCTGTTGGATTCCACAAGCATAAGTGGACGTGGGTAATTAAGTATGCTCCCAACTGGTATGGGAAACACGGATTTGTAAGTATTTATGAGGTAAAGAAGTATCGCTACATGAAAACCATTAATGTAGGGGAGTTAGACGAGATAGCTAGAGAACTCGTAGCGAGGAATACTGCAGTGAGGGAAGGCGAGTTAATAGTCATAGACACTATTCAACTAGGCTACGAAAAAGTCCTCGGCGAGGGCACTGTAACAATGCCGCTCAAAGTAATTGCAAAGTCCATTACAGAGGCTGCAAGGAGAAAAATAGAGGAGGCCGGTGGAAAAGTAGTTGTTGGATTAGAGGAGGTCGGGGAGCAGGCGAGTAGTTAATTCTGTGTCTCATACTTGCTTTATTTTACCCCTTAGGTAATATATTAATTCCTAGTTGGCTTAGTATTGGAGAGCTAGAGTAGACTCGGTGCTGGAGATGGGTTTACTTAAGGCCATGTATGAGGTTGCAAAGTATATTCCAAGCGCGCCAAAGCCCACGAGGAGAGTAGGGCTTGGAGAGAAGCTTTTGTGGACAGCGCTTGCACTCGTACTTTACTTAATAATGGCCCATACACCGCTTTATGGTGTTCCATGGGAGGCTACAAGGCAGCAGCAGTTAATGATACTACAAGTGGTATTCGCCTCTCATAGTGGTACACTAATGGAGCTCGGTATAGGCCCTATAGTTACAGCTGGCTTAATAATGCAGATCCTTGCCGGCGCGAAGCTAATAGACATAGACTTAACCGACCCCGAAGATAGAAAGATATTTACAGGCGCACAGAAAACACTAGGTTTAATACTAGCCGCTGTCCAGGCTACAATGTACGTCTTAGCCTGTAGATACTGGCCTTTTGCAGGTAATCCAATATATGCATGTACAGCTTCAGCAACTACTAGGATTATTGTAGCACTCCAATTATTTATTGCGACGCTCTTCGTCATGATGCTCGACGAAATGATCCAGAAGGGTTGGGGGCTTGGATCAGGGGTATCACTCTTCATCCTAGCTGGAGTAGCCACAACTGTTTTCTGGGATATCTTCAGCCCCATCCAAGTCCAAGGCGTGTATGTTGGGTTTATACCCTATGCAGCAAGCGTATTGAGTGCTGGTGGATCAGTGTCAAATATACTCCTTCGATCTGGGGGTAGAGACCTGCTGGGGCTTATAGCGACATTTCTTATTATAATATTATTGATATACCTGAACAGCGTGAGAGTGGAAATACCAATCACTACTCCTAGACTACAGACGATAAAATCCAAGATCCCACTTCAATTCCTATATGTCACTAATATCCCAATACTCTTCATTGGAATACTCTATTCAAACCTAATAGTCTTCGCAACGATTACTAGAACGTATGTGGGCTCTGGGGCGCTAGCAGATCTACTCGCTAAGTACGATAGTCAGGGGAGACTTGTAGGTGGGCTTGCATACTACCTTGCAGCACCTAATGGACTATTGAGTGCTTTCTCGGAGCCAGCACACTTGATTATCTACAGTCTCTTGGTACTGGTGTTTGCAGTTATATTTGGAATAATCTGGGTTGAAGTAGCTGGATTAAACCCCGCTATGCAAGCCCAGCAGTTGCTAGACAGCGGGTTTGAAGTACCTGGTTTTAGGAGGAATCCAAAGATCCTTGAGCAGTTGCTAGCAAGGTATATTTATCCACTTACTATTCTATCATCACTTATTGTTGGTTTAATCGCTATTTCCGCCGATATTCTGGGGGCTTATGGTAGTGGCACTGGCTTACTACTAGCTATTGGAATACTCCAGCAATACTACTCATTGATCGCGTACGAGAGGACTCTTGAAGCGTATCCAATGCTGAAGAGGCTTATTGGAGAATAGTGATGAAGTCTACTCTACTATTCCTAGTTGTCTCACTATTCATGGTTGTCTACCTCTACGTCTTCAAACTTGTGAAAAAGACCTCCTACTATAGGAGAGTAAAGGCTCTGTATGAACAGGCGAAGAAAGTCCCCATGAGAGTGAGCTCGAAGGGGGATTATAGGAGACTTAGGAAGTACGCCCCCTACTTAAAGGAGTATAGAAGGAGAATGTTGAAGCTATCGCTTATTAATATTGGCGTGTTCATGGCGGTGTATACTGCAATGCTTTTTACATCCTACTTATTAATGGTTTACCAAGAAATATACGTCGTGGAAACACCTATTACAATCCCCTTTTTCACATATATAGATGAGAGTGGTAGGCTCTACATACACTCCACCATGGTAGTTATAATTTCACTAGCAACTACCCACTACCCTATACTACGAGAGTTGAGGATGGAGAAGTAGTGTGTTTTGAAGGATTTAAATCCCTTAATACATAAATCAATGAAAACAATAGAGTATACACTGGTGCATGCATATGCCGAGGCCTATGTACCGCGCGAGGAGCTGGAGGAGGATTTCTAAGAGAATACCTAGTGGTAGAGCAGTGGTTCACTATGAGAAAGGGAGGCCTGGTAGAGCTAGGTGTGCTGTGTGTGGAGCCCCATTGAATGGTGTGCCAGCACTTAGACCAGTAGTGCTTAGTAAACTAGCTAAAACGGAGAAGAGGCCTGAGAGACCCTATGGAGGCGTAGTGTGCCCTAAGTGCTTATCACGTGGTTTGAGAAACTCTATTAGAGCACTAGTGGCATCATAGCGGACTCTCTACTCAGTTGTAGCTTTAATGAGGGGTCTCTCATTGGTTAGAGTAGTTATTAGTGGCCCCCCGGGCAGTGGGAAAACAACACAGGCTAAACTACTAGCCGAGGAGTATGGTTTAAAATACTACTCTGCTGGGAGAATATTCAGAGACATTGCTCAACAGAGGGGTGTTAGTTTAGAGGAGTTAAGCCTCGTTGCTTTAAAGGATCCCTCAATAGATCTCGAAGTAGACAAGAGAACATATGAAGTTGCTAGAGAAGACAATATTGTCATAGATGGACACCTCTCAGCGTGGATTGTGAGCGAGTTAGTTGATTATAGAATATACATCACCGCCCCACTATCGCTCAGAATGCTTCGCATAGCTTCAAGAGATGGAAAATCCATAGAGGATGCATTTAGAGAAACCATTGTGAGAGAGTATACTCAGAAAAAGAGGTTTTTAGAATTCTACGGGATAGATATAGATGACCTATCGATCTTCGACCTCGTCATAAACACTAAGTATATTGGTATTAAAGAGGCATTTGAAATAATTAAAAAAGCTCTTGAGGATAAACTATAGAGGTTTTATGAAGGGGTGTGTTATGCCTGCGATCGAAGTAGGTAGAATATGCGTGAAAGTAGCTGGTAGAGAAGCGGGGAGGAAATGCGTAGTAGTAGATATTGTAGATGAAAACTTCGTCCTAGTAACGGGTCCAAAGCAGTTGACAGGAGTAAAGAGAAGAAGAGTGAACATTAAGCACATTGAACCATTAGATAAACTAGTCAAGATCGCGAGAGGAGCGAGCGACGAAGATGTTTTAAAAGCTATTCAAGAATCGAGACTAGAGGAGTTCATGAAAGAAGTAGTTAAACCAAAGTTCTCTCCTATAAAGTAAACTGAAAACCCATTTTATGTTTTTAGAGCATGTTTCCCCATATAATCCTAGTGGGGATTGAGAATCCTGGAGGGTGTATCTAATGGGTTTAAAGGAGAAGGGGGTGGGCTTCTTAGACAAGATCACTGCTAGAGCAGGCTATGTAAATAATTGGATTACTGTAAGAGAAGCCGATACAAGCCCCGATTACGGGGTATTACCATATGAGAGGGGGATAATTGATCACATAAACTTTGGAGTAATCAACCTAGATAAACCACCTGGCCCTACAAGCCATGAAGTGGTTGCATGGATTAAGAGAATGTTTAATATTGAGAGAGCGGGTCATGGGGGAACCCTAGAGCCTTGGGTTTACTAAACCAAGGCGGGGATACCCCAAGGTTACCGGGGTCTTACCAATAGGCTTAGCTAATAGTACCAAGGTTATTGGAAACGTTATACATAGCGTTAAGGAGTACGTAATGATTGTCCAGCTACACGAGGTAGTTGAGAGGGGGAGAGTGGAGAGTGTAGTTGAGTACTTTAAGGGGAGGATCTATCAGAGGCCCCCGCTTAGATCAAGCGTTAAGAGGAGTATTAGGGTGAAGAATATATACGAGATCGAGGTTCTCGACTATCAAGATAAGTTCTTAATGCTGAGAGTACTCTGCGATCCAGGCACATATATGAGGAAGCTGGCACACGATATGGGCTTAATTCTGGGTGTTGGAGCCCACATGAGGGAGTTGAGGAGGACTAGGACTGGTCCTTTCAGAGAAGACGAGACACTGGTAACTCTACAGGAGGTGGGTGAAGCATTGTACTTATGGAGGAGTAGTGGAGATGAGAGGTATTTGAGGAGGGTTATTCAACCAGTTGAAGTGTCAACTGTCCACTTGCCCAAAATACTAGTACTCGACACCGCTGTCGACGCAGTAGCCCATGGTGCTAATCTAGCGGCACCAGGTGTAGCCCAGCTAACTAGAAACGTGGAGCCCGGTAAACCAGTAGCAATATATACCTTAAAGGGGGAGCTGGTTGCACTGGGTAAATCATTGAAGAGCGCCGATGAGATCGCTAGAATGGATAAGGGGCTGGTTGCCGAGACGACAAGGGTTGTTATGCCTCGAGGTGTGTATCCGAGGACTTGGAAAACAAAGAGTGGGAGTGGTTTGAGATAGTGCACTACTATAGGAAAACCCCTGGTAGGAGGGTACTTATACCCCTCTATACTCATGGACATACATTTCAATTTATCTCATATACTAGCCTATTCTCAGGATCCTCGATTGATGAGGGAACACTACTGCTAATAGAGAACATTAAACTACCCGGGGATGGATTGATCCTCGATGTCGGGTGTGGATATGGAGTAATTGGAGTAGTTGCCGCGAAGTTAAATCCAAAGCTAAGGGTCTACATGACTGATATAAATCCACTAGCCGTTAAAACAGCGAGGCAAAACGCTAGGTTAAACGGAGTTGAAGATAGAGTAGTTGTATTGGAAGGGGATAGATACGAGCCTGTGAAGGGGCTGTTATTCAACGCCATATACTCAAACCCACCGCTCTCAGCTGGAATGAAGATCGTCGAGGACATTGTACTCGGGGCAAGAGACCACTTATCGAGAAATGGCTTTGCACAATTCGTCTTAGCGAAGGGTGGTGAGTACCTAGAGAGAGAAGCTAGAAAAACCTATGGCATTGTGGAGGCAACGAGTAAAAAGGGTTATATTCTCCTATACCTAAAACCATAAAATAGAGCCGGGGTGCCCGAGCGGCCTAAGGGGCCGGCCTTGAGAGCCGGTGGGGGTTTGACTCCCGCGCGGGTTCAAATCCCGCCCCCGGCGCTCCTCCTCTAAATACCTAAGATAAATTTTATAGGGTTGTTTTTCAGGGTTCACGCCTCTGTGGAGAGGGTGTGAACCACTATGTGATTTACTAGGTGAAATCATGCCCACTAATCCCTGGTACAATGGGGTTAATGCTAGTGCTCTCGGGGATGATGCAAGGGAGCTTAGTGCGCTGCTTCCTACTGTAGGAGTTAGTGGGTGGGAGAGAAAGAAAGTTCTCAATGAATTCAAGAAATGCGGAGGGGAATACTCGTAGTCACGACTGTGAGGGTTGAGGTTAATAGATATTTCAAATGCAAATGTGGAGATTATAGTTTGGTGGATGGCATCCCGTAGACGGTTCATACAGCGACCGAGTAGACTACTAGGGCCAAAACCTGGGAGTAAGGAGGCAGTAATGTACGAGATAATCCTCGAGGAAATGCCCGAGGAATACTAAGCCAGAGAGAGGAAAAACATCGACTTAAATGAGTACCTCGACGAAGAAGACACAGAATAGAAAAGACAAGTGTTCTAAATCACTCTATTCATATCTGATTTCAGCGGACATACCACATGGTGTATTCCTAAAACTCGCCGAGTATAGGCCTCTAAACGGAGTAGTTACGAGGAAGTAATCGTATAGAGTCACCGAATCGCCTGGGCCAATATCACCGAGTATTAATATTGGGCGTATAATTAGGTAGGGGTAGGAGTAGTATTTGGCGAGCAAGAATTCTCCCTCGATAGCGCTTAGACCCGAGTCAATAAACGAATGCGAGATCTTCCATACACTGTAGTCCGGATCCAATACATTGGCTATTAATTCCTCGGGAGGCCAGGTAAAGAGACTGGTTTCTAATTTGATTCTTCCATTGCCAACATTAATTGCGGTAACCCATACTTCGATAATCACAGGCTTTGTTTCATTCCCCCTTAGAATAGAGAGTACTCTAGAGCACTCATCGTCTTCTCGGCACCAACTCTCTATTCTAACCGCGAGTTTATCCATTACCTCTCTATCATCGATAAACCGCCAGAACACCCACATCTCGAGTTTTGTATCGTGGGTTTGGCATGTCGTTGAGTTATATCCTCCCCTACCCTGGATGACTACAGGCATGGGTATCCTCACTATGGGAGTCGTTGTCACCGTGGTGGTAATCATTGAGGGATAGTACTCTGTAAACGTGTAGATAGAATACATTGTCGTAGTTATAGTGACACTTCGTGTAGTATACACAGTAGTATTAGTAGTATATGTCAGGGTGTGTATCTGGGTCTCAGTTACAGTTAGGAGAGCGGGCTGTACACTCCTAGTCCACAGCATGCCAACAATACCCCCGATCACCAACGCGACGAGGAAAAACATGTATGAAGGTAACCTAGGCACACTCCCCCCATATATCCCTCTCGAAACAATCCCTAATATATATCCTAGACTCATTTATTCCTCTACTACTCGAATCCCGCATTACCATTAGTCTCTAAAAAATTACAAGCACTATTCTCCTTCACCAGGCTTTCAAGGCGAGGGATCTCAGTTGTAGAAAAAGTGAGCTCCGAGTTGCTAACATCTCCCGAGGGTAAACCTGTGGCAGGGCCTATTAACCCTGCTACATAGCCCTCTGAGGAAACTCCGCGTTTATTACCTTCAATCACTATACTGTTACTGCTGGTGGTTTGAATTGGGTTCCACGGCTCCAAGCGCTGTGAGTGAAGATGAGAGGTTGTGGGGTTTTATAGCTTGGGTTATTCCATTGATTGGCGGGGTTTTAGCGTTGGCTTTGAAGCCTAATTACAAGTACGCTGTCTACTGGGCTTACCTCTCTACATCATTCTTTATCGTGATTATTGGGGGGTGGGTTGTAGTCTTCGTCTTCTCCATTATACCCCTTATTGGCCACATGTTATCATTTATCATGGGTGTTATTATAGGGATTGGATTACTCATAGTGTGGATTATCGGGATACTGAGGTCTCTTGAGATAAACTGGTGGAGGCCTCCTTTAATCTACGATATTGCAAAAATACTGAATCCACGTCTAGAAGAATATATTGTTAAACCCACGTAGAGCACTAAATAGGCTTTGTAAACCCCCATTTCTCCAGCGCTCTCGCAAGCTCTCTATGGGTCTTAGCATATTCCTCGAGCGGTATACCACTATTAATGGCTTCAAGAGCTTGCCTAACAGCTGCTGCACCAGCCCGCGGCCCATCTGGGTGTCCTATCACGCCTCCACCCACTTGTATAACTATGTCTCTTCCAAGGGCTTCAATAACTGGTGGAAGTATACCTGGGTGTAGTCCACCCGATGAAACTGGAAGTGCTGGCTTAATGTGGTGCATTGGTTGCTCGAGGTGGAATATGTCGTCTGGGTCTGGCTTGAAGTGCTCCTCGCGCAGGATCCTCGCGTATCTAACCACGTCTAGTTTCTCGCCTTCTAGTTTGCCAACACCAGCTGTTCCGACGTGGAGCTGATCCACTCCTATAACCCTATAGAGCTTTGCGAGGACATACATTGATATCCCATGGTACTTATTCCTAGTGAAGGCAGCGTGCATTGCTCTATGCGCGTGTATAGCTAGTCCATACTCCTCGGCTTTATCCCTAATATATGTTAGTGCACTCCACCCAGTTACAACAACATCTACCATAACATAGGGGTTCCCATAGTCGGCTACAAGCTTCAACCTCTTCTCCATTTCTCTAACATCTGACGTAATATTTGCAAACCAAACCTTCCTCTCACCAGTCTCCCTCTCAACTTTATCAATAACCTTCATAATAGCCCTAGCCCTTGCTTCAAAGCGGCAGAAACTCGGGCTCGCTAGGTTTTCATCGTCTTTAATGTAGTCTAGTCCACCATATAGTAGCTCAAAGGCTAGCTTCTCAACCTCCTCCGGTGTATAGCCCTCCTTAGGCTTCGGGACAGTCCCAACTATTGGCCTATCATAAACTCTAAATATCTCTCCAACCCCCCTTACACCCTTAACAGGGCCTTTAAAGTACTCTAGGAACCTCCTTGGTAGGTATAGGTCCTCGAGTCTTAACCCATTAACACGCTTCATTCCAAGAATATTACCCGCTACACTAGCTAGGAATGCAGGCATATTGCCCTCTTCGAATAATTCAAGTGGATACGCTATTTTCACTAAGTAGGAGCCGTCATTCAAGTCTAGTATTTCATAGACTCTGCCACTAAGCTTCTTAACTCTATCGACATCGTACCATGGATATAGAGTAGTCCAAGTCCCCGTACTACTCTCCGCAGCTATGCCGCTAGCAGCCTCCTCTATTTTAAACCCCTGTGCAGGGGTAACCCTGAATACCCCGATGACATCTCTCTCCAAGTCTGGTGTGTAGCCTGGTGCGAGGTATTCGTGGTAAGATTCAAACTCATACCTCTTCAATTAGACCACCTTTAGCCTAGAATTTAAACGCTAAAGGGGTTATTAATTTCAAGGATGTAGTGGCTCTATATAACTTGTACTGTATTATTCAATAGGCTTCTAGAGGATTGGTGGTTCATGGAGGGTGAAGAGAGAGTTATTTACACGCTCCCAGGGGTTTATGACTCCCTAGAGCACACTGGGGATGTATATATAAAGGCGCATGGGAGGGATATACTGGAGTTATTTGAGAATAGTGGTTTAGCTCTCTTCGATACAATGGTTGATGTTAGGAGAGTGGAGGGGAGGACTTCAAGGATGGTTACTGCTGAGGGCTATGACTTAGAGAGCCTTCTATATAAGTGGCTTGAAGAACTCCTAGTGCTATACTATAGTGAAAACATTGTCTGTGGGAGAGTGGTTGTCGAGGAGTTTACTGTGAGGCGCTCTGATAGTGGAGTAAACTATGTTGTTAGTGGTAGAGCCTACTGTGAGGAGTTTAACCCCGTGAAGCACGAGCCGCGTGTAGAGGTTAAATCCCCTACATATAGCTTAATGAGGATAATTAAGAGTGAGAATGAGTGGATTGCCTACTTTGTTCTAGATATATAGTTCTTAATCTTCAATACGCAGTCTCCACAGTACTCAGCAGGCTTCGCATCTACTTCAAGTATACTATTACTAAACCTCATTACGCAGTAGTTACTGCAGTGCTCTAGCCCCATTAAGTGCCCAAGCTCGTGGAGAGTCTCTTTGACGAGCCTCTCGAAGTATAGGTCGAAGCGTGCTTGCTCACCATAGTACTCTGGTTTAAGCCTCTTAGTGAATACTACTGCAACGTGTTGATCTGGCGATGCCTCTCCAAAGACAAAGTCTAAGCCATACTCATATCCATCAAGATACCCAACACCAACCACGAGGCTTGAGTCAAATAAGCCAATGAGTTGAAACACCTCTCTGAGATACTTGACAATACAGCCCCCATGATACTGCAACCTACTCCAGTCAAAGCACTTCATAGGGGGCTTCAGTGTATCGGGCCAAGTCAATACGTCAAGACCCTCCAATCCCATCTCTCTAAGTTTTCTCCCAATAGCTTCATTGAGTGCATCTAAGTACTCTAAAACACCATGCGTTGTCAAAGGCACTAGTATAATTCTCTTAACACCCATAAGCAACCACTCTAGCAATAAACACTAAGAGCACCTAGTGTTTGGTATAAGTAATCAAAGTAAAATAAACAACAATATACTGGACGAGTAGATGCCGCCGCGGGGATTTGAACCCCGGACATCCCGGTGTCTGCGACCTCCTCTTCAGCCGGGCGCTCTCCCGGGCTGAGCTACGGCGGCTCAATTGATTTATTAGTTTTTAAGGGGTTTAATACCTTTTGGAGTTAATTTACCCAAGGGCTTTATAATCTATGTTGGTGGAGTGGCTTGTTGGCTGCTATTCTAGCTGGTGGCTTCGGTAAGAGGCTTAGACCCTTCACGGAAGAGTTTCCTAAGCCCATGGTAAGTATTGGGGGGAGGACTCTACTAGAGTACCAGATTGAATGGCTTAGGAGCTTTGGGTTTAGTGAAGTAGTGTTGCTTGTTGGATACAAGAAAGAGAAGATTATTGAGCACTTTGGTAGTGGCTCTAGGTATGGAGTGAAGATAACTTATGTTGTTGAAGACGAGCCTCTTGGAACTGGTGGAGCTGTGAAGAATGCGGAGCACATATTATCCAAGGAGGATGTATTTCTCGTTTTAAATGGAGATATATTGACTAACCTCAACCCACTCCTACTAGTTGAGAAGGTTAATTCGAGTAGACTACTCGGCGTAATAGCTACAATACCCCTGCCAAGTCCATATGGTATTTTAGAGTTAGAGGGGGAGATTGTAAAGGGGTTTGTAGAGAAGCCACTACTACGAGACTACTGGATCAACGCAGGAGTCTACGCGTTAAAACCAGAGGCACTCGAATACTTCCCCGAGAAAGGAGACTTGGAGAAAACAGCATTCCCAGCAATGGCCCGTGAAGGAGTACTAGGAGCAGTCAAATACACCAATGTATTCTGGAAGGCAATAGATACATTCAAAGACCTAGAGGAAGCATCCAAGTACATAGAGGAGGCAGAGAAGAGTAAACACTAAATCAGCACTTCCAGCGGTCTTCATCGCACAAGCACTCACAAGACCCTCTTCTCATCACCAATAAAACCACACGCATAGAAACTTATAAACCAAAACCAATAAAATAATAGAAGGAGCGGCGGTCGTCTAGCCTGGACTAGGACGCCGGCCCTCCAAGCCGGAAATCCCGGGTTCAAATCCCGGCCGCCGCACACCCCTCTTTAAACACTCAGATAAACACTAGGGCTTCCTCTCACAATTACATCTATGCGGAGAGGGTTCAATTAACACCATTATGAGGATGTGGGCTTAAGATTATTCGAGAAAGATTTATATACTTGGGTTGCCCCAAGTTTACTTGGGGTAGGGTAAGTTTGTTGTTTGATGTGAGACCTAAGGAGAGGAGAAGTGATCTGTATGACTTTGAGAGAGAGCTTGAAGAGCTTAAGAGAGGGTTGGAGAGAACTCCTATTACTCTCTTAATTGGAGTGAGAAGGACTGGTAAGACCTCGCTTCTTAAGGTTGCTTTAAGTGAGCTTGGATATCCCTATGTATATTTAGATACAAGGGTTTCCACTAATCCGACTTATCGAGATTTCGCTAATATTGTGAAGTATTCTCTAGAGGACTTTATAGCTAGAAGTACTCCTCTACGTAGGAAGATAGTGGAGAGACTGCGTAGAGTTAGCGGTATTTCGATCTCTATATCACCATTATCGGTTAATATCTCCTGGAGGGGTGATAAGAGATTTGAGTTATTAGAATTATTTAATGCTCTCAACAAGATTGGCTCTGACATTGGAGAACCAGTTATAATTGCATTTGACGAGGCGCAGGAACTTAGGAGAATAACTTGGATAGACTTTACGCGGGTTTTCGCCTATATATACGATAACTTAGAGTATATTAGACTAGCGTTAACGGGATCCGAAATAGGCCTCCTATATAGATTTATAAACGTTAATAGTGGCGAGTCTCCTCTCTATGGTAGATACATACACGTAGTGTCGACAAGAAGACTAAGCTTAGAGGAATCACTTGATTTCCTCGAGAAGGGATTTAGAGAAGTGGGCGTGATAGTACCCCGACACGTCATTGAAGCCGCAGCCAGTGTATTTGGAGGTATTATTGGCTGGCTTACACTCTTTGGCTACAACTGCTACATGAATATTAATACGTGCTCTGAGAGTATTGAAAAAGTCATTAAAATCGCGGTTGAAACAGCTAAACGAGAAGTAGAAAACTTCTTGAAGACTAGGAGGAGTGAGAGATACCGAGTTATCTTGAAACTATTAACTATAGAGAGGAGTTGGAGTGAAATAAAAAATAGACTCGAGGATATCGAAGGTAGGACTATAAACGATAAGACATTCAACGAGCTATTAACAACACTACTAAATCTCTCAATAATTGAGAAAACAAACAACAAGTACATAATAGCAGACCCTATAACTAGAAAAGCCGTAGAAGAACTAGTGGGATAGATCAATTATTGGAGAAAACCAAGAGCTTAATAAATAATCGTGTAGTGATGGTCTCCAAGATACATGCTTTAAGACCCTGATGAACCCTCTACCCTCACCACGTACTTCTAAGTAATTGCAAAATTCTCCTTCAACCCCCTACTACACTCTCAGCTCTGTTTAATCTACGAGCTAGGCGTAATCTAGTACTTTATAGTGGTCTACTTCCTTTGACATCATATTTTCCCAATAGGATAAATATACTTGTCATCAGGGCTCATTTTAAAGAGACCTAGAAATGCACCCCATTGGAGCAGTGTATTCATTGCCTCCTGGGTGTTTCGTGGATAAAACCTCGTTACTATATCTATGAACTCCTCTACCCTAAGCCTCTTCTTAGCCTTCAACTCGTTATTAATGGTTTTAAATGGCTCAATACTATCTATAACCTCTCTTAATTTACTCTTAACATGCCGGACATGCCCCTTTACAATCTCCAATCCCAGCTTGGTTAACTTAATATTCCCATTTTCTACAACCTCCACTAGTCTCAATGAAGAGGCTACATCAATTATGTGTGGTAGCATATCGATTTGTTCTCCGAGAAGATCCCCGAGATTCATTGGATCCACGGAGTCTCCAAGACTATGAATTGCTTCAAGTAGGCCTAACACATGATCCAGTTGTGCATTATGTGGAAGTACATAACTACGCTCGCTACTCGACAATCCCTCTATACACCAGTATAGACACTTAATAACATAACTCCCTTAATAAGTTTAAACACGGTGACTAAATGAATCTCAATGAATTGACAATAGAGCTTACAATATCTACATCACTAAGCCTGGGGAGAATGCTTGCAGCGTACATACTATCCCTTATACTAGCAATAGTCACAGGGGTTGCAATGGCTAGGAACAAGTATGTTGAGTCAATACTACTCCCAATACTCGATGTTCTCCAATCAATACCCATACTCGGCTTCTTCCCAGCCGTACTCGCAGTATTTATAACTACACTGGGACCAGTAGCTGGTGGTGAGCTGAGCTCAATATTTTTAATAATTACTAGTCTTGTCTGGAACATGATCTTCGGCGTTTACTCGAGTATTAAATCCCTAGACCCTTCAATCGATCACTTAGTAGCAGTGTATAAACTACCATTAATTCACGGATTTCTATACATATACCTACCCGCCTCGAAGAGCTCTATTGCGGCAAATAGCATTATTTCATGGGCTGGCGGCTGGTTCTTCCTTACAAGCGCTGAAGTAATCTCAATGGGCAGAGTTGAGTATAGACTGAAAGGACTGGGTTCATTCATCATAAAGGCATTCGAAGAAGACAATACCATGGCATATACTACTGGTTTACTAGCACTATTCATGGTTATCTTAGTTTCCTACCTCATTATTTGGAATCCATTTACAATGAAATACACAGGTACAAGAACTCTTCTAGGATTTATGAAGGCATATGATGTTATCGATAAAGCACTCTCTAAAACCTGGGGTTTTATAGTGGAGAAAGTAGTCGCGGCGTATAATGTTGTTGCTAGAGTTAAAATTAAGAGTACTCATATAATAATTTGCTCTATACTACCCCCACTCCTCTACCAATACCACACTAGACTAGCACTCGATAATTCATTATACAGTAAAATCCTAGAGTATGGAGTCGACTTCCTTAGAGTAGCACCAATAACTCTCATCAGAGTATACCTAGTAGTTGTTACAGGACTCGCAGTATCAATACTACTAGCCTACATCTCCCACACTCGGCTAAAACTAGGGAAAATAATAGTTATGTCGGGTGAAGTATCGTCATCAATTCCTGCAATGATGTGGTGGCCAATACTACTACCGCTTCTAAAGGGGTTTCCACAGGGTGTAATGATGTTTGTCTATCTACAAGGCTCTCTATGGTATGTATTCTTCAATGTTTTAATATTTGGCATATCTAGTCTAAGGGAGAGTATCATAGAGCTCTCGGAGATCTATAATGTAAAGGGGAGACTATACTTATCGAGAATATTCATACCATCCCTCCTCCCAAGCATACTTGCAGGGGGTTTATCAGCATCGGGAGGTGCGTGGAATGCCTCAATCGCAGCAGAGTACATAGTGCTCGGAGATTTAACCGTGGACATGGGTGGTGTGGGTAGTCTACTTAATAAACAAGCCCAAGCAGGCGACATACTTGGTGTTTTATCAACATCTTTTTTCATGAGTTTAGTAGTTGTATTTATCAATAAGACTATTTGGGCTAGAATACTGGGGAAAATACGTGGTTACTATGTCGTCGAGTAAGAACTATGTCGTGGAGGTTGTTGGGGTTTCAAAGAGCTATATAAGCGGGGGGAGAGAAGTCGAGGTACTTAAAGACATTAGCTTCGAAGTAGGCAGGGAATTCGTCTCCATAATTGGGCCAAGTGGATGTGGAAAATCAACACTACTGAGAATAATTGCAGGCGTGGAGAAACCCAGTAGGGGGAGAGTTGTTTTTAACCTTAATAGAAAGCCCATTATTGGCTTCGTATTTCAATTTCCCACGCTCCTACCATGGATGACTGTGCTAGACAACGTAATTCTACCATTAATAGCTACTGGTGTAGAGAAAAGCAGTGCCATTGAGAAGGCTAGAATGACTTTAAAAGTTGTTGGACTAGGGGGATTTGAGGATTTTTACCCAAGTGAGCTTAGTGGTGGAATGAAGCAGAGAGTTAACATTGCACGTGCATTAGCAATAGAGCCCGACGTCTTATTAATGGATGAGCCATTCTCAAACCTAGACCCATTAACAGCCGAGAACTTGAGGAGCGAGGTACTTGACATATGGCTTTCTTCAATACTACCCGTTAAATCCATTATAATGGTTACACACAACGTTGAAGAAGCCGTTATAATGTCTGATAAAGTAATTATACTGTCTCCACGGCCAGCTAGAGTATTGAAAATAGTAGATGTAAACATACCTAGACCACGAAATAGAAAAATGCCTGAAGTCCAAGAGATGGTTGATAAAGTATACGAATATGTTAGTTAACAACCTTTCTCTATACTCAACCATGCACCACTATTTCCAGTTATTCGAGAACTTACAGTAGGAAACCCCCCTTCCGAGACAAAGACCAGTTAAGCCTCTAGTTAGACAAATATGCGTAGAGTTATTGAGGGTTGACGGTGGAAGGTGTGGAAACACTGTACTTAGATCCGAGTGTTATTGTGGAACATAACTTGAGGAAGCTAATAGCGATCTCGCCGCTTCACTCTAAGGTGGGAATTAATAGTATTTCCTAATACCGTGCTGGAGCACGGGGTCTGCTATCTCGTATTCCTCGTTTTCTTTCCTTATGAAGCCCGAGTCTACGAGGTTTTTAATTATTGTAGCTAGTGTGTTGTTGGGTATTCTCCCTAGTCTCGCCTCAACACCTCTCTTTACCTCAGACCACCTAGCTCTACCGAGTGTTGCTATTGTCTTCAATACTTCCCTATACCTTCTCTCACCAACACCATATACTCTAAGAGCATGTTTTAACTCGCTTAGAGCAAGCTTAGATGCTTTATCAAGAATAGAGTCTACGTCCTCTCCACTAGTAGTTAAAGCGAAGCCGAAGTACGTGAGCCACCCAATAACCCCGTCAAACCTCTTAATAGCTTCA
>Ga0326761_1000143_pt1 | contig 17535 bp, 15 predicted proteins | sample GCREP_P_FD_207739 | JGI IMG/M metagenome (GOLD analysis project Ga0326761, IMG submission 207739) | Hot spring water microbial communities from Geyser Creek Basin, Yellowstone National Park, WY, United States - GCR.EP_P | ecosystem: Environmental > Aquatic > Thermal springs > Unclassified... | reverse complement strand
TCACAACTCCCTCGATATATCTTGCTGAAGATATGTCATCAAAAGAGGTTTATTATGTGTATTCTCATAGAATGAGATTCGCAGATCTTAGGAGTGGAGACAGGATCTTTTATAAAGGATTTGTTGAGAAGACCTGCGAAGGCTTTAACAGAATTAATCTAGACATCGGTGATGTCAGAATAATCATGAACATATAATATCCTTATAGATATAAATAATAGGAATATTATGAAGAATGATCTTGTATCTCTTCTAGGGCTTGTGAGAGAGAATAGATTTAGCTACGCAAGAGCTCTCATTGATCCTGATATGCACTTCAGCATGTTATCTATAGATGTTGCTGAGGATCTTAGGTGTAGAGAACATACAGAAGATCTTGGGACTTTTAATGTGAGAACAGATGAGAAAACATATAAAGTATTAGATATGACCCCTCCCCGCCCTAAAGGGCGGGGTTTCGAACCTCTGGGTCTCGAGTGTTAGCCCTCTGGAGAGGGATTAATGGTTTCACACCATTGTGTGACACCAAATATCTTTCTATCTTTCTTGTTATTGTTATTTTATATCCTATTTTTCTTGCTATGTTTAGTGAAGCATTTATATCAGCATTAATCTTCTTCCCAGTTTTTCTACATATGTATAGTCCTCTGTATATTCTTCCATTTTTATGTATATCTCTACATATAGAACATTTTTGGCTAGTATAATCCTCAGGAACAATCTCCACATCTATACCATACTCCATAAACACATCTATTATCCATAGAATAATTTTTCTATACCACCATATGTTAATATTATACTCATTACCATTATTTTGTGAGAGCATCATTGGATATCCAATATATATTTTTTTAACTCCTCTACTCCATAATGTTTCAGCTAGAAATCTAATGGCTGTTCTATAGAGATGTCTAAGTCTCTCATCTCTCTTATATAATGCTTTAAGATATTTCTCATGATATTCTACCCATTTATGGATCCCAGCATTTTTTAATAAATCTCTAACAGCTTGATATGTAGAGATCTCTCTTTTCCACCAGTAATACTCAGATTTAATTACTCCACCTTTGACAAGCAATGCTGACCCGTCTGAGACTACTATGGCAAACAGATTGTTAAGACCCATGTCTATGAAGGCTTTTTTATCTCCAATAGGATCTCTCTGTTTAATACTTTTAGGATTAAAGATCCTATTTTTCTTATCTTTATAACTAGGCTTTATATATTCTTGGGGATTTGATTTAGAAGGTTTTTCTCCAACTTCTATAGGTATATAGGCGAACCACCTGCCAGCCTCATAGATAATCTCAAGCCTTCCCTGTTTGCCCTCCCACTTGATCCTGCCGACATATCTTATATTTAATTTAAAATCTTTAAGAATCAGACGACCCTCACCTTTATTAACAGGCTCCAGATAGTATCTATCGTTTCTAATCAAAATATGGATCTTCTTTTTTCCTGTAAGTCTATCTTTCCAATATCCTGGTGGAGAAATTTTTCTGATATGTGGCGGCAATCTACCTTGTCTCTTAAGCTTTAGAAGCTCAAAAAATGATTCCCAGGCCTCTTCATTCTTGTTAATAATTTGACCAGCATTTACGCCTAAAATTTTCTTATATTTATGATAATATTTTCTATTGATCTCAATTCTCTTCTCAAGCGTCAGATCGTTCTTAAAGAACAGCTGTCTCTTCTCATAGTTAAGCTCATTCCACAGCCTTACAGATGTCAAGCCAATATCAAATAATATCTCCTCCTCATGTTTCTCTGGAAGCAGTCTTAGCCTCACAACTCTCTTATTACTCTTTTTTCTCTTCTCAATAAGCTCTCGAAAAGACTGAAGAGGGTCGGGATCTCTGACGGGCACACCTCGGGGATTTCCCCCGCTGGACATCCTGAATTTTCTGCCCGCCAAAGACCTGACCCTCAAAATTATTATAAAAACTTATAAAATATACCCCGCCCTGAAGGGCGAGGCTTGTACTTATGATGTCATTTCTATATCAACAATTTTTCATATAATAGATCTTAGGAGAGGAGAAGGTCTTTACGAGGCTTTTATTGGAAAAGATCTTTTCATAAGCTGGGGTCTCTACATTGATCCTTATACAGGCGTTGTGAGAAGCAGATTTGGTAGAAGAGAGCTTTTATTCTGATAAAATCTAGAGATCTTGTTTAAAACATGATCTGAATAGCATTGAAATGCTTATAATATAAATAATCAATTTCTATTTGGTGAACATTTTTATGCCTTGGGATTTTGAATTCACTAAAGAACAAGAAGATCTTAGGATGGTTATAAGAGAGTTCGCTGAGAAACATATTGCACCGAGGATCATAGAGTTTGAAGAGAAAAGAATGATCCCTAACGAGATCATTGAGGGACTTGCTAAATTAGATGTCTTTGGAGTAGTTTTTCCAGAGAAATACGGAGGTCTAGGCCTAGATCCTATAACTGCGGGAGTGATATTAGAAGAGATTGTGAGAGCTGATCTTACATTCTCTCTTGCAGTAGCTTATCTAGTTCACACGTCATGGGGTTATATAGCATCAAAATATGGTAGCGAAAAGTATAATGAAGAGATCATTACTAAAGCTGCTAAAGGAAGACTTTGGATAGGGATCGCAACTACAGAGCCTCAGGCAGGATCTGATGTTGCTGGGATAAAAAGTGAGGCTCGTAAAGAAGGCAGTTATTATATTCTCAACGGCGAGAAGGCGTATATATCAGGCATCAGAGAGGCGAGAGAACAGTTTCCAGATGGAGGAGGTCATCTGACTCTTGTATATACTGATAAGACTAAGAAACATAGAGGAATGACATTCTTCTATGTGCCGATGAGGTCTCCTGGAATAACATATAGACTTGAGAAAGAGTTTGGTAGAAAAGGATGGTCTTTCGGAAGTTTTGCAATGGAGAATGTAAAGATCCCTGAGGAGTATAGGATCGGAGAGGAGGGAAGAGGATTCTATATAGCTATGGAAGGTTTTGACCATGCCAGAGCATATATAGCGCTTGCAAATGCTGTAGGAACTAAAAGAGCTCTAGAAATAGCTGCTGAATATATTAAACAGAGAACAGCATTTGGACAGCCCATAGCAAAATTCGAAGGAGTACAGTTTCAACTTGCACAACATTGGGCTGAGGCTGAGGCAGCATATAATCTTGCTTATAAAGCTCTGTGGGCTCTTAAGAAAGAGATGGAGGGGAGAATAAACAGATTTGAAGTCACAAAGATATGTGCAGCCGCAAAATATTTTGCTGTGACAACAGCTAAAAAAGCTCTTGACGACGCAATGAGATGGATGGGAGCATATGCATATACTGAGGAGAATCCAGTTGCATTAGCTTTTAAAGCTGTGAAAAGTTATGACTGGGCTGAGGGAGCTCTTGAGATAATGCTTCTGATAATTGCTAGAGAAGTCTTGGGAAGAGAGTTTATAAGATAATTTTTCTCAGAAAATCTGAGGCGTTATATGATGTCTCTAAACATCATTGTTTTAATAAAAAGTGTTCCAGATCCTAAGAGTCCTCCTACTCTAAAAGTCGATGGCTCTCTAGATCTTAAGAACGTGAAGATTGTTGTAAACCCTATTGATAAATATGCTGTAGAGGCTGCGTTGCAACTTAAAGAGAGATATGGTGGAAAGATCATAGGTTTATCTCTTGGAGATCATGATAACATAGATATATTCAGAGAGATCATTGCTATGGGAGTAGACAGCTTCATTTATATAAAAGATCCTGATTATCAGAGATTCGACACACTTCAAAAATCATATGTCTTAAGCAGAGCAATAAAAAAGATTGAGAAAGATCTTGGGAGAGTAGATCTCGTCTTATGCGGCGTAGAGTCTTCAGATACTAATATGGGCGTTTTAGCTTCTCAAATAGGCGAGTGGCTGAAGATCCCGAGCATCTCTTATGTAGACAAGATCCTTGAGATAAAAAATGGTAGTATCATAGTCAAAAAAATAATTGAAGACGGCTTCATGACATTAAGATCAAGAATGCCTGTAGTTCTCTCAATAGCTGACACAGGTTATGAGCCTAGAATACCTTCTCTGAGAGACACTATAATGGCTAGAAGAAGAGAGATCCCTATATGGAAGACCACTGATTTAAGTCTTGAATTTAGAGAGACCGTTTTAAAGACTGTTAGATTTAAACAGATAGAGAGTAAAAGACTGGGCAAGATATTTAGAGATGAAGATGTTGATAAAATGATAGATAGATTCTTTGAAGAACTTAAGAGAGACGGAGTAAGTCTTCTCAGGTGAGAGATCTTTGAATAGTAGAGACGTCTATGTATATCTAGATGTTGTAGAAGGGAGAATATCGATAAGCTCTCTAAGTCTTATAACAAAAGCAAGAGAACTTGCTAAAATTCTCGGAGGAGGAGTAGGCGCAATAATTGTGGGGAGAGATGTGAAAAAGCTTGTTAAAGATGTTGAGGAATATGATATAGACGTTATTCATATAATAGATCATCCGAAGCTGAAAGATCATGACGTCATATCATATTCAAAAGCTGTCTCCGAGATCTTGAGCAAAACAAGACCTGAGGCTCTTTTGATGATATCAACAGCGCTTGGGAAAGAGATTGCCTCAAGAATAGCTGTCAGATTGAGAACTGCAGTGGCAACTGACTGTATAGATCTTTACATAGATGATTATAAAGATCCTGTGTCAGGAGAGGTTTCTGAGAAAACTATTCACTGCATAAGATATGTTTTCAGAGGAGAGCTGTCAGCTGTAGTGGCATCTCCGAAACAAAAACCTTTCATAGCCACTGTTATACCAGGGCTTTACCCGGCTCCTCAAAAGATCTTTGGCAGAAAAATAGAGGTTAAAGAGTGGAGCATAGAAGTCTCAGAAGATGATCTTATGAAGACAGAGGTTTTAGAGATACAAAAGATCGAGAGAAAAATAGATCTTTCGAAAGCTAAAGTGATTGTTTCAGGAGGAAGAGGAGCTAAGGCAGAAGGATTTAAACTGATACAAGAACTCGCCTCATTATTAAAAGGTGAGGTTGGAGCAACAAGACCTGCTGTAGACGCTGGATGGACCACTCCAGATCGTATGATCGGTCTCACAGGACAGACGGTTAAGCCTGACATATATATCGCGGTGGGAATATCAGGAGCTCCTCAACATACTATTGGCATGAGAGACTCTAAGATTATAATAGCTATAAACAAAGATCCAGAGGCTCCTATATTCAAGATCTCTGACTACGGACTTGTAGGAGATCTATTTGTGATCCTTCCGAAAATTATTGAGAGACTGAGACAGCTGAAGTCATAATTTAAATAGAAATATTTTTCAAGAGGATCTTTATGAGCTCATCATTAAAATTTGACGTTGTCATAATAGGAGCAGGCCCTGCGGGATGTAGCACAGGTTATTTACTGGCTAAATCAGGACTTAATGTTCTTATCATAGAGAGAGGGTCTGAGCCTGGGGCTAAACAGCTTTGGGGTGGAAAAGCATATGCACAGCCTCTCAGAGAGGTGTGGCCAGAGCTTGATAGAGAGGCTCCTATTCATAGATGGGTTTCTATAGAGAGGTTCAGTCTAGTATCTGGTGAGAGAGTTGTCACATTAGAATACAAACTTGGTAGAAAAGTAGCTTTCACAACATATCTGAGTGAGCTGGTCTCTTGGATGGCTAAAAAAGCTGAGGAGGCTGGTGCAATGATCATTAGTAAGACGAGGGCCGATGAGATCGTGATAAAGAATGGCAGAGTTATTGGAGTGAGAAGCGGCTCTGATATTGTTGAGGCTGATGTAGTTATTAATGCTGAAGGGATCAACAGGATCCTTCTTGAGAAAATTGGTTTAGTGAGCAAACTCTCTCCCGAACACATAGGGCTTGGAGTTAAAGAAGTTCTAAAACTCAACTCTGAGAAGATTAACGAGAGACTCGGTTTAGAAGATGAAGAAGGGGTCTCATGGCTTGTCATAGGTGATGTCACAAGAAACATTCCGGGAGGAGGATTTATATACACTATGAGAGACACAATATCATTAGGCATCGTAGTGAGAGTATCTTCAGCATATGACGCCGTAGAAAGAGGAGAGCTGAATAAACATGTCTCAGAGGTTCTAGAAGACTTCAGAACACACCCTTATTTCTACAGGCTCTGGAGTGATGCAGAAGTGATAGAATATGGAGGCAGACTTGTGATAGAGAATCCTGTTGAGACAATGCCTAAGAAGCTTTATATGCCAGGACTGATAATAGTTGGAGACGCAGCAGGCACTCTTGTAAACACAGGATATACCTTTCGCGGAGTTGATACAGCAGTTTATAGTGGAAAGATCGCGGCGGAGACAATTTTAGAGGCTTTTGGAAAAAAAGATTTTTCAGAAGAGATTTTGAGAAGATATGAGGAAAAGATGAAATCGAGCTATATATATGACGAGATATTAAGACATAAAGGAGTCTCAGATCTTATGAGAGAAAAATTTTTATTCAAAGATCTTCCGAGACTTCTAACAGGAGGTTTTGAGAAGATTCTAGAGGCTGACTATGAAGAGCCTAAGATAATAGATGGCTTCAGAAAAACTATGCGTGAGAATAATATAAGTCTTCTCAGACTGTTATCTGTAATGATAAAGCTGGTGAGTAAGTTATGAACAGATCTCCTCCTAAGAAGATGAGAATTGAAGAGCTTATAAGAAGAAACGTTTGGGAGGTTGATAAAGAGAGACATATAGAGATCCTTGATGAAAAAGATCTTCCTAAGAAACAGCTTCTACTTCTATGTCCAATGAGATGTTATGTCGAGGAGGAGGGCAGACTTGTGATGCATTATGAAGAATGTGTAGAATGCGGCTTATGCAGGATCCTCTCAAACCCTAAGAGCCTTAGATGGGATCTTCCTCGAGGAGGCATGGGGATCAGATATAGATATGGATGAGAAATCAGCTTTTCAACTCTCTATATAACACTCCTATTTTGTCTACAGCCTCTTTTATATCATCTATTGATGGTCTGCTGAAGTTAAGTCTTATCATGTCTCTTCCTTTATCATCTGTGTAAAATGGTTTGCCGGGGAGAACAGCCACTTTATATTTCTCCATAAGATTTTCTGCAAATAATGTTTCATCAACATTGGGAAGTCTCAACATCAGAAACATTCCTGCAACAGGTTTTGAAAACTCTGCCTCACGGATCTTCTCTTCAATACTTCTGATCATCACGTCTCTCTTTACTCTATAAACCTCTCTAGACCTCTCTATACTGATTTTATGAACATCTCTCCTCAGAAACTCTATCGCTATATACTGTGATATTGCAGGCGCACAATAATCAATAGGCTGCTTCTCTGAGACAACATATTTCTTTATAAGATCTGTTGCTACAACCCATCCCACTCTAAAGCCTGTTCCCATGATCTTGCTTAATGTTCCTATGGGTATAACTCTATCCTCTCTATCAAAAGATTTAATAGTCGGCGGAGAAGATCCTTCTAAGACGACATAGTTATAAGCCATATCCTCTATGATCAAAAGATCATATTTAGACGCTATCTCTAATAAATGTCTTCTTTTATCAATACTCATAGTAGCTCCAGAAGGATTCTGACCTGTAGGTATAGTGTATATAAGCTTGATCTTTTTGCCTTCATTCTTTAGTCTTCTAATTTTATCCTCGAGAGTATATGTGTCTATGCCATCTGAATAAACGTCTACACCTACTAGATTCGCCCCTAATTGTTTAAATGCATATAGAGATACAACATAACTAGGGTTCTCAACAACTACTATATCCCCAGGATCAATCAATATTCTTATCAAAAGATCTAGTGCTGCAGTAGATCCGCTGGTTATAATTATATTCTCAGGATAAGCCTCGTATCCATCATATTCTTTAATAAATTTAGAAAGCTCTATCCTAAGATCTTCGACGCCTGTAGTAGGAGTATATAAAACTGATCCAGGGATGTTCTCAATAACATATGATGATATCTCTGCCAAAATTTTTCTTGGAACAACATCTGGATCAGGATCTCCGGCTGCGAGAGATATCACTTTGAAACCTGCTTTAGAAAGCTCAGATATTCTCCCAAGAACTTTCGCAAGTGGAGAGGGCTCTATCCAAGAGATTCTATGTGATAAAAACTTCATATAATCCATGAGATTAACACCATATCAATATAAAATTAAAAAATATAATATGTCATCTCACGATCTTTCTATTGAAAAGCTCACGGATCTTATCTTCTGAATAGCCCAGCTCTTTTAATATCTCTATAGTATGTTCACCTAATACAGGAGGAGAATATTTCGGCGAAGGTCTTCTCTCATCAAATTTTACTGGTAGAAGAATCTGTTTAATCTCTCTCAAATTTTTATGAGACATCGATATTACCAGTCCGCTATTAATGACATGAGGATCTTTGAAAACCTCATCAATCTCATATACAGGAGCTGCAGGAACATCATGTTCTTCTAATTTTTTAATCCAGTAATCTCTTGTGTTCTCAAGAAACTTTTTTTCTAAAATTGGTGTTAGCTCTGATCTGTTTCTAACTCTATCAGGATTAGTCTTGAACCTAGGATCTTGACAAAGATCTTTTAAATCTAATGCTTCACAAAGATTGTTCCAGAACCTATCGTTAGTCACAGCCACGGCAATCCATTTATTATCAGAACATCTGAATGCTTGATAAGGAACTATAGAAGGATGAGCATGACCATATCTACCAGGTCTTCTACCTGTCATCAAATAGATCATTGGTATATAACTCATTGAGAATATAGATGTATCATATAAAGAAACCTCTATATAGCCGCCTACACCCTCTCTAGATTTTCTCAATAACATTGTTAATATAGCTATGACACTCATCATTCCAGTAAAAACGTCAAATAATGCAAATGATGCTCTCACAGGAGGATCATTCTCACCTCCAGTTGTAGTCATGAAACCACTCATAGCCTGAATCAAAAGATCATACGCTGGCTTATCTTTATAGACACTATCAGATCCAAAGCCTCTTATAGCACAATATATTATTTTATCATTAATTTTCTTAAGACTCTCATAATCAACACCAAGTCTCTTAGGAACATCAGGTCTGAAATTCTCAATAACAACATCAGCCTTCTCGACAAGTTTATAAAAAATCTCTTTACCCTCAGAAGTCTTAAGATCTAACGCGATACTTCTTTTACTACGATTAATAGACATAAAATAAACACTCTCACCATCAACAAGAGGAGCCCAGAGTCTCGTCTCATCACCTTCTAAAGGCTCGATCTTGATGACATCAGCACCTAAGTCGCCTAATATCATAGTTGCTATAGGACCTGCCAGTGATTTCGTAAGATCAATTATTTTAATATTTGATAAGAAATTTATATCCACCAATATAATCACCATGATACAATAATCCTCAACAATATTAAAACATGTAGATAAAAATATTTGTATTAGTGATAGATGATAAAAACAGTTTAGATCATGTATAAATTTTAAAGCTTAAATAGTCTCATAAAAATTCTATATCCGAGGAGATTTTAAATGACATCAATCAAATTATTATATATACAATAATAGTTTTGTTAATAATTGTTATAGCAGGCTTAATAGCATATATATTTGTCTCAACCCCCGCACCTGTGACAACTACTTATACATTAACTAGTGTTTATCCAACAACTATTTATACAACGCCAGGAACTGTGGCAACACTTAGCCTTGTAGTTACTACACCTACGCCTTTGACAACACCTACGATCACGTCTCCCGGGGTCAAATATTGTGTCGTCATTGGTGCAGGCGGCGTGGGAGGAGTCTATTTCTATTATGGTCAAGTTGTTGCTGGAATAATCAATAATTATACTGATATATCTTATATCTCAACTATTTTATGGTTGTGGTCTTTATGTCGCGTCTTCATCAGAAGATTAAAAATGGAGAGATATCATTGGGAGCCTGGATCACTATTTCTCATCCTGAGATAGTTGATATATTATCAAACATGTCTTTCGACTGGTTTGTTTTTGATCTTGAGCATGCTCCATTGACTATACATGATCTTGAGATCATGTTGATGGCTTTGAGAGGTAGCGATATAACTCCTCTCGTAAGAGTTCCATGGAACGATCCTGTATATATTAAACAGGTTCTCGACTTAGGCGTCGAAGGAGTAATAATACCATGGGTAAACACTGTTGATGATGTTAGAAATGCTCTGAGATATGTCAGATATCCCCCTCAGGGGATGAGAGGAGTAGGCCCGAGAAGATGTGTGAAATATGGTTTCTATGATCTAAAGAGATATTATGAGGAGTGGAATAGAGAGGCTATAGTAATTGTCCAGATAGAGACTAGAGAAGCACTTGAAAACATAAGATCTATAGTAGAGATAGAGGGGCTTACAGGAGTATTTGTAGGACCAAACGATCTTTCTGCATCGCTAGGAGTATTCAGAGACTTCAGAAATCCTGTGTTTATAGACGCGTTAAAAAGAATAGTCGAGAACTCAAAATATAAACTAAAGATCATTGGAATAATGACTTACACACCAGAAGATGCGATAGAGAAGATTGAGATGGGATTCAACTTTATAGCTCTTGCAAGCGACTATAGATACCTGATCGAGGGAGCAAAAATTTTTCTCCAAAGAATCAGACCATAAGTTTGTATTAAAAATTTTTATTTGCTCAAGCCTCATAATTTATTGAGAGTGATTTAATGTATAAATCATATGGTATATCAAGAACCATAGCTATATTAATAGCGATATTAGTAATAATTGCTGTAGTAGGCGTGGCAATATATATTGCAGGTCTTAGACCACCGGCTGTGACAACAACAATAGTACCTGCTCCGACAATTACTGCTACTGTTACTGTGGCTACTCCTACGACTATAGTCAGTCCTGTTCAGACACCTACTGTAACAACTCCGACTCCCACGATAACAACGCCTGTCACAACACCTGCACCTCAGTATAAGTTGCATACTCAGGTTCTATATATAATATCTAATGATGAGAATACACGTATACAACTTTATAAATCTGGTGCTGTTGATATCGCTGTTGTGACGCCTGCTAGATGGAAAGATCTTAATGGTACTAAAGTTGGAAACTTCTATCTAATTCTTCAGCCAGATCCTAATAAGCCTAGACTCACGATCCAACATATAATATTTAATACTATGCGAGAGCCTTTTAACATAACAGAGGTTAGACAGGCTCTTGCATATGCAACGCCTTATTCAGTAATATTAGACCAGGTCTTTGGAGGATTATATGTTCCTCTCTACACGATAGTTCCTAAAGGAATGTTTGGATATACTGAGTATGGCATTATAAAATACACTTATAATTTGACTAAAGCTAGAGAGATAATAAACAGTTTAAAAGCCAAAGGATTTGATCCTACGAAATATACTATAACCATAATATACAACACCGGAAACACTGCCAGAGCTCAGATAGCAGCATTATTACAAAACGCATGGAGCCAGCTAGGATTTAAAGTTCTTGTTGAGACATATAACTGGCCTCAATATCTTAATAAAGTAGATCATTTTGATTTTGATGTTGCTTTGCTGGGATGGGTTCCTGATTATCTAGATCCAGATAATTATCTGACACCATTTGTGTGGGGCGGCGCAGAATTTAAAGAGATCAATTATTACAAAGATGCCACGACAGCAGATGTCTCTAAGTATCTATCAAAAGTTGAGAGAGTGATCGATACCCCCAAGTATATAGTGGTGGTCGGACCGAAAGGTAGCGGTGCCTCATATACTGGAGCAACTAATAAGCCTCTTCTAATAATAAGCTATGTATTAGATGAGGAGGCTACTAAAAAGAATTGGGAGAAACCTTATGCAATGGTTACTATAGGAGCACCTGGTTGGAAAGATGTTCCAGTGAGTGCTCTAGTCAAATTATCAAAGAGAGTTTTAGATCCTGAGGTCAGAGAGGCTATAATAAATGCTGCCGTGATAGTATTCAACAATGAAGTTCCCATGATAATGTTGGGACAGGCAATCACAGGCTTGAATTATGGAAGTTGGGTTAAAAACATGTATTACCCACTTACAACATTCGCAAGATACGACCTAGTTTATGAAGATCCTAATGCTCCAGTTGTTGACACAGGAGTTCTGGGCATAAAGAATGATCCTGAGACAATGGTATTGGCATATATAGGATGGCCAGATACTTTTGACACAGCAAAATCATATGAGACATTTGGATGGGAGATCTTTCAGCAGATATATAGTAAATTAGTTGATTACGAATATGAGAACATCGAGCCAGAGCCTCAGATAGCTATTGCGTGGGCATTTAATGAGGCTGGAGATGAGCTTTATTTCGTTATAAGAGACGGAGTTGTCGCATATGATCCCTGGAACAACAAGATCTATAATATAACAGCTGTAGACGTATTATTCAGCATATGGAGATCTGCCAGATTAAATCTAGATCCTTCATGGCTGATCTCTGATTTTATTGATGTAAATGCCTCAACAGTGATGAGCCTAGACGAGTTTAAACAGACACTTTCTAAAGGTCTTGTCACAGTTTATCATGGAAAAGAATATAAAGTAAATGACCTAGACAGTCTTCTAAAGGTCTTCGGCACATCAGGAGTGTCTATAAATGGCGTAGTCAAATTCAAGCTTTACAGCCCCTACGCGCCTATTCTTCACATATTCACTACAGGCCCGGCAAGCATAATATCTATGCAATATGCCTTAGGAGACAATTACGAGAAGGCGTTAAAAGATTCTAACTATGGAAGAAATCCAAGCGCATGGGCCTCATATGTGATTCCTGGAGAAGATGATTCTACATTCAAACTGCTTAAAGATAAGCCTATAAGCACAGGACCTTATTACGTAGCCAGCTACAAAGAAGACAGCTATATACTTCTAAAGATCAATCCGTATTACTGGAACAGCAACATATGGCTAAAGCTCTACGGATACAAGCCCAAGCCGTGAGACACATAAGATCTTAAAAATATTTTTTATTTTTTTTCTCTATAGAGTATTCGGAGATTAAGATGAGTCTTACAAACTTTATTATCAGAAGGATCATAACTTTCATACCGACTATAATCGGCGTAATGTTTCTCACATATATAATAGCCTATGCGATCCCCACAGATCCTGTTAGAGCATGGGTCTCAGAGAAACTGACAGATCCAACCATAATTCAAAGGATCAGGTCTGAATATAAATTCGATGCTCCATGGTATGAACAATTTGCTTTTCTAATATCAAGTCTTTTCAGAGGAGAACTGAATGATCCTGTTAGACATAAAAACGTTTTTGATGAAATATTCTCTAGATTCCCAGTAACATTTGAGCTGGCTCTACTTGCATTAATATTTCTAATAATAATAAGTATTCCTCTAGGCATTATAGCAGCTTTATACAAAGATTCATTGGTTGATTTCTTCGTAAGATTTCTTGCTTTGTTTGGAAGTTCTATGCCCTCCTTCGTCTTATATTATTTCATGATCCTCATCTTCTTCACATATTTTAAAGCAACATATCTCGCAGGTGTCCCTACTCCATCAATATCATGTGCAACTACTTTAAACAGTCTTCCACAGAGTTATCCAGTGATCGGTGGAATAATAAGTTTCATAGGATCTGTACCAATGTTTGGAGCCGCTATATGTGGTGAATGGGATGTTGTGACAGAGACTATCAAAAGATTATATGTTCCAGCATTATCTTTAGCGTTATTAAATGGAGGTTTTGTAGCAAGAATCGTCAGAAACAGCTTTCTCGACGCAATATCTTCTGAAAGCATTGTTTTTGCAAAAGCAAGAGGACTAAAGAAAATTAATGTGTGGAGACATGCTTTTAAAAATGCTCTCGTGCCCATAATAACGATCATAGGCCTGAATTTTGGAGGATTACTCTCTGGAGCTGTTATAGCTGAGACGGTATTTAATATACCTGGCCTGGGCAGATATATGTATGACTCCATATCAAGACTTAACTTCCCAGCTTTAATAGGATCTGTGTTTCTAGTCGCAATAATATATCTCATAGTTAATCTAATAGTTGATATATTATACGCATATATTGATCCAAGGATCAGATATTAAAGGTGATTAAAAATGATCAGGGATCTTATTTATGTTCTTCTTGAAAAGACAATAGATCTTTATATTAAAATTAGAACTAGATTTGATAAAGAATACACGATCAAGAACTCGTCAAGAATTAGAGAGTGGAAGCTTATAGCATACGCATACAGCAGATCATCCATAGGAGTTCTTGGTGGTCTAATAGTGTTTATAACAGTTATCCTTGCAGTCATAGGGCCTTTAGTAGCTCCACAGCCGTATTGGGTGTATCCTATAATGGAGAATCCAGAGACAAGATATCTTCCTCCATGTATACCTCCTATATGCAGTGGAGGACCTCTTCTAGGTACTGATGAATGGGGAAGAGATCTTTTGTCAATAATTTTATATGGATTCAGAATATCATTTGTGATCTCTATAGTGATAGTATTGTTAGGAGCTCCCATAGGCATTATTCTAGGACTGATCTCAGGATATAAAGGCGGATCAGTTGATGAGACTATTATGAGGCTTACAGACATATTTATATCATTCCCAGGTCTCATTCTTGCTATAGCATTCGCCTCTGTACTGCCACAGAGAATAAGAGAAATTCTTGAGGCTAATATCTATTTACGAGACTTCTTCTCATATTCATTCGGTCTGAGACCTCAGGAGTATGGTCAGCTTGCAGCATTGCTGTCAGTATGGTTCGCCATGGTGATTGTCTGGTGGCCGGGTTATGCAAGAGTTGTTAGAGGAAGCGTCTTGAGCGTCAGAGAACAACCTTTTATCGAGGCTGCTAAGCTGCTTGGATTATCAACATGGAAGATCATGACTAGACATATTCTTCCTAACATCATATCTCCTGTACTAGTAATGATGACCTTTGATCTAGCCACAGCTACATTGGCAGCGGCAGCATTATCATTCCTAGGTTTAGGACCTCAAGAACCTGTCCCAGAGCTGGGCTACGTGATATCTAAGGCAGGAAACTTCTTCCCAGAGAAAAGTCTTCATGTAGTCGCAATAGTAGGATCTGTGCTACTATTCATCGCCTTAGGGTGGAATCTATTAGGAGACTCGTTGAGAGATATTTTAGATCCTAAGACAAGAAGATCTATAGAATATAGATTTGAGAGGAGAAGAAGATGAAAAAAGAGTTCACAGATAAACATGTTCTTATGGTGAATAATCTCACAGTAAAATTTTATACATATGCTGGAGTAGTTCATGCAGTCTCAAAAGTATCTTTTGAAGTATATAAAAATGAGATCGTGGCATTAGTTGGTGAGACTGGCAGTGGAAAGACTGTGACAACAAGAGCTATAACAAGACTCATAGAATCTCCTGGAAGAATAGAAGAAGGAGAGATATTGTTTAGAAGAAGAAATAATAAAATTGTTGATCTTATGAAGATATCTGATGAAGAGATCAGAAGGATCAGAGGAGACGAGATCGCATATATATTTCAAGACCCTACGTCAGCACTAGATCCTTTGTATACAATAGGAGAACATATAGATGAGACTATAAAAGATCATAGATTTATAGACAAAAAAATTATTAAAAAAATCTCTATAGATCTTTTGAGAAAAGTTGGTATACCAAATCCAGAGATTAGAATAAAAAATTATCCACATGAAATGTCAGGAGGGATGAGACAAAGATCTGTTATATCAATAAGTTTATCAAATGAGCCTGTCCTATTAATAGCTGATGAGCCGACAACAAATCTCGACGTCACTATACAGGCACAGATTCTCGATCTTTTGAAAGAGCTTGTGAAAGAGAGAGGTATGAGCATGATATTAATAACTCACAATCTGGGAATAGTGGCTGAGGTTGCTGACAGAGTCTATATAATGTATGCAGGAAAAATTGTTGAAAGCGGAGACGTCTACAAGATCTTCTCAAGACCTCTGCATCCATATACACAGATGTTGTTAAGAGCTGTGCCTAATCCTTTGAAAAAGATCATAAAGCTAGAGACGATACCAGGCACAATACCCTCGTTAATAGATCCTCCTTCTGGATGTAGATTTCATCCTAGATGTCCATTTACAAAAGATATATGCATAAAACAAGAGCCTCCAATGATAGAAGCAGAAAAGAATCATTACGTAGCATGTTGGCTATATAAATGAAATGGTGATGATATGAGTCTTATCAAAACAGAGGATCTGAAGATATATTTCAGAGTGAGAGGAAGCTTTACTAAGAAAGTTCGTGCAGTCGATGGAGTAAGTCTGAATGTTAATGAGAAAGAGACTCTTGGTATAGTAGGTGAGAGCGGGTCTGGAAAAACAACTTTAGGAAAAGCAATTCTAGGACTGATCAAGCCTTACAAGGGTAGAGTTCTTTATATGAATAAAGATATTTGGAGGATGAATAGATCTGAGTATAAAGAGTTTCGTAGAAATGCTCAGATGGTTTTTCAAGATCCTCATACATCATTGAATCCTAGGATGACTATCGCACAGATACTTGAAGAACCTATCAAAGAATATAATCTTAATGTTGGTGATATAGGAGAGTATCTGGAGAAACAGCTTGTCAATGTCGGCTTAGGACCTGAGTTTCTCTATAGATATCCTCACGAGCTCTCAGGAGGACAGAAACAGAGAGTTGCTATCCTCAGAGCAATAATTCTAAGACCTAAACTAGTTGTTTTAGACGAGCCTACATCAAGTCTTGACGTTAGTGTACAAGCTCAGATACTAGATCTATTGAAAGATCTTCAGAAGACAAATGATCTTACATATATATTTATCTCACATGATATAAGCGTAGTCAAATATATGAGCAACAGAATAGCAGTCATGTATCTAGGTAAGATTGTTGAGATAGCTGATAGTGAAGAATTATTTGAGAAGCCACTGCATCCATATACACAAAGTCTTATATCATCTATACCTATTCCAGACCCGTATATAGCTAGAAAAAGACATAAGATAAGACTTGTGGGAGAACCTCCTTCACCTATAAATCCTCCTTCTGGATGTAGATTTCATCCTAGATGTCCATTTACAAAAGATATATGCATAAAACAAGAGCCTCCAATGATAGAAGCAGAAAAGAATCATTACGTAGCATGTTGGCTATATTATAAAAAATGATCATGTCATTAATTTCATTATCATTTATATGCTACATATCTTCCTTTAATATTAATTTTATATCCACATCTAGGACATCTATATGTCTCTCCTTCTCTGTCTAGATTAAAATATGTTACTCTATACCATCTTCTTCTCACAAGGATCTTTCCACATCTAGGACATCTTGTTGTCTCATACTCCGGGTCTCCCACATTTCCAATATAGACATATTCTAAACCATTTTTTCTAGCATATTCAGCTATTGAGATAAGCCTCTCTATAGGTGTCGGAGGCTTTCTCCAATAGTTTGCCGGGTAATATCTGTTTATATGAATAGGCGTTTGAGGACCTAAATATTTTAAATGTT
>Ga0326761_1000140_pt1 | contig 17851 bp, 20 predicted proteins | sample GCREP_P_FD_207739 | JGI IMG/M metagenome (GOLD analysis project Ga0326761, IMG submission 207739) | Hot spring water microbial communities from Geyser Creek Basin, Yellowstone National Park, WY, United States - GCR.EP_P | ecosystem: Environmental > Aquatic > Thermal springs > Unclassified... | reverse complement strand
TGTTATAACTGGGTGTTGACTATGATGAGGGTTGAGACGTTAATAATAATGTTTATGTTGGTCATAGCGTCTAGTATTCCCATGGCGTTAGCTGATAGTAATATACAAATATATACTATACATAACTAATATATTCGGAGCTACAATATGTAATGTTATAACTGGGTGTTGACTATGATGAGGGTTGAGACGTTAATAATAATGTTTATGTTGGTCATAGCGTCTAGTATTCCCATGGCGTTAGCTGATAGTAATATACAAATATATACTATACATAACTTATACATTATATATGACTACGGTAACCTCGTGATAGCTGCCGTAAATAGATCTGCTCTCACATATTTAGGTAATGGTTATTGGCTCTTAGTGTTACCAAACATGGATGCAGTAACGTTTTCGTCAGAACTTGTTAATGAAATAATTGATAAATTCATAGGCCCTAGAGCATTCTATTCAAAACTACATATTACCATGACTGTTGATGGTTATAGAACTGTAAAGACTATCGACATTTTGAATGCTTCAGATGCGCCAAACGATAAGATTATAAATGCGATCATGCAGATGCTCAATATATCGAGAGCTCGTGAAGCGCTGGTCTGGTTCCTTGAAGGAAAAGTGATCAGAATTAATGTTGTAACAGAGAATGGCATCGATGTTGAGAAGATTGCTAAGAAGCTCTCAGATATTGCTATGAGTCATAAAGTTGTTGTTATCGAGACTATGGGTTTTGGAATACCCTCATACTTTGACGCTCGAGATCTCTATGAGAATCTGGAAAAGATCTCTTGCTTCGTTAGCGCGGGAGAATCGTTCTATGGAGTCGATATATGGTTTAACATTTCATGTATTAAGGAGTTAGCTATTGCAACTAATAGAAGCTTCAATGAGGCGGTAGAGGATGTTGCCAACTCCGTGAAGGCTCTAGACCCATTAATAAGGAAGTATCTACCTTACCAGAATATCGTGGTACTGGTTGCACAGCCTCCATCACCAGCCATACCTCTACCTTATGGACCTAAACCTGTCGAGAGGATAGAGCATACAGAGGCCGTAGAAATATCGCAGACACCATCCGACCTACCACCACCCGACCTATCACAACAGATCTTTATCATTTCAGTAATTGTTGTAGCAGTTGCTATAACACTTGCGTTATGGAGAATAAGATCAATAAAAATAAAATAGTTATTTTTTAGGTTATGATTATACATCAAGTGTTGCTTTATTTGTTAAATAATGACAAGGCATGTTGTTTGATAGATGCAGCGTTTTTATTGAACTCAAATTAAATTCGCATGGAGATTTTCTAAGAAACAACACGACGAACTACAATCAGCTGACCTCCTCCCGCCCTAGGGGATGAGGCTTTTGGTTGTGAAATAGTTAAACAAGCTTAATATGTTGAAATAGTAATTTATAGCATAATGTTTAAATTTCTTGAGGAATAGATTAGCATGATGTGTTTTACGGGATCTGTTGTTGTTGATGTGGAGTTGCATGGGCCTGGAGGTGGGGTTAAGCTAAGGGCCTTAGTTGATACCGGTTTCTATGGGGATATCATTACCACTCCAGATAAGGTTCAAGGTCTGGGTATAGAGTTTAGATATGAGAGGTTTAGAAGATTGCCTGATGGTAAAATCGTTAAGATTAGATATGGTATTGGCATGATTGAAGTTATGGGAGAGGTTACAGGTAGTGATATTGAGGTATGGCCAGATCTCAAATTACCCGCAGATATAGATGCGTTGTTAGGTGTGACAGCTCTTGAGAAAATGGGGTTTAGAGTAGACACAAGAACTCAAAAATTAGAGAAAGTTGAGTTATATCTTTTCTGATCCTCCTCTCAATTCTATAGAAAATGTTTCTTATCATAACCTCGAAGACGTAGATTTAGTCTCGTGGCTTAACATGTCTATAGCATATTGCTAAGGAGCGGACCTTCGAGACTTATATGCATCGATATCATTATAGAGAATAATAGAAGATACAGAGCTTATAGGCCATAGCCATCTCCACCCTTCAGGGCGAGACTTTCAGGTGTAAACCCGAATAGATGAGAGGAACTAATGATCCGCTGGCAAGAGAGCTGAGCTTTCAGCTCTTTCAAGATGAGGAGAAGGTCGGGAATATAATATTGTTTTGATAATGATTTATTAGAGATGAACTGAGATTGTTTAAGAAAGGTATTCAATATATTGCTGAGCCGTATAGATCTGTTGTGAAGAATCTTGTTGATGAACTTATCAATGTTTTTGGCTCAGATCTGGTTTCTGTAGTGGTTTATGGCAGTGTGGCTAGAGGTGATGCTAGAAGAGATAGTGATCTTGATCTATTAATTATTGTAGATAATCTGCCGAAGTCTCGTCTCAAAAGGATCGAAAGATATCTTGAGGCTGAGAGAAGAATTGATTCATTACTAGAGGAGTTGTATGAAGACGGATATTCATTATCTATATCACCGATCCTTAGGACTAGAGAGGAGGCTGAGAAAATATCACCTTTGTATCTAGACATGGTTGAGGATGCAGTAATAGCATATGACAAAGACGACTTCTTCGAGAGAATATTGATACATTTATCCGAGAAATTAAAGAAGTTAGGCGCCAAAAGAATCTATATAGGAAAGAAATGGTACTGGATACTTAAAGAAGATGCAAAATATGGAGATGTGATAGTAATTGAATAATATTGTATTAGCAAAATCTAATCTCAGACAAGCACGAGACAGATTAAAACATGCAGAAGAAGAATTAAGGTCAGGAAACTATCTGTATATAGTGAGACAATGTCAAGAGGCTATTGAATTATCGCTAAAAGCCGCTTTAAGATTAGTAGGGATCGAACCTCCTAAATGGCATGATCCAGGGCCTGTGTTAAGAAGAGAAAGAAATAGATTCCCAGAATGGTTCAGAGAACACATAGATGAATTTGCATCAATATCACGATCCCTGAGAAAAGAAAGAGAATTAGCAATGTATGGTGATGAAGAGGCAGGTATACCTCCAGAGGAATTATACACTAGATATGATGCTGAACAGGCATTAAATATGGCCAAGAAAGTGTTAGAGCATGTAGAAAAACTTCTTCAAGAAATAACGGCTAAAAACTAACCTCCTCTACGCATTAAAAGGTCGAGACCTTCAGCTTTAAGATGATAAACAATATAATAATCACCCCTCTGCCCCTCCACGCCCTTAAGAGCGATGGCTCCCTTTGGGGTGGTTCATCGGTTCTCCTCATCTATTCGGGTATACATCTATCATCTGAGAGGTTGCGAGGGGCTAGAGTCCTATCAAGATCTGCTTTGATCCTTAGCGTTTTTAGAGACCTCTTCCTGATGTTTAGCTTTTCAACAACGTCTCTAACTGCTTCGAAGCAACATCTGGGCATCTAAGCCTTCTATATCCATTTTCGATCATTTCTGCATTGCATTGTTTACATTCACTTGATGTGCCACTTGGATCCACTATTACTAACGACGCTCGGTGCTTTATAGCATGTCAGTTTATCTACTTCTCAAGCCTTGAATATATCCCCATGATGATCAGCTTTGCCTTGTGATCCTTAATAACTTCCTGAGGACTTGAATCAAGCCTGTTAGATCTTCTCTACCAACAGCGTATTGAAGTTTGACTGCTGACCTCACAGGCTTATGCAGCTCCCTTCTAGCCTAGTCCTCCAGGGTGTTTCTGGCCTTCACATGATAGGATCTAATTCTATACAATATCCTCTTCTTCTCTTCAAAGCTGAGTATCTAGGTGATAAGTACTTCCTCTGAAGGCTCTCTAAGATCTATTTATATTTTTTCTGGAGGTTCACAAGAGTGCTCAGATAATACATAGGATCTATAAGGTAAATATCGAGACAAAAGTTTTTATTTTCTCAAAGAATAATCTTTATAGGTGAAATGACGATTTTAATATTGTCTAAGATATATAGGGGCCTCATAATTGTAACGATCCTATATTTTCTTCTTATAATAAATATATCTCTTGCTCAATGTCCTGATCCTAATGCGACATATAGACCTTTGGTTGGCGGAGCAAGAATAGAGCTTCAATCATCTTCCGGGATAATCAATGTATGTACTCTGGGTTTAACAGGCTATGAATTATCACAGGATCTTAGGATAGTGTCTTACGGAATAACAACTGCGGGACACTGCGGATCTGTTGGACAATATATATATCAACCTCGTGTGAGCTCTAGTAATCATATAGCTACAGTATACAGAGTTGATGTTAGCAACATAGACGGATTATATGCGATAAATACAAGCAATGTCAATATTACTAACAAGGTTCTTAAGTGTTCATCAACAGGTTATGCACGCGTAGCTGGTTCATTAACCTTTATTGAAGCAGAAATTAGGCTGGGAAGAGGTGAGATGATTCGTGTATCTAAATATGGAGCGACAACTAATGAGACTTCTGGTTATATATATGGGGTTCATAGAAATCTAAGTGTAGGTTCTGTAACTTACTACTATCAGCTTTTTGTTAGAGATATGAGAGCCGCTCCAGGAGACAGCGGAGCACCAGTTTATGAGGATCCGTATGCAGGACAATGCGTAGCTTTTGAACCTGATGTTAGAGCAGCAGGAGTAATTTGGGGGGCAACCTCTGATGGAGTCTATGCGACGTCTATAGATGGTCTTTATTATTATCTAAGTTTTGTACCTCTTACAGAAGGAGGAGGATCAGATAAAGTGTTTTTCACAAGGTGATCTTTATGAGCTCTTTTAACAATATGATCATAGTTCTCTTCCTAACATTGATAACGCTACAGATAACACCTATATATCAGGAGATACATGCTCTGAACACAGGACTTACTCGCGGAGTTGTTATGGAGATTGCTCCTAGTATCTACTTTTATATTGATCCTGAGCCCATAGCTGTTTATAAAGATGAATGTGGATATGTGCCAATATATCATTATCGTTTAGCACCATACAGAGGCTTCACAGATCCGTATGAAGATGCTTTCGGGAAAGCTTTTGAAGAAATGAGTAAAGGCGGTAGGCCTGTTCACATAAATGCTACTATTATCAGTGCTTCACAGATCATTAATGATATAAAGAGGATCTTCTACAATGCAAATATAACTTATAAGACTATTAACTATATTCCGACACCTCAAACAGGAGGTTATCTTCTAGAAGCAATAATTTCAATTGAAGATTCAGAGAAAATTCTGGGTATAAGTAAAGGTTTAAGTGTGAATATTTCGAGATATAATTCTAAGCTATTTATTAGGGCTGTATCACCTGAAACATTTGATATAGATAGATTTATAAGATGGAGTGATGAACATGATAGAGCTATTGAGAGCGTGTTAAGAGAATATAGTAGTAAAATAGGAAGAGAGTTAGGCAAAGCTATTGGAATTACCCGCGGTAGTTTACCAATAATATTAATATACCCCTTAGATTATAAAGAAGATCTCTCCATAAATCAAGTAGTCGAGCTTGGTCTTCAAATCGCAAAAGCTGTAAGAAACGTCTCAAAATGCAAATTGTTTGCAATAGTCTATGAAGGTTCTCCACCAGTAATTACACCACTTCCACTCATAATAACTGGAACGTCTACATCGACAATAGACTACGGCCAAGGATCTGAGCTGAGTTATAAGACATATATATTGGCAATAGTAGTTATATTAGCTACTCTACTAGGCTATATCACTATTAGAAAACGTCTTCTATTAAACTCCTAAACTTAACTCATAATTAGAATAAAATCTCTATAATGATCTTTTTAACCATATTAATATTGAGTTTAGACTAGATATTATACCAAAAGTAGATCTACACAACAATCAATCGATTTGAAAAATTATATAGCATCATAGTTATTAGCTTGTGAAGCATGCTATGTGCAGTAGCCGTGAAGATCTGTTTTATACCTTTGTAGACGACCTGTCAAATATGGATCGGGGCTTCAATAGAAATAGTGATTATTCTCAAGGAACTCTAATTAAAATATTAAGGACATAGATGTAGCAACCTAAACATACTTTAGAAAGCTATTAAATAGCTCTCTACATCATAATCTATAATTTTAAACTAATCGATCCTTAGATTCTAGCTACTTTTAATGGTGATAAATATATCATAAAAGTGTCAGCAAAGCTGATCCGTAAGGTCTTGAATGCTTCAGTCTGCTGCGGCAGGATCAACTTTTATTCCCAGACCTTCTAGAACTATTGTTCTTAACAAGAGCTGGGAGAGCCCATTAAGACTATTAGAAACACGTCTTCTCTATCCGGAGCCCTAAAATAATCTAAGGAGAGATCAACAGTGATCTCTCTTTTATCTGCCAATAAAATCTTTGTCTTAGCAAAAGACTTCATACTAAGCTCTTTAGCTAAGCTAAATAGTTTAACAGGAAATAAAGCTCCTACATAAATTAAGAATGAACCTCTTTTACTCTTCTCCTATCGACATCGCCTATATTATATGAGCTCTAACATAGCCCCTGACAGGCTTTTCTACTATCATACTTCACAAGAAGTTAATAAACTAAGCAGAGAGAAGATGTGGAGATTAAAATTTTCGATGACATAAGTCAAGGAACGCTAATTATTTGTTGTCGCTAGACAAATTTGTGAATATTTATATGCTTGCCTAGGAATCTCTAAATTCACATCTCAAACTATTCATAGATCACCGCTGAGGATCATTATTCTTGAAAATAATAAAGTGTATTTCATTGCAAAACTTTACTAGTGAGGTGAGAATACAATAAAAGTAGTTGAGTGATGTCATCAAGGCTTTTAATTATAAAGATCTTATGATTTTATTCTTAGCCATCCTTATTCACATTAATTATTTTATATTATTAATGTCATATAGATCAGTCCGCTGAAATCTGTATATATAAAGATGAAAATCTGAGATGACATCATTTGATCTTTTGAATACCCTATTCTATCTCCTCAGGATGTATAAAAACATTCTCGTACCCATGTTCTTTGATGAAGCTTTCTAATGATCTGTCTATTGAGAGAAACATAAGATCTTGAGAGATAGCTATACCATATAATAGATCGTCTATAAGATCTTTGTGTCCCAACATATAAAGATTGATTGCGATCTCGATTGCCCTCTCATCAAGTCTAATATGATAAAGATCTTTTTTAATAAGTCTTATGCCTTCTATGATAATCTCTAAATTCTCCTTCTTTACGATCTTAGATATCTTCCATAAAGCCTCGAGAAGACTTAAATCGCTATAATATAGATAATACCTTCTCAACTTCGGCAATGTGTTTATAATAATGTCATCAGTTTTAAATCCTAGAAACGGTAGCAGAAATGAGGTGTCAAGAAGTATCTGATAATCTTTCTTGTTCAAATATGCTCTCCTCCTCTATCTCTTTGAAGCTTATAAAACCTATTTTTGGACCATATATCGCATACCATAAGGCATCTCTGACAGGCTCTAATATTATTTTATTATCCTCAACATATACCTTAAGTTTCATACCTTCTACTATACCGAGCATATCAGCCACCGCCTTAGGTATAGAGATAAGTCTCTTTTTAGAAATCTTAACTTCAAATACAGGTTTAGAACTCATAACAGCTAAACCCAATAACATAATTTAACTTGCAGATATAAACTTAATCTTATTGTTTTCAAACAATATGTGGCGAAAAGAAGAATTTCGATAAACTTAATATTGCTGTGGCAAACCACCTCAGTATTAAATGATTATATGTTTTTAATTAAATAGATTCTGGACATGTGTTAGGTGATGATATGGGTTTAACTAGAGTGAGAGTTGTTATTAAAAATCCTGAGGCAGAGATCTTTAGAGAAATTGATCTTATTGTTGACACAGGCTCTATATTCACTTGGATCAGCAGAGATGTTCTTAAAGAGCTTAACATAAGACCTAGAAGAGTAAGACATTTCAAAACTATTGATGGAAGAATCATAACCAGAGAAGTTGGGATTGCAACAATAAAATACGAGGATTTTGAAGGCGACGTCGAGGTTGTCTTTGCTGAGAAAGATGATGCTCAGGTGTTGGGAGTGACAGCTCTTGAGACACTAGGATTTGAGGTGGATCCGGTCACTGGAAAACTCAGATATGTTGGACATCTAGCTCTTTAAAAATTTCTCTATTCATAACACCAGATGTTGAGATATAAATTCTAATAAATAAGCTTAGGTTTTTCTCAGCTTTGGATATATATAAACTACTTTTGCTATCATAGCATAAAATCTCAGTTTATATGAATAATCTATCAGATCCTCTCTATTAGATGCCCTACCCTCTTTCTCTATTAGGTCTGCTATTTTATTCATCTCATCAATATCCGCCATAGTATATTCATTAGGATCCTTATCTAAGAGCTGTTTCAATCTCTCATAAACCTCTCTCGTATAATATTTTGAACTGGGAGACGGTAAAAGAGCCTTTATTAGGCCTCTAAAACTTGCAGCCTCTATAGAGGTGAACACACCTTTATACTCTAAAACCATTATAAGAGTCTCAGAAAACTGTGTAAAAGCCTTCTCAAGCCTATTAATTCTCTCATCTATTCTATTGAATCTCTCGTCTATGATAGTAAATTTCTTTCCCAACCAATAGCCTAGAGAAGCTGTTGACGTGACAACACTAGCTATTACAGTGATCATAGCAAATATTGTCTCATTCACTAATGATCACCATTAAATATTTACCCGAAGGATATATAAGGTTTTATAGAGCATTAATTAAAAAGTTTTTCTCAATTATTATTTAGAGAATCGTTGTATGTTTAAAAGCCAAAAATATGAAAACTTTAAGAAGATAGCGTCAATTATCAGCTTCATCATAGATAAATTTATCAGATAAAAGGCTTCGAATCATCTGAAGTCTTTTGATTAATGAGAGAGATAAGACCCTTCTTTTTAAACTATGTATTGAACATGTTTTTCTGTTACTTCAATTTTTTAACTTATTTTACTACAGCAGAACAAGCCTCGCTCTTTAGGGCAGAGAGAGCGGTCATAGTATATAATAGATGTCTCTATAAAGCTTTTTAAGAGGATCTATAATAATTTTATTGAAAGATTTTTTCGTAGAAAAGTTTTGTTTTACATTTATCACATATTCTAACATATTTAATAGCCTCATGATCTCCTAAAGATCTTAGTCTATTTTCTATTTTTCTGATCATTTTCTCAGGCCCTAAAGGTGCTCCACATATGACACATCTAGCAATATTAGATCTTGTGAGAACTTCCTCTTCAGAGCCCTTCTTATAATACCAGTATACTTTAACGGCATTCTCAGGGCATATATATTCGCATTCTCTACATCCGATACATCTGTTTATTGAGAGAATCAGTCTTATCTCATCTCTATACTCCAAGATCTTTAGAGCTTTCGTTGGGCAGGATCTTACACATGCCTCACATAATGTGCATTTTTCATCATCCACATACACATATCCTGCCCCTGGGAAGCTTAAGACAAGATCTTTCTCAACATATTCGTTAAATATCTGTAGAACATAATCTCTAACCTCTCTAGATGCTCCCTTGTATTTACTAATGATCTTTTTTCTAAGGATGTTCTTAAGATCCTCAGGTCTCTCAGCTGTTAAGATCATCTTTAGGCTGAGAAGCTCTCTAATACTTCTTCTCAGATAAACATCTAACTCTCCTAGCAACACAGGCGTGAATCCGTGGAATAAAAATTTTAAAAGATTAAGTGGAGTAAGATCATTTATACTCTGAATGGGAAATATAAGGGTCGGCTGATGATCAGTGTCTAAATCTGTGAAGTAAAGATCTTTTAGTTTATCAAATAATGTGAAAATTATATACATAGGCTCTTCACTGAAGCTTCTGACAGTTTTTATAAACATATCTACTGATCTAGGGGTTATCTGAGGAGGATTAATAGCCTGCACAGGACATATAGAGTAGCATATTCCACAGTTGACACATTTGTCATAATAAACTTTAGGAGGTTTTTCATCAAGAGCTTTTGAAGGACATGATCTGATGCATAAATCACATCTAGGCAACATCATACATGTCTCGACGTCTACAACAGGTTTATAAATATATTCTAAGAAAACATTGACATGAGCTCTCAAAAGAGCTTTTCTACTAACAGACTTGTTCAGAGACATCTTGACAGGCGTTTTATCAACATTAGAATATCTGATTCTAGATAGACGAGCTTTTATAATCTGTTCTATACTCAATGTTTTTGATAACATCTTCTCAAAATTTATGTCGACAAGATCTATAGTGTAGACGTTGAAACCTCTGTCACGTAATCTTTTAAATATCTCATCTGTATATCTCCATATATTATTATATGCGATAATAATAGGATTGTTAGAAAGATTCATGTGTATATATTCTATCAGTTCCTCGATATCTCTAAAACTTATTCTCTTAAGCTCCCATTCTCCAACAATGTCATGATCGCTTATGACGACATCTCTACCAAGGATCATCTTTTTCACTATTCTCTTTAGACTTTATATGAAGACTATGTCATCCACTGATCTAACGATCACTCCTTTGTAGAGAAATGATATCTGTCTAAGTGTTGTATAAAGATCAAAATCATTTAAAGCACTTATACCATCTATGGGAACATATATCTTATACCATCTTAAGGCTGCGCTTGCCGCTGTATGTAGCACACATATGTTCGCCACTGTGCCCACAATAATTAAACTTTTGATCCTGTATATTTTCAAAAGATCTTCTAGAGGAGTCCCGTAGAAGCCGTCATACCTGGTCTTTATAATGACAATATCCTCTTCTCTAGGCTTCAGCTCTTCAATAATCTGCCACCCCCATGTTCCGTATCTAACATGTTCTCCCCAGATCTGATACTCTGGATCATTAGCATAATGAGTATCTTGTGTATAAAAGATCTTTACTTTCTTCTCTCTAGCCTTTTCTAAAAGTCTTTTTATAGGCTCAATAGTTTTATAAGCATTTGGCACATAAAGTTTCCCCTCAGGTTTCACAAAATCATTTTGCATATCAACTACTATTACTCCTGTCTCCTCAGCAGATAAAAAGATCCTGTCCACGACAGGGATCTCTGGGACTTCAACAAATCTTCTCTCCATAGATCCACCTATATAATAATGCGTCAAAAAATTTATGTCTTACCATAGACCCTTCTTCTCAAGATATAATAGCCTATTAATAATCCAATAGCCAATAGAGGTATTGATAAACTTATAGACAACCCAGGATCTATCTGAGATAAAATTAACGTCTCTGTAGATCTGATGGGGTTCTCATATACTATAGTCTCTGTCTCAAATATTTTTGTAATCAAAGTCTTCTCTAGAACAAAAGTCGTTAAAACAGGTATCTCAGTAATAATTGTGATATTAACAATCTTCGTGGTCGGATTAACCAGTGTTTTATTAACAATCTCTGTTGTTATTATAGTCAGAGTCTCTGGCATAGTCTCTCTCAACACAAGTGTCTTGGTCACATATGTATAGACTATGTATGTCATATTGCTAATATATGTTGTAGTGAATTTTCTAGTCTCTGTGACTGTTGATGTAGTCGTAGATGTGAGTGGTATAGTGATCGTTGTCACATATGTCATAGTCTTAGTCTCTGTGACAGTCTGTGTATAAAATGTTGTGAAAGAAGGATCTATGACAAAATCTTTTGTTAATAGACCTCTCTTCTGAATTCTCACTGCAACATATCTCTCTTCGGGGCTGGGATCTCCCGGTAGTTTTATCGCAACACTCGAGCCGTTGAACCATGTATATCTCCATAGCGGGTTGCTGCCTGTATATCTAACGCTATTATTTTTATCATCAAAAGTCTGAATATTATATAAAATGACAGAATTCATAACATATTTAGACAAGTTTATCATGACAAGATCATTTGTTCTATCATATGAGATAGATGTTATATCGTTTAAAACAAATTTGTCTTCAACCGAAACGTTATAAGTTTCAACAGAATATATATTCCCTATGAAAGTCTTTACTTCTCCACGCCACTCTCCTGACACAGGTATAATGTTTTCTCCATATAGATTTGTCACATATTTAATCTCAAGATCTGTGCATCCTTCAGATCGATCTATGTAATATACAAACAAAATCTTCTCTGCAAGAATAATCTCGTAATCTTTCTCTGGCACCACTATACGAAATATATAATATGAAAAGCTGTCTTGAAGAGGAGGCGGAAGATTTCTCCAACATATTTTTGCAATAATCTTGTCATTAGGATCTTCATTTAAAACATTTTTATCAAGATACAAATGTAGCTCTGTATCATAAGAAGAAGTTTTGAGACCCGATGTTGTAAAAAGATTCTTAATAGGTATTAGATCAATTATGTTATGTGAGAACTTATAAAATATATAAGAGAACACAGCAAGATCAAGTCCTGCGAGAATATTTTTTGAAAAAAGATCTGTGTAAATATTGAGCTGAGTCAAGCCTGAGTATAAAGTTGCGAAAAGAATCATTATCACAATTAATGTCCGTATATCGATAGATAAACCCATAATAGATGCCTTATAATCTTATAATTAAAAAATATAAAAATTTGATAGTCATAATTAATTATGACACATCTGTCTTAATAGGGATGTATAATGACTAATAATGTTAATAATGATCTTCTGGATGAATTCTTGAAAACATGACCTTTGTAGAGAATCTTTCTAGAAAACTTGGTATAGCATCGATAGAATATGATGATGGTCTCGTCTTATCATCGTTATCTTATGTGACCGCATTATCTGGAGGAAAAATATTTATAGATGCTGGTTCAGGCGTTGGATATTCTACTTTATGGATTTTATATGGAGTTTTAAAAGCTTTTTCTCGAGAAAAATATTTATATATGCTATTGAGAAAGATCCTTATAGATATAAATATCTGAGAGAAAACTTAGAGAAATTAAAAAATCTGTTTCTAAGAGACAGTTTTATTGAGATAAATAATATCAATGAAGACGCCATAAAATTTCCTCATGAGAAAAATCTTGTTATAGACATGATTTTTGTTGACAATCAGACAAGCCTCCTCCTTGGAGCGGGTTGGCGTCTATATTTTTAAGCTTTCAATGGAAATAAATACGGCCGTGATGAGACATAAGGTTTTGAGGGCCTGGAGGCTGACTCATCGGCCAGGCACTACATTAGCATGCCTCGATGACCCTAGGAAAGAGGCCCTGATGTTTGCCTCCAGCCCGATGATCATGAAAGTATTAATCCTTCACCAAAGAGCTAACGTCCGAGACATCAACATAGAAAAAGATGATCTACTATAGAATTGAAAATTGATAGTAAAGAAAATCATGATCTGAAGATCTTTTTTATTTGGTTATTAATTTTTTGACAAGTTCTAAAGATGCTGTGAAAGGATCTATGGATCCCTTGCTTATCTTCTCTAAAAGATCTTTATCAACTCTATCTAAATATCTCTCTATATAATTTTCTATTATATATTTAACATATTGTTTTGTTGAGTACACTCTTCTTCTCCTAATGATCTCTTTGAAACCTCCGTTTTCTAAAAGATATTTCTTATGATCTTCGATGCCTGATGTGAGCTCCTCAACTCCCCATCCCATGACTGCTGATGTCTTATAGATCCTTGGTCTCCATCCTGTTCTAGATTCTATATTCTCAGACTCAAAAAGCTCTTGTAACTGTTTATATATTATCTCTGCCTCAGGCTTATCAGATTTATTTACGACATATATGTCTCCTATCTCCATCAGACCTGCTTTGAGAAGTTGTATCTCGTCTCCAGCGCCTGGGATCAGAACGTTTATAGTTGTATGCGAGACGTTCTGTATGTCAACATCGATCTGTCCTGCGCCGACGCTTTCAATAATTATCTTGTCAAATCCTAATCCATCAAATGCTTCTATCAAAAGTGTCGTGCCTATTCCCAGACCTCCTTTTGCTCCTCTAGTTGCTGTACTTCTTATAAAAACACCAGGATCCTGCGAATGCTGTTGCATTCTTATTCTGTTTCCCATGAAACTTCCTTTTGAAAATGGAGACGAAGGATCTACAGATACCACTGCCACTCTAGATCCTTTCTCTCTATATATCGATATGATCTTTGAGATCAAAGTGCTCTTTCCAACGCCAGGATTTCCCGTTACACCGATCACATGAGCATTACCACTTCTCTTCATAAGCTCTCTCATTATAAACGAAAATATCTCAGGATCTGTTTCAGCGGGAAACTCTATCAATGTGAGAAGTCTTGATAAAGCTATAAGATCTCCTTCAAAAGATCTTTTCAAAAGTTCCTCTGGGCTCATCCTCAACTTCTTCTCCTCTCTTCAGCAAGCTCTCTAACCCTTTTAATAATATATGAGAGAGGAGTGTCAGGAGGAAAAACCTCTGCAACCCCCATCTCTTTAAGCTTCTCAGCATCATCAGGAGGAATTGTTCCTCCAACAACTACTTTGATATCGCCGGCTCCTTTCTCTCTTAATAATTTAAGAACCATTGGCACAAGAGCCATATGAGCACCGCTTAGAAGACTTATGCCTATTACATCAGCATCTTCTTGTATAGCAGTGTTGACAACCATCTCAGGCGTCTGTCTAATACCTGTGTAGACAACTTCAAATCCTGCGTCTCTCAAGGCTCTTGCAACAACTTTAGCTCCTCTGTCGTGGCCGTCTAAACCTAGTTTGGCTACAATAACTTTATATCTTCTTCTCATCTCTTCGACCATAACCTCCTTCTCTAATGATATCCTCGTTTCAACATCTGTCTGTTCTTGGATATACATTTTGACACCTCATAATCTTTGATTTAAAGTATTATAGGCTCACTCCATTCTCCATATACATTCTTTAGTGCTCCCATGATCTCTCCTAATGTTGCTCTGTTTATCACAGCATTATAGATATACGGCATGAGATTCTCATTTCTCATTGCAGCTCTCTCAAGCTCTATCAATGAGCTTCTCCATTTGACAGGATCTCTATCCTGTCTGAATCTTCTTATTCTCTCTATTTGTTGTTGTCTGACTTTTTCTTCATCGATTTTTAACAAAGGAACTCTCTTCTCCTCTTCTAGAGGCTCTGACTGAAACATATTTACTCCAACAACAATTTTTCTCAGCTCCTCAATAGCTCTCTGTTTTTTATAAGCACTCTCTGTCACAAGCATCTGTGGATATCCCTTCTCAATAGCATTGATCATTCCTCCCATGCTCTCTATCTTATCAATAGTCTTCCAAGCCTCCTCTTCTATTCTATCTGTGAGCCACTCTATATAATAAGATCCTCCCAAAGGATCTACTGTATCAGCGATTCCGCTCTCATAGGCTAGAATCTGTTGTGTTCTCAATGCGATCTTAGCAGAAAACTCTGTTGGAAGTGCCAGAGCTTCATCAAAAGCATTAGTATGAAGACTTTGTGTCCCTCCTAAGACGGCTGCCATAGCCTGAAGAACAACTCTTATAATATTGTTATAAGGCTCTACAGCTGTCAGCTCCACTCCGCTCGTCTGAGTATGAAATCTCAGCCACATACTTCTCTTCTTTTTAGCTCCAAACCATTCTTTCATTATTTTAGCCCACATTCTTCTGGCGGCTCTGAATTTCGCCACATGTTCAAAGACTTGTACTCCTGATGCGAAGAAGAATGAGAGTCTTCCTGCGAAACTATCTACATCATGTCCTCTTCTAATCATCTCTCTAACATATTCTATTCCATCAGCTAATGTTAAAGCAAGTTCTTCAACTGCTGTTGCTCCAGCCTCATAAATATGATAGCCTGAGATGCTTATAGGATTCCACTTAGGAAGATTCTTTACGCTCCACTCGATCAAGTCTACTCCTATTTTAAGTGCTGGTTGTGGAGGAAAAACCCAGGATTTCTGTGCTATAAACTCTTTCAACTGATCATTCTGAGTAGTCCCTCCGATCTTGTCGTCAGGAACGCCTTGTTTTCTTGCTGTAGCCACGTAAAAACTTAATAAGACAGGTGCTGGAGGATTTATTGTCATGTTGGTAGTGACATCTCCCATATAGATATCTTTAAATATTATCTCCATATCGAGAACTGTGGGAACTGAGACTCCTACAACGCCCACCTCTCCATAAGCCCTTGGATCATCAGGATCTATTCCTACAAGTGTTGGATAATCAAATGCTATCGACAGACCTGTCTCACCATGTGAGATAAGATACTTGAATCTTCTGTTAGTGTCCTCAGGAGTTCCATAGCCGCTGAATTCTCTCATAGTCCATACTCTTCCTCTATACATATTATAATGAATACCTCTTGTAAACGGATATTGACCAGGCATTCCTAATTTACTAAAGTAATTCTGGTCTTCAACATCAAGTGGTGTATAAACTGTTTTAATAGGTATCCCTGATTCTGTGTAAAAAACGTCTTTTCTATCTCTATAATTATTTTCTCTCATCTCTCTCTCCCATTCTTCAACAGCTGTCCTCAAGATCTCTATCAGCTCTTTATTATATGTCTTGATAGAAGAGATGTTGCTCATTTAAATCCCAATATTATAAATATCGTTGTTATTAAAATATAGTTTTACACTTTTTGAGTGATATATCTGAAAAATATAATTTGAAAAGATCTTTTTCAACAGATCTTGACATATGTAATTGGATAAAATTTTTAATAGATATATACTTTAAATAATCTTGATACTATGCCTAAGGTCTATTCGCCTGAGTTAGGAGATTATGTAGAGATACCTGAGAAGCCCGTGAGGATCATAAGTTTATCACCTTCTGTCACAGAGACATTGTTCTATCTAGATGCTGGTGATCGTGTTGTTGGTGTTGATGCATGGTCTTATAGACCTAGAGAGGCTTTGAATAAAAAGAGAGTTGGAAGCTATACATATATTAATATTGATACTATAAAAAGTCTTGAACCAGATCTTATTCTCACTGCGACAGGTGTTCAGAGAAACATCATAGAGATGCTTAGAAGAGAAGGCTTCATAATATACCCAATTCCTGTTCCGACAAGCATCTATCAGATTTTTGATAATATTCTTCTTGTGGCAGGTTTGATAGGCGAGTATGAGAAGGGGCTAGATCTAGTTGAAAAGATCATTGATAAATTAAAAGATCTTGTTCAAAAATATAAATTTAAAGATCCTTTGAAGACATACATAGAGATAGATCTTGGAGGACCTACTACACCAAGCTATTTCTCACATATAACATCAGCGCTACACATATTTAATTTAAGAAACATCTTTGGCGACAGAAAACAGGCTTATCTATATGGATTCGAGATCCCAGGCTATAAAGCTCTAGATCTTTCTGAAGTGGCTAAGTTAAATCCTGATCTTATAATATATGAAGGCAAAAGCAAAAAGCCCTCAGAAGAGGAGTTCAGAGAAATAATAGAGAAGAGAGGCTGGCAAAATATAAAAGCTGTTGTATCAAGAAAATACGTCTTGATACCTAATGACACTCTGGCACATTACGGCCCAAGTTTTATTGATAATCTAGAATTTGTGATAAAAAAGATCCTAGAGATCTTTTGATGCGAGAATAAATCGTGTTGTAAAATTTAATATCATGTCCAAAGATCTTTAAAAATCAGATACCCCATAAGATCATCATTATTCAGTGGGCATGACTCACATCATCAGACAACATCATCTATATAAAAATAAAAACTGTATCTAATAAAAATATTTGGGCGGCGGTCGTCTAGCCTGGTCTAGGACGCCGGCCTCCCAAGCCGGCGATCCCGGGTTCAAATCCCGGCCGCCGCATCTCTTCTACACTCAGAGAAATTATAGAGAAATGTCTTTACGATAGAATGCTTCATTTCTCGAAAAAGAATCTATTTATTAT
>Ga0326761_1000138_pt1 | contig 18023 bp, 17 predicted proteins | sample GCREP_P_FD_207739 | JGI IMG/M metagenome (GOLD analysis project Ga0326761, IMG submission 207739) | Hot spring water microbial communities from Geyser Creek Basin, Yellowstone National Park, WY, United States - GCR.EP_P | ecosystem: Environmental > Aquatic > Thermal springs > Unclassified... | reverse complement strand
CATGTCCATTGACGACAACTATATATCTATAGCCGTTTCTCGCAATCTCTTTCAAAACATTTTTTAGATAAAGAAAAAGCACATCAGGATCAATATCTATAGTCCCATTAAATTTTCTCATAGCTCTTGTGCTTCCATACCATATTGGCGGGAAAAGATCTGCATTAATTCTCTCAGCAATTTTCTCAGCAACATATGAAGCCTCAATAACATCAGTTCCTAGAGGAAGATGGTCACCATGTCTCTCAACAGATCCTATGGATATTACAACTGAAAGCTTTGTCCTTTAGGGCGGGGATGAATAGAAAAGATTTATATGTTTTTATATTCTGATCTTTTTGGAGAAGCTCTATGGCGGCTGGTGATGAGGGGATGCTAACCCTCTCGATAGGTGTGAGGGTTAGTCCTGAGCCTGTCGTCATAGAGCTTCTCCAAAGATATAGAGATGCATTGAATTATGCTATTAATAAGATATTAGATAATAATTTAAAGACTTTAAAACAGATCCATGGTTTTCTATATAGAGATCTTGTTGAGAGATTTAATCTTCCATCAAGAATAGCTCTCGACTGCTACAGAGATGCTCTTACAAATGCTAATGCCTGGAGGAATAATCCTAAGAGAGGAAAAAGACCTATAGTAAAGAAATTGTCAATGCTTTTACATCCAGGATCAGGATATAGGATCAAAGATGGCTACGTGGAGATCATCAGTGGGATAAGACTTAAGATAATTGGTTGGGACAGAAGATATGATGATTATAAGAATAGAGAGGCAAGACTAATATATAGAAGAGACATGATGATCCTATGGATATCTAAGAGAATACCTAAGCCAAAGAAATATGTTCCTATAGATGTTATCGGTGTAGACATTAATGAAAAGAAGATTGTCTATGGAGACGAGATCATCAATATAGAGAAAGACACAGCTATAAATAGAGCATATAGATACATCAGGCTTGCAGAGGATCTTCAGAGAAGATATTCCTCATCTAGGTATCTAGCTTGGAGGAGGAGAAAAAGAATTCTTAATAGAATAAGATCTTATCATGAGAAAGCTAGAAACATATTAAACGATTGGACAAGAAAAATATCTCTAGAGATAATTAGACTAGCCAAAGAACTTAGATATGGTGTCTCTAGAGAAGATCTTACTAATCTGATAAAATCTCTGAGAAAACTTCCTAAGGATCATAAGACTAAGCTTATTATCATGGGTTATTCGAAGATTGAGAGATGGATCGATTGGCAGGCTGAGAAAAATGGTGTGCCATATGTGAAGATTGATCCGAATGGGACGTCCTCGGAGTGTCCAAAATGCGACTATAAAGAGTTAGAAGAGGTCGGCTATAGAAGACTTAGATGTCCTCGATGTGGTTTCGAGGCTGATAGAGACGTCATCGGAAAACTAAACGTGAGAAAGAAAGGATTAAGAAAATTAGGTATAAAATTTTCTGGGGGAGCTCTGACCCCCCTCACTGCCCCTCAGATGACAGATGTAGCCCCGAATAGATGAGGGGAACCAATGAACCGCCCCGAAGGGAGCCTCCGCCCTTCAGGGCGGAGAGGAGGTCAGATAGATATATCAAAGATACTTCTGATATAAATATCCTTCTGGCATATGTTCCTGAGTTCAGTCGTGAACATAATGTGTTTAAAGATCTTATGAATCCATCGAGGATCGTTATAGGATGTGATGACGAAACCTCATGTAGCTATTTCGAGGAGTTTTACAAAGATCTTTATATTAGAAGATTAAATGTGAAGGTTCCGATCTTTAGAATGAGTTTTGAAGAGGCTGAGCTTGTTAAATATCTGTCAAACATATTTTTAGCCGCAAAAATATCTTATGCTAATATCGCGTCAATCTTGTGTGAGAGGATCAATTGTGATCCTTATAAGATCATGAGTGCTGTTGGTGAGGATCCTAGGATAAGAAAAGATCATATGAGACCTGGATTAGGATTTGGAGGACCTTGTCTTCCGAGAGATCTTTTCAGCTTCACTTCATATCTTAAAAAGCTTGATCTTGATCATGAGATCAAAAGACAGATCATTGATTTCTATAGATCTATTTTCGAGATCAATAGATGGAGTATTAACAAGATCGTTAGATTAATCAATGAAGCTTCTAAATATGGTGTAGAAGAGATCTCTGTCATAGGTCTCTCTTATCATTCTAAAACAAGTGATCTCAGAGGATCTTTATCAATTGAGATTATAAAAAAGCTGTTGAGAAAAGGCTTCAGACTTAAATTATATGATCCTATTCATAATGCTGTTAAGAAGGCTGAGGAGATATTTAAAAACTCTGTGGTCTATTGCAAGGATCTTGGAGAGTGTCTAGAGACAGATCTACTTGTAATTCTCACAGATCATGAGGAGGTTAAGAGATTATCTCTCGACAAGATCTCTGAGAGCGTCAGAAGAAAAATTGTTATTGATGGAAGAGGTGTTTTAATAGATAGAAGAAAGGAATTCGAGAATCGTGAGATAAAGATCTTTTTTATACAAGATGTTATAAGTTGAGATTTTAGCATCTTAATAATTCTCAGAGATTTTGATATTATATTCTCCTATGGATATTTTTTGAATCGGTGGATTTATTGAATAGATGTCTCAAACCTTCTCTCATGGATCTTGTCATCTATTCAGTTTATAAAGCTATCAACGAGATTCTTAGAGAAGATACTTGGCGTGTCGTATGGAGATCTGGCGAGATACTATTGGAGAGTCTTGACGATATCTTAGGAATTAAAGATGAGAAGGATCTTTATAGTGCACTGGACAAGATCTTTAGATGGCTGATAGACATGGGCTATATAGAACATGGTGAGATAAAAAGATTGAGTGAGAATGAGATTGAATATGTGATGAGCACTCCTGTCATAGGATCTGGAGCTGAGAAATTGATCAAAGAAGGCATGGTTCCTCCACATATATCAACATCGTTATTGTTCGCTTTGTTAAAAAGATATGGTTTAAAAGCTGAGATGATCGGTAGGCCGATATTCTTAGAAGATGGCAGAGTTATTGAGAGATGGAGAATCTCAGAGATACGATAAGATCAGTTTTATATACATATTAAAATAATCGATTTAAAACTATATACGGGAGATACGTTGGAGACTATCGGTATAGATGTTATTGGTTCTATTCTTGCTGAGTATGCCAAGAGGATTGTTGACAAGGCTCTTAAAGGTGAAAAGCTTAGCGATTGGGAGGTCGGCTTTCTCCTTATGGAGGCCACTAGAAGAACATTAGAGACTAGGATAGACGCTATTGAAAAAAGAATGAATAGTCTTGAGGAGAGTCTCAAAACAAGAATAGAGGCTGTAGAGAAGAGAATGGAGTCTCTTGAGGAAAGCATGTCAGCAAAAATAGAAGCTTTGGAGAAGAGAGTTGAGGCTTTGGAGAAAAGAATTGAAGCTGTTGAGAAGAGAATTGAGACAATTGAAAAGAGAATTGATTCGATTGAGAGAAGAATAGAGTCTTTAGAGAATGATATAAGAATGTTGAGAACAAGCATAGACTCTATCAGAGACACAGTCATTATAAAACTTCTTGAGAGAAAATAGCTTTATGTCTTCATCTCTTCAGTTTCTGCAACTTCTCTTTCTCTAACTCTTGATATTGGAATCGTGTTTATAACAATCTCTCTATACAATATTTTTAAAAAGCCTTTCAAACCTTTTCTTTCATAAGCTTTTGAAACTTTTCTCCAGTCTATTCTTGCGATAAGATAGGTTACATATATCGATATAGTCAGAAATATCATTGTTGAATATATTATGTCTAGACCTATCATTACTAGAGAAGATATAACTGCACCTCCAACGACTACTGATGTTAATGTCACAATTATCTTGCCTAAGAATATAGCTGTTATATACTTGATCATGTCATAACCTATGAATGATACTGGAAGATTAATCACGTCATCAGGTATAGGTGTTGATGCTGCGATGAATACTGCTAAAAAACTTACTCCTCTAATCTTTTTAGATAGATAATCAATGTTTTCACGGGTTTTCTCAGAACTTTTTCTATATATGATCCTTCCGATGCTGTATATAACAATTTTTCCTAGAGACGCTCCAAGCGCTGAGAATAATATTATTCCGACAGACATCACTGGGTCCCGAATTCTTGAGGCTATTATTATGACAACTACGAGATATGGGAGTGATGCGAATGGTATTGAATTTGATATAAGTGATATGATGAATACTGTCAAAATTGTTGTCAGAGGGTTGTGTTCTCCGATCTCATAGATGAATCTAAAGATCTCTCTGAACAATAATAAATGTATCAGGATCCCCTAGAAATATTATTTGATAAAGCTATTAAATTAAGCAGTGAAAAACTTATCTATATGTCGGCGTATAACATGAACTCGTAGGGGCTAGGTCTCTTATCTATCTCTCTAATCTCTTCTCTCTTAATTTCAATATAGCTTTCAACAAGATCTTTGCTGAAGACAGGCTTAAGATAATCATGATCATTCTCAAGCTCTTCTAAAGCCTCCTCAAGATTTCTAGGCAGAGTCATTATTCTATTTCTTTTAACATCTTCTTGAGACAGTTTATAGGCGTTTCCAACAAACTCTGGCCCAGGATCAATCTTTCTATTGATCCCATCTAATCCTGCCAATATAACTGCTGAGACAGCCAGATAAGGATTAGATGAAGGATCTGGAGGTCTAAACTCGATCCTTACTCTTCTTTCGTCAGAGGCGTAAGGGATCCTTATAGCCACGCTTCTATTATATCTGCTCCATAGACAATATACAGGAGCCTCATAACCTGGCACAAGTCTTTTATAACTATTTGTCGTGGGAGCTATTATTGCTGCAAGACTTCTACAATGTTCTATAAGTCCTCCTATGAAATATCTGGCCACATCACTCAAGCCATCTCCATTATAAAAAAGATTCTTATCATCTCTCCAGAGACTTATATGAAGATGAAGACCGCTGCCATTCATCTCATACAAAGGCTTAGGCATGAACACAGGTCTCATCCCCATCTCATTAGCAACATGTTTTGCAACCCATTTCGTAGTGACAATCTCATCACCTAGATAGACAGGGTCTCCAGCTTTTAGAGAAAGCTCTATCTGAGATCTTGCCACCTCGTGATGTGAAGTCTCTACGCCATATCTCATGTTCTCTAGATACTCAATAAGTCTTAGTCTATAGATAAACAGAGGATCCTGAGAATCTGTCTCATGATAAATCTTTTTATACCAAGAGTCTTCAGCCAGCTCCTGTCTCATAAATATCTGAAGACCATGCTCATCAAAACTTAACTCAAGTTTTTTCAATAAGAAGAACTCGAGCTCAGCCCCTATCATTATTTTATATCCAAGTTCTCTCAATAGATTATTAGTCTTCTCAGCCACAAACCTAGGATCTTTATTATATCTCTCTCCATCAGGCTTGTATATCATTGCAAGACTTCTCGTCACATTATTATTCCAGGGAACCTCTGTTAATGTAGAAAGATCAGGTTTTAAAACAAGATCGCTTCTCTCAATATTTTCAAAACCATAGACGCTGCTTCCATCAGTTGTCGCAAAAATATTCTCAATAGAATTGTTATTTTCATATGGTCTCTCGACACTTCTTATGAATCCTCTTAGATCTGTGTAATGAATTATTAATCTCTTGATTTTTGGCAAACATCAATCACATTTATATACTTACTATCGAACAAGTTTTAAGCTTTTAAAGATCATCTTGTACAATGTATGATCTATCCATTGGATGCTTATATATCTGTTTTCATAAACTATTTATGGGAGGAGTATTTTGTCCAGTGATTCTTTAGATGATATCGACTATGCTATTATAAATATTTTAAAAAATGATTCTAGACTTAGCATTCGAGAGATCTCTAAGATGATAAATAGATCTCCGTCAACAATAAGTGAGAGAATTAGAAAACTTGAGAACAGAGGTGTCATAAAGAGATACACTATAACAATAGATCATGGGAGGCTCGGCTATAAACTTAACGCTATAACTCTTCTACAAGTTGATGGTGCTCATATAGAGGATGTTGAGAAAATGCTTATGACAGAACCTAATGTGAGAGCTGTCTATGATATAACTGGTGAATATGATGTTGCTATAATAACTACTTTCAGAGACTCTGAGGAGCTGGATAGATTTATTAAAAAAATGCTTAAAAATCCTTATATAAAAAGATCTGTGACAAACATTATTTTGAGAATAGTTAAAGAAAGTCCTACACTGGATAAAGATTATGGAGAGAAATAGTTTTTAATATGATGATATGAATAAATGATACATTTTGAAAAAATTGATCAGGCTGTGTTTTAAATAGTCTTTAAAAACTTTTTAAAGTAAAGGGAGCATTTGTCTTCTGAGTTATGTGTGTTTGAATGGAGATATGGTTCTGATGAGATGAGAAAAATTTTTTCTAGAGAGAATTTTGTTTCAAAATTCATTCAGGTTGAAAAATCTCTTTTGAAAGGTCTTGTTGAGGCAGGTTTTGTTGAGAGAGAATGTGTTGATGAGATAAACAAATGTCTTGAAAATATTGATCTTTATAAACTCTCTGAGGATGTCTACAGACTTGAGAGAGAGATCGGTCATGAGATTGCTGCTTTGACATATTTATTAGGTGAGAGATGTGGTCGTTGTGGAGGATATATTCATCTTGGGGCTACAAGTAATGATATTATAGATACTGCATGGACAATAATGATTAGAGATGCTCTTGAGATTATAAAGAGAAGATTTAGAGAGGTTTTTGATAAAATGATTTTTTACATAGAGAGATATAAAGATCTTGTGATGATCGGCAGGACACATGGTCAACATGCTCTGCCAATAACCTTGGGATTTAAATTTGCCAACTATCTATATGAGCTCTCGAGAAGCTATGAGAGGATATGTGATCTTGAGAAGAGAGTTTTGAGAGGAAAAATAGCTGGCGCTGTAGGAACCATGGCTGGGTGGAGAGGAAGAGGTCTGGTGATTGAGAAGGCTGTCATGAAGGATCTTGGTCTCGAGCCTCATATGATCTCTACACAGATCTCTCCTAGAGATGGTTTTGCAGAGCTTGTCTCAACATTCTCTATATTAGCTTCTCAGATAGATAGATTCGCTCTTGAGATTAGAGAGCTGAGCAGAACTGAGATTAACGAGATTTATGAGAGTGCTGAGAGAGTTGGCAGCAGCACTATGCCTCATAAGAGAAATCCTGTTACCGCTGAGAGATTATCTGGATTAGCAAGATTCATAAGATCCTTGGCGACAGCGTTTTATGAGAATATTGTGTTGATGCATGAAAGAGATCTTAGTAACAGCAGTTTTGAAAGGATCTCTATACCACATATCTTCATGACAATAGATCAGATGTTTATAGATATGATCTATCTGCTGGATCATCTCATGATCAATGAGAATGCTATAAGAAGAAACCTAGAGATCAGTAGAGGAGCTGTTATGAGTGAGAACATAATGATCAGACTTGTCGAAAGAGGTGTTCCAAGACATGTTGCTCATATGAAACTTGTTGAGTTGACACGTAAGGCTGAGAGAGAAGGAGTTGATTTTAAAGAGATTCTTCTTAAAGACGATCTTGTGAGAAAATATCTAGATTCTGAGGAGATAGATCATTTGTTGAAACCTGAGAGCTATCTAGGATCTTATAGAGAGCTTATTGATAGAACAATTAGATATGCTAAAGATATTTTAAATAGATGTTGAGATGATCCTTATGCCTCTGAACATTGTTGTAGGAGGATTCTTTGGAGATGAGGGCAAGGGAAAGATATGTGGCTATCTGGCTGTTAGAGACAGACCTTCAATAGCTGTGAGAGGAGGATCTATAAATGCTGGTCATACAGTTGTCTATGAAAACAAAATTTGGAGACTCAGAATCATACCATCATTCTTTGTAAATAAAGATACTAAACTGATGATTGCCGCAGGAGCATTAGTGAGGCTCGACGTGTTGTTTAAAGAGATTGAAGAGACAGGCTCTAGAGGAAGAGTCTTTATAGATTATAACACAGGTGTTATTGAGGAGAGACATGTAGAGGAGGAGAGAAACGATCCTTATCTATCTAAGACCATAGGATCTACATTACAAGGCGTTGGAGCGGCGGCTAGAGACAGAGTTATGAGAAGACTTAAGACTGCGAAAGATTTTGATGTTCTTAAAGAGATGATTGTCAACGTCTCTGAGGAGATTAATAAATCTATTGATAGAGGAGAGCTTGTATATATAGAGGGGACTCAAGGAACTTTTCTAAGTCTTTATCACGGCACTTATCCATATGTCACCAGCAGAGACACGACGGCGTCAGGCTTCGCCTCTGAGGTCGGCGTAGGTCCTAAAAAAGTTGATGAAGTGATTGTTGTTTTCAAATCATATGTGACTAGAGTTGGCGAGGGACCTCTTCCAGGTGAATATTCTGTGGATGAGATGATCAGTAAAGGTCTTGTTGAGAGAGGCACTGTGACTGGGAGAATGAGAAGAGCCGCCCCGTTTAATATTGAGTTTGCTAAAAAAGCTGTGACAATAAATTCTGCCACACAAATCGCTTTGACTAAGTTAGACGCATTGTTTCCTGAGGCTAGAAACGTTAGAGAATGGAGCAAACTTCCTTATGAGGCTCGTAAATGGATTGAAGAGATCGAGAGTGCTCTTAAGACTCCTATAACATTGATCGGCACTGGAGATGATATAATGTATACTATTGATCGTAGGATTGAGCTAGGGATCTTAAGATGAGCAGATATGATGTTATCATAATAGGTGGAGGAGTGGCGGGATTATTTGCAGCCTATGAGCTGTCTGTCAGAGCTGGAGACAAACTGAAGATTGCTGTGGTTGAGAAAGGTTTGAGAGCTGAGAAGAGAACATGTCCAATGTTTGATATTATTAGAAAAGCCAGAACCAGAGAGTGTATAGGCTGTAGACCTTGTCATGTCATGAGTGGAGTAGGCGGTGCAGGAGCTTTAAGTAGTGGAATAATCAATTTGAGACCTGATGTCGGTGGAGATCTTGACAAGCTGTTAGGCAGCTGGGAGCTTGCACAGAGACTTGTTGAGTATATAGACTCTATATTCATAAGTTTTGGAGCTCCTAAAGAAGTTTATAAAATTGATGAGGAGGTCTCTTCAGAGCTTGAGAGAAGTGCTGCTCGTGCTGGTGCTAAGTTTGTTCCTACTCCTCAGAGACATATAGGCTCTGAGAATACTCCACGAGTTATTGAGAACATGACTAGATTTATAGAGGGTAGAGGAGTTCGTATATATACTCTCACTGAGGCTAAAGATCTTTCTCGTGAGGGAGAGAGTTATGTTGTAAAAACTGATAGAGGAGATCTGTATGCTAGATACGTCTTGATCTCTCCTGGGAGAATAGGTGCACCATGGTTTGCAGAGATCTCTAGAAGACTTGGTATAGAGACTGTGCCAGGACCTCTCGATATTGGTGTAAGAATTGAGGTTCCAGCATATGTCACAGAGCCTTTGACAAAGCTTGTGAGAGATCCTAAGATAATAATGTATACAAAAGTGTATGATGATATGGTGAGAACATTCTGTACCAATCCCAATGGTTTTGTTGTTGAAGAGAGATATGATGATGGGACTGTCGGTGTTAATGGAGAAAGCTACTCTCAGATCAAAAGTAAAAATACTAATCTTGCTCTTCTAGTGACAATAAGACTGACAGATCCTTTGGAAGACACAATTGCTTATGGAAAAAGTCTTGCAATGATAACAACCAAGTTAGGAGGTGGAAAACCTATTATACAGAGATTCGGAGATCTTGAGGCTGGGAGAAGAAGCACATGGAACAGAATTGATAGAAGTAATGTAGAGCCTACACTTAAAAATGTGACCCCTGGCGACATCGGAATGGCTTATCCATATAGAATAATCGCCGACATAATAGAAGGGCTCAAAAGACTTGACATAATAATACCTGGAATAGCTTCTCCACAGACGCTATTATATGCTCCAGAGATCAAGTTTTACAGTGTCAGAGCAGTGGTCAACAAAGATCTTGAGACAACACTTGAGAACATTTTTGTGGCAGGAGATGGAGCAGGATTATCCAGAGGAATAAATATTGCAGCGGCAACAGGAGTGTTAGCCGCACGAGGTATCTTGAGAAAAACAGGTTTAGAAATAGAGGAGCCATAAATTATTAAAAAGAGATCTCTGTCGGAGAAGAGAGATTTTATCAGACGAATAAATCTTTGGTATATCTGAAGTTAAAGAATAGATGAGGGATCATTCCATCACGATTATGTTATAAAAAGATGTTTTATTAAAATGGTGAGCCGTTGTCCCAGATCTCTACAGGTATGCCTATGCTCTCTATTGCGTTTTTCACTTCATTTTCAAATTCTCTTTTGATTATAAGCATTATCCCGCCTTCTCTACCATCATTTCTTACAAGAGCTTTTCTCACAGCATCTATAGGTTGAATATGATATCCTCTGTATCCAATATTTTTATAAGTATCTCTTATCAACAAATAGATCTTGACATCAGATGCGTTTCTATACACCTTAAGAAATCCTGCTAACGATACGAAATGACCTGCCTTCCAAAGATTACGACCTATCTCATGTTCAGGCTCGTTTGAAAAGATCACTCTGAAAAGATCATGGTATAAGCCTATGTTGTTTATCAATAGATCTGTCTGAATATTCATTATGGCCTGATAACTCCATCTCTCAATGTTATCCATCAATACATTAATTAACCTCATGAATCTTTGCTCATCAAAATATATCTTCTCTTTACGTCTAGACGGTATAGGGACCCCTATAAAATCTTTGTTTGTAATAACTTCTAGAGCATATTTAAGTCCCTCAACGCTTGTGCCGATCTCTTCAGGTTTGTCAGAGATTGGAAGATCATATCTATATAAAACTTTACCATATTTCTCAAGGATCTTTTCATAAGGCTCTTCGTTATAAAGCATTCTTCTAATAGCCTCTTCACGTAGCTTAACCTCTTCTGGAGAGATCCTTGTTCTAGCCAGATGAGCTATGAAGTCTTCACTAATCTCTATATTATTATATATTTTGTATCCTAATCCTCTCAGTATATATGTGAGTGCATAAGGGCCGCAGGTGTTCTCCATCTGATCTTTCATATCAATATATTCACGATGGATCTCTATAAATCTGGCTAATGGAAGAAATTCTATCTTCATTTTAAACGCCTCTTCAGAATATTTCAAGTAGCTTCTCTCTCTCCCAGTCGCTTACATGTATATGATAAGAATGCCACTGGAACATCTTAAGCTTGATATATTCATTGATCAATGTGGAGCCCCAAAAGTCTCTAAAGAGAGTATCTTTCTCAAGCTCTCTTAATGCATCAAGAAGATTCTCTGGATATCTCACCCATCCTCTTTTCTCTCTCTCCTCCTCAGATAATCTCCCCGGATCTTCTAAACAAGGCTCTGAAGGCTCTGTCCTCTCCTCAATACCTTTGAGACCTGCTATAATTAGGCTGCCGACAGCTAGATATGGTTGGAGAGTGTTATCAGCCGGCTTAAACTCTAGATGTATAGCTTCTTTAGTCTTGTCTTTAGGAGGCAGAGGTATTCTTATGGCGGCCTCTCTATTCATAGGCCCCCAACAAGCGTATGCAGATGCCCATCTCTGTGGAAGAAGTCTTTTATAAGAGTTTACAGTGGGGGCTGTAAAAGCTAATAATGCTTTTATATGTTTTAACACTCCCCCGATGAACCAATAAGCCTCGTCACTTAGATTATACTTGTCTTTATCTGAATAGAATATGTTCACGCCATCTCTCCACAGGCTTATATGAATATGTAAACCTGAGCCAGGAAGATTCTCTGAAGGCTTAGGCATGAAAGATGCTATAAGACCCATGTTCTGAGTTATTCCTCTCACAGCCTCTCTAAACATTATGAGAGCATCAGCAGCTTTAACAGGCTCATAAGCTTTCAATGAAAACTCGTGTTGACCAGGGCCGTACTCAGGATAGTAGTGTATTATCTCTATCTCCATCTGTTTAAGAGCTTCACTCAATCGATCTAGGAACTCCGCTGTTGCATTCATACCATATGTGCTGAAACATAGATGTCTGTCAAAAGGCTCTATCCCGGCACTTGTTTTCTTGAATAAATAAAACTCAGGCTCAAAACCTATTAAAACTTTGTATCGAAGATTATTAATGAACTCTCTAAGTTTAGGCCTTGGATCAACTTCAAAAGGTTTTCCATCAGCCCTATATTGCTCACCAATCATCATAGCATGTCCAGATGCCCAGGGCACAAGTCTTAAAGTAGAGAGATCAGGCATCAATCTCACCTCACCATATGGCGAATATATAGATCCTGGGACAAGAAGATCTAAAAGTGAGAATGCTGACTGCATTACTATAGCAAGTGTAAGTCCTTCTTTAATTTTCTCTTTGAAATTCTCAACCTTAAACACTCTTCCTCTAATTATACTATCAAGATCAATATATAACACACGTACAAATTTAACGCCTCTCTTCTCCAACTCCTCAGCTTTTTTAAGAATAAGTTCTTCATCAAAATTCATTTAATAACACCTCATCTCTTAATAGTTTTACCACATATAAATTTTCCAAAATCATCACCATCCCACAAATCTCTTAATTTTCTCATCTGAAACTTTTCCTTCTTCCACATCTTCAATCGCCTGCGACAATATGTTGAGAGCTTCATCTGCCCGTTCCTTATTTATTATTAGCGGAGGCGTCAACTCAATCACATTAGAATACAAGCCTGTGTATGCTGTTATTAAGCCGAGTTCCCACGCTCGATAGACTATTTTCGCAGTATCTTTAGCACTTGGTTTTCTACTCTTTTTATCTTTAACTATCTCGACTCCTATTATAAGACCTCTGCCTCTTACATCTCCTATTATCTCATGTCTATTCTTAAGATCCTGTAATTTTCTAAGTAAATACTCGCCTATTTCAGCAGCGTTATCAATCAATTTTTCTTCAAAGATCACTTCTATAGTTTTTATAGCTGCGGTAGCTATCATGGGATGCGGCGCCAAAGTGAATAGATGCATAACATCATGATTGTCAGCTATCTCTGACGGAAGAATTATGACGCTTATAGGAAGACCTGATGCCAAAGGTTTTCCTAGGACTATCACATCTGGTTTTATATTGCTATGTTCAAATGCGTAGAATCTTCCTGTTCTTCCTACTCCAACTTTCACTTCATCTACTATAAGTAGCATATTGTTTTCATCTGCGATTCTTCTAAGCTCTTTCAAGAAGTTAGGTGTAGGAACTATATCTCCTCCATCTGATTGTATAGGCTCAGTAATTATTCCAGCAACCGTCTCCGGCGGAGCAATAGTTTTTAGAATATAATTTTCTAAAAAATCTATACAGGCTTCTTCACATTCTTTCTGGCTTTCTATACCTTTGAAAGGACATCTATATCCATAGGGGTAGGGGACTTTGACTATATTTGGAAAACCTATTATCTTGCTCTGAGCCTTATGACCGCTCAGACTGTATGAGCCCATTGTCTGACCATGATATGATCCTATGAATGATATCAGTCTAGGCCTCCTCATATGATAAGGCACAAGTTTAAATACTCCATCATTAGCATCAGAGCCTGAGTGTCCAAACAAAACTTTTTTCTTATCTCCATCAGGCGTCAGCTCTAAAAGCTTTTCTGCCAGCTCAACAATTGATTTGTGAGAGAATGTGGTATATGAGAGTGATGATATCTTTCTATAAGTCTCTATAGCCGCCTCAACAATTTTTGGATGACCGTATCCTGTGTTTGCAACAGCCCATGAAGCGTTGAAATCTAGATATCTTCTCCCAGAGATATCGTATAGATATGCCCCCTCTCCTCTATCTATAACAGCGGGATAGAAACGTATTTGAGAAGAGCCTCCTATAACTTTGTATTCTCTATCTAAAAAAGTAAAAAGATCTTGAGTCAAAAATCTATCTCCTCTCTTTAGTCAATATGTATCCAGCTAACCAATATAGTATTAGAACCCATGCGATGCTTATGACGCCTGTAATCGCGGAGACTTCTAGACTATAAGTATTTGCAAGATCATAGAACATAGCAAATACTGTTAATAATATTCCGAACATGCCTAAAGCAGGTGTGATCGGCCAGCCAGGAACTTTCCAAGGCAGCTTTGGTATCAAATCTTTATATTTGCTTCTGAATCTATATGCGGCCAGTAATGTTAAAAACCACGAGACTATCCAAGCCCATACCAGCTCGTAGCCTAGTAGCTGATATCCCATTGTCTGTCCAACAAATGTGCCTAAAAGTATTAGTATTATAGATATTATCCAGACAAATACTATGCCCCACACAGGTGTTCTAAATCTTGGATGAACATATCCAAAGAACCTTGGAACCTTATAACCTTGTCTAGCAAGATTATAAAGATCTCTTGCAGGCTGATACATTGTGCCCATCAATAGACATGTCGCAGCCGCCAGCCATGCGCCAAACGTCATTATAGCTCCAGCAACAGGCCCCCAGATCTTTTCAGCTGATGCCGCATAAATAGCTTCGTAAAATACCACAACTTCTGAATATGGTAAAGTGCCTACACAAGCAGCTAATGCCCATGTATATACTACTACAAAAGTTATGCTAGACCACAGCAATACTTTTGCGACATCAACAGGATTCTTAGCCTCTTCTCCGGCAAATAATACTGTTGAGGCACCCATGTAAGCATATACTCCGATTGGTATCGCTCCTAACAACCCTGGTAATCCATTAGGCATAAAAGGTGAGTAATTCTCCAGCTTTATATATGGCGTTGCTGATATCGCGTATACAACCATTATAGCTATTAGTATCACCGTAAGAATAAATTGTGTGCCCGCGGCAACTACTACGCCAACAATATTTAATATTGCGAATAATGATGCGAATATTATTGCAAAGATTGTCACCCACAACGCCTGATTTTCTAAATGAACACCTCCGTATGACAAAAGATTATATACATAAGTGCCTATAGCAAGACTTACAGTTCCTCCAGCAATAATCCATCCAATGCTGAAAGATATTGAAGATAAAAAGCCGAGCTTCTTATTGTTAAGCAATTTAGAAACCCAGGGCTCTGGACCTCCTGCGCTAGGTCTCCAGACAGCTAACTCTCCAAATGATATCATGAGAAAAAGCTGTGAAAGTCCTGCTATTATATATGCAATAATTACTGAAGGACCTGCAGATGCGACTGCATATCCTGTGAATGTAAATATTCCGTCTCCAACTACTGCACCAACAGCTAAAGTGTATAGCCACCAGATGGGCAGAGCCTTTTTAAGACCAGAAAATTCTCCCATGATAAATCACCAAATTTTCCAGATAAAAATTTAATTATAATTCTTATAAACTTTTGATATCAAGATCTATATAAGATCTTCTTTATAGTATGAAATATATGGTTCCTTGTCATCATATTTAATCTTGATCATATGATATCTGCCATTATCATTTATTCTCCAATCTGTCAAAGACTTCGGTCTATACTCTTTGAAGTCAACAATTGTTGAGGAGGCGAAAACAATGTTTTTCTCTTCGGGATCTTTCTCAGACAGATTTGTAACATATAATCTGTAATAATCTTTTCTCTCTATCGACAGATCATCTCTATAATAGCTTCCGAATATCACTGTAGCCTCATCATCTGTTAGTAAGACGAGCCCTATGTTAAGAGCTGTCTTGACATATCCCTTGATCTTTCTTAAGATCTCTATATTCATCTCCTCATCTATAAGCTCTCCAAGTTTTAAAGCTAAGATATATGTGTCGCTATATCTCTCTATAACCTCTTTTGATAATTTAGTTTCTAAAGTCTCTGCCAGTCTATATTTATCGACAGCACCATTATGCATTAGAAAGATCTTGTATCCTCTTCTTGTGGCTGTCTCGAAAGGATGTACTGAGAATATGTTGACTGGATTGCCTGTGCTGGCAGCTCTTGCATGAATAAAATCTATCATCAAAGGATCTGAGTATCTCACTATGTCTGTCTCAAATGAATCTTCTGATGGTCTATCTATGAAGATGGGCTCTGTGCTTCTATAGAGATATATTGATGTCTTGCCTGCTCCTAGAAAGATCCTTAGTCTCCCCCATCCGTCTTTATGAGAGGCTTCTTCACGTCCGAATGCTCTTACAGCATATGGATCGTATCTAGATGCCCCAACGATCCCTTTGATAAGTTCATCACTGATCTTTTTATACACAGAGTGTCTGCCTATGAAACCTAGGATCCTACACATATATCTCGCCATCATATTTTTCTAACATTCTAATAATATTTATTAGGCTTACATCTTACAGGTGTTTAATATAAAACTTTTTATATAATTTATTTTAGGATATTTATGACTAAGCTGTATATAGGAACATGTGGATGGCAGTATTCTTGGAATCCTGTTAGAGACGGTAGAAAATCTCGTGGTCTCGAGTGGTATGCTAAATATTCTGGTCTGAATGCTGTTGAGGTCAATTCAACTCATTATAGAACTCCTAGGTTAGAGGATGTTAGAAGATGGGCTGAGCTTGGTGCTAATCTGAGATGGTCAATAAAAATACATAGATTCATATCACATATATATGCTTTGACAGACGCCGCCATAGACATGTTCAGAAAATTTAAGGAGGTTTTTAAAGAGATAGAGAGTCTAATAGATTTTTATCTTCTTCAGCTCCCACCTTATTATTCTAATAATGATGTCTATCTTGATAGACTAAAGACTTTTATAAAAGAGTCTGGCGTGAAAGATAAGCTGGCTGTCGAGTTTAGAAACGACTCATGGTTTAAAATAGATAAGAAAGAACTTTGTAAAGAACTTGATGTGGTTCTTGTCTCAGTAGATACTCCAGACTTCACATGGTTTGCATCTTGTAAAGACACTGTATATATGAGGCTACATGGAAGAGGAGTATGGTATCTTCATGAATACAGCTCAGACGAGCTTATAGATATCGCCAGAGAGATATTTAATATGAAGCCTGAGAAAATCTATATATTTTTTGACAACAACTATTGGATGCTTGTCAATGCTAAGATGATGAAGATCATCATGGAATCTTTGATGACTAATTATGATGAGAAAGATCTTAGGAGAAGACTGGAGGATCTTAGTCTCGAGATGACACCTATATTATTTAGAGCTCCACAATACTAAAGCTTTTAAAGAAGATCAGTTGATAAAGCTTTTCTGATCATATTTTAAAAATTTAGAAAGTGTTGTTATATTAGTCGCTGGTTTCTCACCTTTTAATTGGAAAGCTTATAAAACCGCGTGATGACTTATTGTAATACCTCTCTTAATAAGTTTCTCGAAACATCTTTTACAAAATTTGTGTGTCTTAAGATCAACCTCATAAATAGAGTTGCTAAAACTCATAACACATCTTCTATTATCACAATGTTCAAGACCTAAGACATGGCCTATCTCATGTAGAACCTCTTTTTTAAGTCTCTCTATAAAGATCTCGTCAATCTTTCTGTCATATCCTCTATAAAGTCTCACAGTATATACAGAAGCCGTCTTTAAATAAGGATCTGCAACTCCAAATACGAAGTTTAGACCAGGAACATATCCATCATAATCTAATACTCCAACTGTTATCTCATCAAGATCTTCTTTGAAACCTGCTATCCATGTCAACATAAGATCAGCTCTATATTGTCTTCTAAAATGATCATAATACTCTCTAGGAGGATCCTTATATATGATATGAGAGACAGATGTATTAGGAAAAATTTTTCTGAGAAAATCATTTAATATCTCGATGATCTCTTCAGCATAATCAGATATTATCACGAGTCTAAATCTCATCATATAAAAGTTTTAAAACAGAAATATAAAAAGAGAATTTATTCTGATGTGTTTCTCCCCTCCTGACTGAAATGATCATATAGTCTGTCTATCACATTAATGACCTCCTCAAAACTTTTGAAACATCTCTTCATATTAAGAATCTT
>Ga0326761_1000137_pt1 | contig 18219 bp, 23 predicted proteins | sample GCREP_P_FD_207739 | JGI IMG/M metagenome (GOLD analysis project Ga0326761, IMG submission 207739) | Hot spring water microbial communities from Geyser Creek Basin, Yellowstone National Park, WY, United States - GCR.EP_P | ecosystem: Environmental > Aquatic > Thermal springs > Unclassified... | reverse complement strand
GGGTAAACCAGTATTGAGAGTCGAAAATTCGTTTAAAAACCTCTACTATGTCTAAGAATGGTAGAATTAGCTCTATTAACCGAATAGTGCTGCGAATCCTTCTGCTAGTGCTTCCTCACTTAGTTCTTTACTCTCTTCTTTCTCCTCCCTCTTCTCCTCCTCTTTCTTTGGTTGCTCTGCAGTTGCTGGAGCAGCTTGAGCTGGGGCAGCTACTACGGGTGCCGCTAATGCCTGCTCTAGAACCTTTGCTATATCGATGTTCTTTAAGGCGGCGACTAGTGATTTAACGCGGACTTCATCTACGTTTACACCAGCGGCTTCAAGTACTTTCTTAAGATTCTCTTCATTTATTTCTTTACCTGCTTTGTAAAGCAGTAGCGAAGCATATACATACTCTATACTAACCACCCCTCGTAACTCTAGCCTTTTGGTTTTAGATGTAGTTAAGGGCTTTTAAATACGACTCCATTGCGGTAATAGATAGAAATCCAAGTAAATCCAAGTGGTTTAAGTAAATGAATATTCATCAACGTCTCAAATAACATAAGAACATCTCCTCGGGTTGGCTTAAAAGTACTTGTTTCAAATAAACTTGAAATTTCCTCTGCATTCTCATACGATGCAGGCATCTAGTTGTAAAACACTGAGTGGCATTTAGAGGTTCTATTAGCAAACCCGAATAATTAAATCTAACATCCACCTACCTTGAAAGGTGGGGGCTTTTTGTTATATAATGTGGAAAACTAACCGAATAGTGCTGCGAATCCTTCTGCTAGTGCTTCCTCACTTAGTTCTCTACTTTCTTCTTTCTCCTCCTTCTTCTCCTCCTCTTTCTTTTCTTCTTTTACTTGGGGTTGTGGTGTTGCTGTTTTAACTTCAAGTCCCAATTCTGGCGCGTATTTTGAGATTTCTGATGCTAGTAGTAGTGCTTTTAATTGTGCAGTCTTTAGTACGTGTTCAACTGTTTCACTTGTTATGTATCCAGCCTCGGTTGCCAGTGCTAAGGCTTGTAGATGGGCTCTAGTTAAAACGAGGCTTAATACCGGTGGTTCAGGTATCACTAGTTCTATTGCGAGTTTTAATGCATCTAATGCTGCATTTCTCAGCATTCCTTCATACTCTGGGATATCTAGTACTAGTTTTTCACCTGGGATTATTAATTCCCCGTCTCGACCACACTTTATTTTAACTCTAACCTCTTTAAGAGCCAGTCCTAGTTTTTGGAGTAGACTAGCTAGTTCAGGCGAGATCTTATCTCCTGGTTTAGCCACTACAGTGTCCTTAGCGACATGTATTACGTTACCCTGTACTTTAGTAGGTATTTTTAACCTACCAAAGGTGCTTAGTATCGGACCCGCTGGAATCCCCGTGTTACCCTCTGGTATGAGGATTTCTTTGTCTGTTACATCGCCTGGTCCATAGTAGTCCCTTGTGACGAAGTTTCTTACGATATCTGCAATTTCGAATACATTTAGATTTGTAAAGATCAACATTACTTGCCCAGTCATGTAGGGTTCTAGTTCTTTAACTGGGAGATTAAGGGCTTCAAGCGCCTTCAATGCAACTCTCGGCTTGACGACTCTTGCAATAGCTATTTTATCGAGTCTTTTACGTAGCATTTGAATGTGTTTTGCTGGAACACCAGTTAAATCTAGTACTAGGAATACTGGATACTTCTCAGCGAGTTCCCTTATTTCACTAGCTATCTTAGCCTTCCACTCGGGTACTTTTTTGTGAATAGCCCTCAAAGCACTCAATTAATCCACCTCTATAAGCTAAGCTCCACTGGTACACCCATCGTTGTCTTAAATATAATTCTACCTATATTAGCCATTCTAGCCGGTAATTTCCCCTCGATAGCTGAGAGAACTGCGAGAGCGTTTTCAGCTAGGTCTTCGGGCTTCATATCTTCTGTTCCAATAGTTGTCATTATTACTGGTTGATCCTTTATTTTAACTAAGACAATGTTCTTATATCTCTCGATAACGGGCTTAATTGCGCCTCCGGATGGTAGTGGAATGGGTATTTTTCCTCTAGGTCCTAAAGCCGGGCCAAGAACTCTTCCAGCAATACCCATGAGGTCTGGCTTTATCAATACCCAATCACACTCTGAAGCGATTTTCTTTGCCTGCTTCTTATTTATATCTCGTAGCTCACTACTTAGTATCACCTTGTATGCACCCGCCTCTATAGCTGTTTCAGCGAGGTCTGGATCTACTACAACGCACACCCTACTCTCTCTACCCCTCCCCTTCGGTAGGTGAACAGCCTCCCTGATCTTCAATTGCTGGGTTTTTAAATCTACATCACGTAGGACTATTATAAAGTCCACACTCTGCTTGAAGCGGCGTCCCTTTCCCAGCTCAATTGCCTTTTCAATGTGTTTAGCTAATAAATCCCTACTTGGTAGAGACATTTAATTACACCTCCTTCTCCCACTCCTCCAAATACTTTGAAAGTACTTCATCATAGTAACCCTGCTCTAGCAATTTAATAACTTCTCTAGGGTCTTTTCCATCAACAGTAACGCCTATAGACCTAGCGGTTCCAAGTATTGTTTTCACAGCTGCCTTTAATGTTTTACTAGTAAGCTGTGACTTCTTCATAATTGCTATTTTAACAGCATCTTCGAATTTAATATCTCCAATTTTCTTGTGTGCTGGGTCACCGGTGGGCTCTTTTGCACCAGCGGCTTTCATTAAGAGAGCAGTAGTTGTTGGGATCCCAACTCTAACTTCAAATTTACGGGTATCGGTATCAACTTCTACTTCAACTGGTACCGGCAACCCCTCGTAGTCCTTAGTTAATTCATTTATTTTGTTTACTACTTCACCTATGTTGAGTTTATAGGGTGAGAGAGAGGGCCCTATTGGTGGACCCGGTGTAGCCTTGCCTCCCTCGACTATGAATTTCAGTGTTTTCTTAACCAAGTCTAACCACCTTTCTTAACATAGTTTATTGGTATTGTTACGGGTATTGAAAAAGTAGCCTCTAATAGATTAACAGTAAGGGTATTTTTGCTTTTATCTATTGATACAACGCGGGCCCTCATACCTCTAAATGGCCCCCGAGTGATCTCAACTATTTCCCCAACACTAATTTCCTCCACTACTTCTTTTGGCTTAAGTAATCCCACGAGGTCACTAATTGGAATTCTCATTACTCTTTGGGAGGCATACCTAATTCCAGCTATGAAACTATATAACTCGGTGGGGTTAGAGGTCTCTATGAACACGTATCCCTTCACTCCCGGGGCTACAAGAATACTCTTTATGTTTAAACCCCTACCTCTACTCAGTGACTCGAGTATTCTCCTCTCTATGATTAATGCAACGTCTAGTTCTCTACCTGAAGTAGTCTTAACTGCATATACAGATAGCTCTGGCTTCTCCTCCTTACCTCCACTACTCATATTTCTCAACCTGGAAATGGGTATAGTATAGTGTAGAAGATTAAGCGAACTACAAATGCTATAGCCCCCACGAGAACCAAGCCTATTAAAGTTATTTTTAATAGTGTCATATACTCCTCTCTATCGGGCTTCGTAGCTACTTGAATAATCCTTCTCCAAGCATCAATAAGCTCTCTCAAGTTCATTCAATACACCTATTCCTCTACTGGAAGCACTTTATCTAGGTATTCTAAGTAATTAAAAGGTTTTAAATCCCTATAGGACTGCCCAGTTCCAACATAAATAACTGGTTTCTTCAACACGTAGACCAGTGAGATTGGAACCCCGCCTTCTTCGTAAGCATCAAACTTCGTTACAATAAATCCATCTACACCCACTGCTTCATTAAAGAACCTGGCTTGCTCAACAGCGTCATTACCCGTTAATGCATCAACCACTAGGAGTTTAAAATCTGGCTTAACGACCTTAGCAATCTTCCTGAGTTCATTCACTAAATCTACATCTGTGTGCATTCTCCCAGCTGTATCCACCAATAGAACATCAAATCCCCTACTCTGAGCAAACTGTATAGCATCGTAGGCTACTGATGCAGGGTCAACGCCATACCTACCCATGAACACTGGTATACCAGTCCTCTCCGAGTGCTTTTTCAATTGTTCTTGTGCAGCAGCTCTAAACGTATCAGCTGCAACCATGAGTGGGCGGAGTCCTTGCTCTCTAAAGTACACTGCTACTTTTGCAATAGTTGTGGTTTTACCAACTCCATTTACACCCATAAATAGTATTTTAAACGGCTTCTTTACACTAGCGAGACCTAGTAAGTCTACACTGCCTGCATTCTCGAAATAAGATGAAATTATGCCTCGTAGTGATTCTACAAGTGTTTTCCTATCCCTGATCTTCCCTTCGAGAATCAATACTCTCAATTTACTTGCAATGTCCTCAGCGGCCTCGTACGCTACATCTTTGCTAATGAGCTCTAGTTTTAGATCTTCAAGTAGATCGAGGAGTTTATCCTTAGATGTAAGTAGTGAAGCCGCGGAGTCTATAAACTTCTTGAATACATCCCTTAGCTTGGAGAGCTTTGAAAACAATTTAACTACACTCCTACCGTGTTTTCTGCTGCTGTGACTGAATCACTTGGTTTAAAATCCTCTGTAGACCAAGGTATTCCTCAGCCATTGCCCGGCGCCTCGATTGGAGTTGATTTATCTCCCCTTCCAGTACTTGAATCCTCTTTGTGAGTATCTCTATGGCTTTCTCCCTATTTGTCTTTAAGTAGTAGCCTAGTCCCAGGTTTACTAGTAGATTGCTCTCCCATTTCTCAAGTATTTTAGCGGGGATCATTATGCTCGACAACCTGTCGATTATTATGTAGCCTTCACCTGGGGTTTCACCGAGGTTTTTCAGGGTTTCAAGTGATAGCTGTAGTTCTCTATATTGTGATAGGTATGTATTGATTGCTGAGTCTAGTACTTCAATGCTCTCTCTTAGTTCCTCGACTCTAGCAACTAATTCTTCAAGTGTTATAACTCTCCTCTCCTCTCTAGGTGTCTTCTCAAGGGTCATTGCTTAACTAGCCTCTCCAATTTGAGTGATGAGAGTACTTCGGGATGTGTAGCCTCCTCTGGTGTTATAACCTCCACTTTCTCGATTCTTATATGGTATCTCTTCAACTTATGCCTACTTCCAAGATTAGAGTAGACTTTCTCCAGTGCTTCTTTCTCCGTAAGTGCTCTCACCTCCTGGGTAAACTTCTGCCATACTGGGTATTTATCATGACTAATCATCATATACCCTACTATTCTGTAGACTTTAATCTCCCCGCTCATCCCCCACCACCAAAACCAGTTCTTATACGGAGTACCTCCGGTCCCGTAGTATTTCCACCTACAACAACACCCTTATTATTTGCTATAATACCGCTTTTAACGTAGGGTACGCCCCCGTTAACGGTAGCATACTCCACTGAAACCTTGGTTATGGACTTTAAGAGCTTTATATCGTCTTCACTCGCATCTGGGTGTATTACCCCACCATTATCATTTACAACGGCAACGCTTCCAGGGATATCTAAATTTACTAATCTAGCCTTGTAAACTTCCACACCTAGGGAATTAGCTAGCCGCTTCACCTCTTTTTCCTCGAGGAGCGGGCTTACAATGCATCCATGATTATTGCAGAGTATTAGGTTTCCTAGAGCCGTGTACTTAGTGTTTAAAACAACGATCTCCACGTCTACATTGTTTTCCCTTATTGTTTTCTTCATCAACTCTAATTCATCCTCGAAGATCATATGGGGAACTACTATGGCATTGTTGTTTCCAGCTAGGAAAACCCCGTTGAGAATGGTCCCAGCGATTTTCGTTACTATGGGAGTAGCGTTTAATACGCTATTTACTTCCCTCACATCGTCTTCTCCAATGCCAGGTGGGAGAATGAGCACTTTATCATTAGCAAACGCGTATATCCCTATATTTGAGTTTCCAAAAAAGCTCATTCTAGTTATCTCAACCATTAAAAACACCTATAGACTACCTAGCAGTAGCCCTACTAGATCTTGCTAAGAATACTTTGGCCACTTTCTCCTCTTTATTAAACCTTACCTCGACAACTACTCTACGCGGTGGCTTCTCTCTTCCACGAGACCATATGAAGTTGTTCACAGCTGGGTGAATAATAATCCTCTCTGCCTCCTTGTAGTGGCGTGCAACATACTTCTTCAAGAGCCTTAAAGCACGATCTGCTCTATTCATTCTCCTGCCAAAGTAAACGCGCCTCAGTGGAACTACGTGTATTTCCTTCTCAACATTCTTCTCCTCACTCACACCCCGCCACCTCTATATATTCTTCAGCTTTGACCTCCTCCAGTGTCTGAGTCTAAATGAACGCCTCACTTTGAGCCTAGTTTTGAGTGTAACCCATAGGGGGATAGGCTTGTTACTATTGTGTGCGGCCGCGAGTCTTAGTTTCCTAGCTACGTGTTTATTTCTAGCCATAAGCACCACCAACTACTTCCTCCTAAAAGTAATCTTTGTCTCCCTACGCGTCTGCTCATATAGCTCAGTCAACAACCTCTTTAAAAACTCATCTGTTATAGGTATTTGCACTCTACCACTCTGAGCAAGCAGTATTAACTGTTCTTCAAGTGCAGAAGCCAACTCTGGTTTAACAAGCCGGAGATTGTTTAGTCTCTCCCTAGCCTCTGGTGTGAGTATTTGCCTTAATATTGCCTCTATGCGAGCCCTCCTCTCCCTCTCTTCCTCCATTCTCTTCCTTAACTCAGCTAGTTTACGCATTTTAATTGCTTCTAAGTCTTCATTGTAGCCAGCGTATTCATCGCTCATGAACCACCACTCGTAAAACCAAGGATCTTTACTTGAATAGACTCGGGGAGGTATTTGGCAAGCTCTGGCTTCTCTCTAGCAACATCCACTAAAACCTCAATAGCTAGTCTATCTAGGAGAGCCTTCCCTTGAGGCGTCAAGATCCTCCCCTCCCTAGTTCTCCTAACGAGTTGTGCTTGCTCTAGTTGCTGAAGGATTTTTCTAATGGAATTACCCGGGGCCCAGTAACTCCTCTCCGGCCTACCACCCCTTCTCTTCCTACCACCATACTCTTTTCTAAACTCGCTTAATCCAACTGGTTTACCGGCTTTGTATAGTTTCCTCAATATACTGGCGGCTCTATAGTACCACCAATCAGGGTCTTCGGGTGGTTTTTCCTTGAAGCAACCTGTCTTGACGAATTGAACCCAGCTCGGCGGCTTTACCTCTGGAACGTTCTCTTTTAGATAACTAGCTAGTTTCTCAATTAACTTATCGGCTGGCACCTCTAGAGCAGTAACCATGTCTAGTTCACCGTTTAAGTAGTTAATTCTAGTGTTTTCTAGGTTGTTTTTCCTTTATAAGTATAATCGTGTAGCCTGTGACCGATCCAAAAATAACTGTGAATAGTTGTAAATAGCTGTGAACACCTTTATTCACTCTCTATGACCGTTATTACCTTGACTTTTCTCCCGTGGAACTTCTCTAATTTTAGCTGGTACTCTCTTGGTGGGTATATAATGTACCTGCTCTTCGAGAACCTTACTACTTTAGCCTCGAATACGTATACTTGGCTCATTCTCGCACCAATGGGAATACTGTTCAAAAACACTTATAAGGCTGTCTACAATAACTAGGTAGTGGGGTCTCGATGAGTCTCCCTGTGAGGGCTACTGTGACCGCTAAGGTGGAGGCGGTCACTCCCAAGGGAGATGAGGGACTACTCGTGGAGTTTTTAAGGGTGTATCGCAGCTCAGTCCAGTTTGTTGTAGATGAGATTTGGGGTTTAGATGAGGCACCATCGTGGACGGAGCTACACGTTATGTTCTACAATAGATTAATTAGAATGGGTTTTAGAACACACCATGTATCAGAGATCTATAAGCGAGCTAAGGAAGTTGTTGAGTCAACTAGGAAGAACAATGGATCAAAGCCAGTACTCAAAAAGCTAACAGCTAGAATACACACCTTGGACTATAGACTAGACTTAGACAAGAAGATACTGAGAGTAGCGATACTACACGATAAGTGGGTTGAGTTAAAGCTGGAGTGGTATAGCTACCTCAACAAATACCTTGATAAAACCTGGAAGCCAGGTGAAATACTATTAAGCTATAAGTATGGGAGAATACTTGTATACATAACGTTCCACAGAGACGTTGTATTCAGAGAGCCTCAGGCAATTATGGGCGTAGACTTAAACTTCAACAACATAACATACACGATAGTCAATTTAAGTAGTAACCTAGTCTCTATAGGTGTAATACCATTCAGGGGTCTCAGTAGAGCACTACACTATAGGAAACTAGCTGAAGAGCTACAGAGGAAGCATCCAAAGAACTGGAGGTTCCTCAAGTGGGCTAGGAGAACTAGAGCTAGGTGGCTTAATAAGGCAAGATACATTCTAGTAGACTCAGCACATAGAGTATCTAAAAAGCTCGTAGAAGTAGCTAGAGAATACAATGCTGTAATCGTCTTCGAGGACTTGGAGAAAATAAGAGAAAACAACAATAGTGACAGGAAGCTGTCATGGGAGAAGCCACTGTGGTGTTACCGAAGGATACAGGAGTACACGGAGTACAAGGCACTATTAGAGGGCATTAAGACAGTATATGTCAACCCAGCTAAAACATCTAGAAAACCACCCAATGGCAAGAAAATAAAATTCATAAACTACAGGTTCCTACAGCTAGGAGAAGTAGTTACAACTAGAGACGTTGTAGCCTCATGGAATATAGCACTAAGGGGTTTAAAGCGGATGAGGGGCTTGGGGGTTACGTGGAGCCCCGATAGCCCCCGCAATGAGGCAGTGAAAACCCGAGCCAAGCGGGGGAACCCCGAGGCAAGAACCACGTATTCAAAAATATTTACGGCTATTCACAAGTAATCGCCTGGGGAAACCCGCGCGTCTCGTATACTCTTGCACTGGTTGCTCTAGCTATTTCTTCAGCTATTGACTCTACATCATCCGTATAGCTCTTTCTAAAAGACTTCAATACTTTTATCTTTACCACGTTGTGCTTCTCAAGTCTATTTTTAACTTCATTTATAAAAGACTCTGTTAACCCGCTTTTACCCAAGTGAACGTCAATCTTGCCCGCTACTCTCTCCTTAATCCTCTCTTCGAGGCCTTTATCATGTATTTCCTCGTCCAGCCGCATAGTAAACACCTATATACTACTCTCGATCCCCTGCCCTCACTCTTAATTCTCACACTTAGTGTTAAGCTGGGTATTAAGGGTGCGAAGCACTTCCTGCAATAACTTCTCTTGTATTTTCTAGGAATTTTAATCCTCGCCTTGCCCGCTATTCTTAGAGCTATTTCAATATATCTTCTCGCTAAGTTAAAATCCCCTGCACGGGCTTTTTCAAAGGCTAGATTAAATAGTATCTCAACTCTCTCCCTTGCAATGGACTTCATTAATTTCTCTCGACTCATAGCTTATTCCACATTGCTACATTAGAAAGAATAGAGTAGATAAGTTAAATACTAGATAAAGACACTGAAGGCGGTGTAAAAATGGAGTCCAGGTTTAAACTCTTATTGCTAGAGGCTTCTCTCGAGACTGTACCCGTGGCGATAGCTCATCACCCATCAGTAGTAAAGACGGCTGCTAGGCGTGGTAAGAAGCCACTTGAAATACTTCTCGATAAGAGTCTACACTATCATGCAATGAAAAAACTACCTAACGCTGAGAAGAGAGGGAGACCTGATATAGTCCACATAGCTCTACTCGAGGCTTTAGAAAGCCCACTGAATAAAAAAGGTGAGTTACTAGTGTGCATGTACACTATAGAGAAACACGCAGTGTACATAGACCCCTCCACGAGGATTCCACGTAGCTACAATAGATTTGTTGGGTTAATGGAGCAGTTATTTAAAGAGGGTAGGATTCCTCCTGGTAGTGATAAACCATTAATTTACTTAAAGACAATTAAGCTCGGAGAGTTGATCAAGGAGATTGGTGCAAGGGGGTTAATTCTACTCAGTGAGAAATGCGACTACAAACCAGTTTCATTTATAGCTGAAAAAGCCATTAGAGAAGAGCTTGCTGTGGGTGTAGGGGCCTTCCCACACGGAGACTTCGACGAGGAAACCACTAGGTATGCAGACTATTGCTACTCTATTTACCCAGAGCCCTTGGCAACGCATATTGTTGTCTCAAGGGTATTAGTGGCTGCTGAAAAACTCCTCGGTGTTTTCGAGCTCTAGCGGTATTACGATTAATAAGTGGTATTACAGTAGACTCAAGAACATTTTATGTATTGTTAACAAGCTGTACTTATAACCCTGTTATTACGGAGAATTACCATAGAGGGGATTTGTTTTTATGCAGGAGAGTATTGCTAAGCCTCGTGACCCACTAGATGAGTATGCTGAGTGGAATAGACTTGATGTTAATGAAAATGCTAATAGGTATCAAGGCCCAAGTAGTTTCTTCGCATGGCTACTAGATAACTACACGGAGAGAGATGCCTTAAGCCTACTTCCAAGCCATATTTTAAAAGCCCACATGGATGGAGTGATCTACGTCCACAAACTACCATACAGTGTCTGGATACCCTACTGCACAGGGCACAGTATTGCGGGTTTATTGAAGAAGGGGTTGAAGACGCCGACAGTTATATCTAGGCCTGCAAGACACTTAGATACCCTTGTAGACCACGTGGCGAACTTCCTGATCACAATGCAGCACTACTTCACTGGTGCTCAGGCATTATCAAGTGTTGAATGGTATGCAGGCCCATTCATTAGAGTTGATAAACCAGACGATAAAGCTATAAAACAGCAAGTACAGAGGTTGTTATTCAACTTAAACTACCCAACGAGGATAGGGTTACAAACACCATTCACAAACTTCACGGTCACAATGAACGCCCCTAAGAAAATGCTTGAGGGAGATAAAGCAATATATGGAGGTGAGGAAGTAGGATTAATAGGCGAGTACGAGGAGGAGGCAAAGAGATTCATTAAAGTGCTTACAAAGCTATACCTTGAAGGAGATGCAGTAGGGCAGCCATTTACATTCCCAATACCGACGCTCATGGTTACAGCAAAGTGGATCTGGGAGGACCCCGAATTACATGAGTTAATATTCAAAACAACGGCCAAGCGCGGAAGCTTCTACTGGCTAAATACAAGAATAGTTGATGCCGATGCATCGTACGCTATGTGCCTCCATGAGAGTGAAAAAATCACTTTAAAAGATGGTGATGTCGTCCGCGTTGTCACGATGGGAGAGCTTTTCGACGAGTACGCAGGCGAAAGAGAGTCTGTTGACCCAGATGGTGCAGAGTGGTATAAGCCCGTGAAAGAGTTTGGAGTTTTAGCATTTGATTTCGAGTCAAAAGCTGTTGAATGGCGCTCGGTTAAGAGATTTCTTGTTAAGAAATCGAAGCGCGCTATAAGGATCAAGTTAGGTGATGGAAGGGTCTTCATAGTTACACCTGATCATCCAATTCCAGTATATTGTAAGTACACTAAACGAGTGGATCTCAAGAAAGCCGAAGATCTTCTCGGAGTCGAACAACCCGGAATATACGAGATCCCGGTTCTAATGCATGAATTACCAGGTAAATACATTAAGCTAAAAGGAGAGATCGAGATTACTGTTGACGAGGAATTTGCCCGGTTCCTCGGATTATACTACGGCGGTGGCACGCTTATTAGGAACAAATACAACGCTATGAGAATGAAGAATCCTAATGAAATACGTGGAGAGTCTTACCTAAGTGGTGTTCAATTCTCTCTCGATAAGAGCAAAGTTGAATCCATAAACTTTATTACTAGTTACGCTACAAAGAATGGCTGGAGTATAAGGGAATGGGATGACCCGAGATATCCAAGCACCCACTACATTGCTATTTATTCAGCTCCACTAGCCCGCCTCCTATGGGATAATGGTATAAGCCCGCACTCTGATGAGAAAAGAATACCTTGGTTTATCTACGCAAGCCCCCCATCAGTGAGGTTAAGTTTCCTCAAGGGCTTACTTGAAGCGGATGGATACTTCAGGCTTAAGACAATGAGTAAAATGCAGGCGCGTTGGGAGCTTCATATCGGGAACCGAGACCTAGTAGAAGACATAGTCTTGCTTGCATCAATAACAGGGATATCTACATTCATACGTGGAAACAAAGATGGCTCAGAGGTTATATATATCCCTGCAAAGCCTGATGGGAGTTTTGAAACTAGTAATCCATTAAGGCACAGGAAAGAGGGGCCAATTGCCTGGGTAAGTATTAAGAGTGTAGAGGAAGTAGTATTTGACTCAGATCAACGCTTCATCGATATCGAGGTTGAAGGAATACACTACTTCGTCCACAGTTCAGGTGCGATCACTCATAACTGTTGCCGCATATCTATTGATAAGAGTGAGTTGATGTATGCTTATCAAAATGCTCTAAGAACCGGCTCTAAGTTCACTCTGAGTGCACTTAAGAGGGATCTGGAACAGGTGCGTGAGGATTACTGGAGTAAGATTGAGAGGCAGAGGTTTGGTGGTTTATGGGCTATGCCCGATATTACTGGCTCTGTGAATGTCGTGGATGTTAATCTACCACGGATCGCCCTGGAGGCGGGGAGAGAGGAGTCTAGGTTCTGGGAGCTCTACTCCGAGAGGCTCAAGTTGATCAAGGAGGCCGTTGACTGGTTTAGAAGTAGGTATATCAGAATTATGAAGCAGTACCCGAACTTCTACGCGATGATCCCAGAGTACATGCCTGGATTTCCAAGTTCGCACTTCAACACTATTGGCATTATTGGATTACCTGAGGCTGCAGCACTACTAATGGGTGAGCCTAAGCTGTGGCTTGATGGCTCTAGGAGAGATTGGCTGAGGGCAGCTGAGTTAATGAGGAGAATGGTTGAGTATGCTACAAAACATGCTAGAGACTGGATGATGGAGGAGGGTGTTCCATGGAATGTAGAGGAGGTTCCTGGAGAATCTGCCGCTCCAAAACTAGCAATCAAGGATTTGAAGCTGTATCCGGAGCTCAGAGAGTACCTACCAGCGGAGCCACTGTATAGTACGAGTATTGCACCATACTACTCGGACATGGAGTTACCAGATAGAATTGAAGTAGAGCAGAGAGTGCAAAAGTACTTCACAGGCGGCGTAATGATGCACATATTCCTCGGTGAGGAGGCAGACCCGGAGGCATTGGCGAATTTAGCCAAGAGGCTTATTGATACAGACATAGTCTACTGGAGCTTCACGCCTGCTATAACCCACTGCAACAACTGCGATGCAACGTTCACGGGGATATATAAGACTTGCCCAAAGTGTAGTAGTGAAAACGTAGATATATGGAGTAGGATTATAGGGTACTACCGTCCACTGAGAAACTGGAATCCATATAGACGCAGAGAGTTCTGGCAGAGGAAACACTATAGTTTTTAAGCAACTGGTGTGTATTTATTGAGTAAACTACTCGCAGCTGGATGGAAGAGCGTATCACTAGTAGACGTCGTTGAACACCCGTCTTTTACACTATGGCTGTGCGGATGCAACTTAATGTGTCCATTCTGCCACAACTGGAGAATAGCCGAGCGAGACTCGAAGATATGTAAGTGGATTGACATTGCTGAGATACTCGAAGAGGTTGTTGCTAGTAGGTTTCTAGTGGACTACCTCCACGTAACTGGTGGAGAGCCACTAATGCAGTATAGTTCACTAAGGGATCTACTCACTGGAGCCCACAGGGCTGGATTAATGAACTCTCTGAATTCAAACCTAACACTACCCGTTAAGTACCTAGCATACCTAGTTGAAGCTGGAGTAGTGGACCACGTCGCGACGGATCTCAAAATCCCTCCAAGTAATTTATTCGGACTACCTGAGAAGTCTACATTGGTCTTGTGGAGAAACTACTTGGAGAGCTTAAAGTTGATTATGGAGAGTGAGACACCATTAGAGTTGAGGATACCACTACATAAGGGCCTCACGGTAGAGGTTCTCAGAAAATACCTTGGCGAAGTACTCCCATACATATCACGCAATGAGACTATAGTAGTGTTGAATCAACTCATAGGTGAACCATTCACAAATCCGCGTAATCCAGCTTGGTGTAGGGAATACTGTGGTGTTGGGGAGGAATTAGTTAAGGCTATTGTAGAGGCTTTGAGTGATGTGGGTTTTAAAAAGATCGTTGTGAGGAGTATACCGGGGTTTACGTAGAATGAAGTACTTGCCCTCAGTTAAGCTACTGTACTATATACCAGAGGCGGAGAATATAGTGGCTTCAAGTGCTAAGGCTACACTCACGCCAAGGGACTTCAATAGTATAGTTGGGAAAATGAGTAGAGGTGATCTAGATGAGTGGATTTTAGAGCTAATTGTGAGGGGTCATGGGAGTCCATTGGAGCACAGTTTATACATATACGAAGTCACTTGTAGTAGGGTTTGTAGTCATCAATTGGTTAGACATAGACATGCAAGCTACACTCAGCTAAGTCAGAGGTATAGTGATAAGTACTTGCGGGGTTTATTGGAGTATGCATCCAGGCTTTTAGGAAGAGAGAACCCAAAAACTTTTAATGAAGTAGCGAGCCTACTATTAGAGGCCGTGGAGAAAATTAGTGACTTCAGTGAACTACTTGAATTGGCTTCGGAGGCGTATATTATTCCACCACGTGTCGTAGAGAATAGAGATATAGAGTTTCTGAGGGAACTACTGAGATCAACTGTAATCTACTACCGTGCCCTAGGTAATGGAGCTCCATACGAGGATGCACGATACATACTCCCACAGGCTGTTAAGACAAGGGTAATAGTGTCTATGAATGCTAGGGAGCTTGTAGAGGTGTTCCTACCACTGAGAATGTGTAGTCGCGCACAGTGGGAGATTAGAGCGATTGCTTGGCAACTCTGGAGGCAGCTGGTAGAGGTGCACCCAGCTATCTTCAAGTATACTGGTTCGAGATGTGTGTTAATGGAGAATAGGACTAGGCGATCCCCATGTACACTCCGGGAATTCCTCGAGGATAAATGTGACTTCACAATAGAGAGGTGTCCCGAGAAGACTCCGAGAGACAAGATCAGAGAGTGTCTCAAATCTTCGCTAGCCATTATTTAAAACCTGCTATTAAAAGGAAGGTGAGTAGAGGTGAAAAATAGGGTCTTTATTTTAGAGTCTTCCAAGAGATACTCTCGCATATGACCATGTAGTTGTCGATATAGTGACCGATAATTTGGCTCTATATTGGAGAGTGTACCTGGCTACGTCTTGGCTACCAGTCCATTGTATGCCACTTAAGGGAGTTACGTATACGTAGGTTCTTGAAACTGTGTTTTTGTATCCAAAGGTAAAGGTGCCGCTCGGCGAGCCATACGTAGTCATTTTATCACCGTATATGAGGCTAGTCCATACATCTGGCGAGAACCCTGTAGCTACGTATAGTGTTCCATTCTTCCTTACTCCAGTATAGTAGACGTAAATGTTGTTGGCGCCATTGTAGAGCACGAAGTACTTATAGAAGTCTGGATACCCGTCTCCATCGAGATCAGGTGCGTTGAACCTGACTACTACTCTTCCATTAGTGGAGTCGTAGTATGCCGAGCTGAGATTGTAAACCGCATTATAGTAGTTTTTACCTGTGGCTGTAAAGTAGTCGTCTGCAAATAACCCTACTTGGCTATCACCAAACCACATATCATACCATGTACCCCAGTAAACCATTGGTGCACCTACAACCATATATGCTCTATTAACAGTACTATTGTATAGAATGACAAATGGTGCGGCACCACCTTTGTCGTCTATCCATGCAAAGACACGTTGATTATATATAATAACTTCTCTTCTACCATCCCAGTCAAAATCATCGACTATGTAGTAGGCTCTAGTTACTCTACCAGCTCTAACATCACTCAGCCACCTCGCCGCGATGAGTAATACATTGAGGTGCCTGAGGTGATTCCACTCCTGTAGTCCCCAACCGGGAGCATCTTGCATTCCATCTCCATCCCAATCGGACTCGTCGTGCCATGCAGTCTCATAGAGATATGCATTAGCGGCTACTACGGCGAGCCACCACAACTCGTTCTTTGGTGCTTTGTCGAGTAGGTTATTCGGTGCTAGTAGCCTGTATATTATTGTGTTGTTTGGTGAGCCGTTATAGCTAGTGTACCCAAAGACATCTCCGAACGGCATAGTAGTATCTGGTAGCCAGTAATTGGGGCTTGTCTGACCACTGCCATACCATGCGAAGCTCTTCTCCACCGATGTACCCCAGTACCACCCGTCATAGGCTCTCCTATAGTCATATTGGTAGCCTTGCACCCATTGCTTAATGTACACGTAAGTATCATATCCGCAATAATAGCCGGAGACAGGGGTCCAAGAGCCATTATCGAGCCAGTTAACTACCCAGTCTAGTGAAACAACCTGTATCCATGGGTGCATAGCGATCCAGGTTAAGCTGGCATTGTATCTACCGGGATTGTAGGGGTCCCAGCCCGCTATTCCAGCCGCCTTCTCCCAGTCATCGGCGTATATGAACACTAATTGTTGATCTGGGCTTGTAGCCGCCCATATGTACTTCAGTCTTAAATCCCTGTGTAGTCCTCCATCAGTATTAGCGAGTATTTTCTGCTGTGTATCCCAGTCTATGAAGAACACGTATAGCGTGTTGCCATTGGTTTTTACAGTGTCGTATTTGTGTGGCTTATAGTGGTCTCCCCCACTGTCCCATTCATCGTGATGGGTATTTCCATCTAGTATTACAGCTCTATAGTACTTGCTAAGAGTCCACGCTATCCCAGTCCTTTCATCATCCCACGTCCTCTCTGGCACCCACGCTACTTTGGGTGTATAGCCGAATACTTGTTGTATTTGCCACTTTGTTATATTTGCTGATGGAGCATTAAAGTTGTCGTAGAAGTAGGCTGTTATGTGCTCTGCCCACACGCCTCCGAGAATTGAGACTATGCCTCTATTCAATAGACTCTTAATGTAGTTTATAAATCCAGGATCCCACCATAGAAAACTCGTTAGGAGGGTGCCACTCATATGTATGTCAACTGGGATTACTCTACCAGTCTTGTTGGTTAGGTATTCGTGGACGTATAGTATGTAGCCATAGCTATTGATCGAGCCGGGGTTGTTTAAAGCTCTATTATCAGTTAAATGCTGGTTTCCATGGTGTACAAATGCTACTTTTCCCGTTCCACAGTACTGGTCACTGAATACGGCTCCACGCCACTCTGCTCTACCATTAGCGATTGTAATCGTATTAGGCATTACATCGGATACTCTACTCTCACCATTTACTACAAGTGTAGTGGCTATCTTGGCCCATACTCGGCTCGTAGGTGTCCAACCATAGTTTTGCAAGAGGCTCACTGGGATGGCTACTTCGAGTAAGTCCCATTGGCTATTAAATGCCACTTGTAGCCCGGTATTCGGGAGTAGTACAGTCCAATCATACCTATAGACTCTGTAGCTGGTAGAGTCGTATATGGCTATAGCTATTACCCATTGGTAGTTCGGTAAGTATACTCCATACCCATTGTACTTTACGTAGTCGGGCACCCATCCCTGATACCCTGGTGCATTACTCCAGCCGAGGAGAATATAGATGTTTAGTGCATCGCTTATACTACCATAAGATGCTCTTTCGGCTCCATAGGCTAAATCTAGGAAATCTATTCTTAAATATAAGTAATCCGACCCAACAACGTAGTACCAGGCGAGTAGATCCCTACTATCAGCCCAGTGGGGAGTAGACTCAACTAAGTCTCCTCCATAGTCTAGAGCGTGGCATGATTGATAACTCCAGTCAAACCCCACTCCATCTACACTTATACCATTAGTAGCGTAAGCAACTTGCACCTTGTTAGTGATAGTTAGAACACTTGCAAGTGTTATAATAGTGGTGGTCAATAAGGCGAGTGCAAGAGCTCTTCGCATAATCCACTCCTTAGACTACTATATTGATGTACTAACTTATAAATATTTATACATACGGTACTTTCGAGTATTTTAAAGACGTTTTTCTCTCCTACACACGTGCAACAAGTCCATACATGTAGTCTAGGATACCATATTCGGTCAAGAGCAGATTGGCAAATCAGTGAATTAGGAGTGAATGGGGGATTTTACTTTAAACCCAACCAGGAGCGATGAGTGTGAGTGGTGGTGTCTAGTGTTGCTGAGTGACTGGGATATTAGGGTTTACCTCGAGAAGAAACTACTCGTCATTAATCCCCTTTATGAGGACACTGTGAGGGAGAATGGCGTTGACTTGAGGTTTGGCTC